>Ga0187785_10000593_pt1 | contig 13173 bp, 16 predicted proteins | sample 0815_BV2_4_20_MG_FD_132466 | JGI IMG/M metagenome (GOLD analysis project Ga0187785, IMG submission 132466) | Tropical peat soil microbial communities from peatlands in Department of Meta, Colombia - 0815_BV2_4_20_MG | ecosystem: Environmental > Terrestrial > Soil > Wetlands > Peat | place...
ACCTATGAAACGCTGCTCGAGCTTTACTTCCAGAATCCGGAATTCGGTTACTATCTCCTGAGCCTGACGAGCGAACGCCTGTTGCAGAATGTTTCGCGTCTCGAAGGTCTCGTCGAGGAGTACAAGACGAAGCTGGATCAGCAGCAAATTCGCCAAGCTGGAACGACGGCGCCGGCAGCGGCGCCTGCACCGGCGCCGCGCTAGCGCTTTGCGGAATTACTTCTGATCGTCTCGGTAACGCAGTTCCTGAGAAATGTCCGGCTTGCGGGAAAGCGGATTTTTTTGGCCTTCACCTCACCCTTGCAATATGCGATCGCTTCTTTGATGGCGCGATCGTCTGCCTCCGACAAAGTCGGGGCTGCCGCCGACGCTGATATAAATGCGCCGCCTAAAACGGCGGCGAGAATTCCGGCGCATAAACCTCTGGTGAAACGCAGCATGATGTGGTCACCTGAACACTTCGGCGATCCGTATGCAATGTGCGCTTTCGCCGCAATGGCGGCGAACCGATATGAGCGATCATTGATGGTTCGAAGCTATTGAACAGACGGCAATAATTGAAAAACGAATGAGGGGGTAAATGTGATGCGGGTGGGGCTCGTTGTTTTGCTTGTTGGCGGATTGGCTGTCGCTGGTACGCCAGCTTCAGCTCAAGTTCGCGACGCGGTTTATCGCGGTACAATGATTTGTGACAAGCTGCCGTTTACAGTTGGCAATGGCCGTGAGGCGATTGCTGTTACGATTACGAAAAGTACGGTCGAATACACTCACGCAGTGAGGCTGCACGGTGCCGCAGATTTGACACCGGAAAAGGGGACCGGATCGCTGGCCGGCAACGCCATAAGCTTGCAGGGATCCTGGAAAGGCGGCAACCGGCAGTACGATGCAAAATACAGCGGCACCTTCGTACGGCGGCACGCCCGGCTTAAAGGCACGCAGACCTGGAACGACGGCGGTAAAACCGTTGTCCGCGCGTGTTCCGGGGCGATCAAGCGGCCATTGCGAGTGTTTCTGCCGCGTGAAAAAAAATAGCCGGTGGGCCTGTGACTAAATCGCCGTAGACGAAACAGGCGCGAATGCGCATGCTTCCTAGGAACCAAAACCACCCCGTTTGCGGTTAAGGCGGGGCGGTCGTTTTTCGGACAATCCACACGTAACTTGAAGGGGAATATGCCCTTGCAGCGCACATTTGGCCTTCTATTTCCGCTTTCGCTCGCCGGAATAATCGGCGGTGGCCTCATGGCCTTGATTTCAGTCTATATCCAGCTACCTCCCGCCTGGGCACAGGCAGCGCCATTCGCCGACTTCGCGGGCAGTTGGTCAGGAACGGGGACGCTGCGGCCGGAAAATGGAGCCGCCGAACGCATCCGTTGCAACGCCAACTACCGTCCGGGCAGTTCACAGCGCGAAATAGACCTCCAGCTCCGCTGCGCCAGTGACAGCTACAATTTCGATCTGGTCGGTCAATTCACCGCCGACGAGCAAAGCCAGGTCAGTGGGCGCTGGACCGAGCGCAGCCGCAGTACTGGCGGGACAGCCGTGGGCAACACGCAAGGCGACCGTCTCCAGCTTCACATCGAAAGCGCCGGCTTCGCCGCCGAAGTTGTCATGGTGACTCGCAACCGGCGGCAAAGCGTGGACATCGACTCACACGGCGGCGGACAGGTGGTCAGAGCATCGATCACGCTGAACCGCAGTTGATCGGATCGGCCTAGCCGTCGTCGCGCATTCACTGGCGCGCGAACGAAATAGCCTGATCGTTGGTGTCGTTCTTTTAGCGCCAGCGCAGCTTGAGCGACGACAGACCAGCCACGACGTTCACAGCGGTCGATCCCTGGAGCGAAAGCGGCTGCAGCGCGATGGTTCGATTGGAGCCGCCGATGAGCACATTCGCTCCGGCTCCCAGGCCCAGGCCAACGTCGGCCGATACGCCGACATATTCACCGGCCAGCGCCCCGGCGGGCACACCGGTCGTTGGTGCGAACACGGCCCAGCCCAGTACGCTTCCGGCGCTGATGCCAATACTCAGGCCGACCGTGTTGATCGCGCCGTCATACGATTGCGGAGGCACCTGAGGAACTGCCCCCGGCGCTTGATTGTAGACACATTGCATTGGCTGATGACCAACGATAATGAAACCGATGTTCGGATCGACTCTACAGGAGAGCGTCCCGACCTGGGTCCAGTGAGTTTGCGCCCCTAGCGGAAGCGAAAACATCGCCGATAGAGTTAGTGTTGCGATCAGTAAACAATTCCGAAGCATGCTTATCGCCCTTTCCCAGTAAACTTCATTCATATGTGCGTTCGTGCAAGCCAACCTTGAGACCGTCAGGTTAGCCGGCGATTCTGGACATCGCCTCCATGGCTTTCTCGTCGGGATTAGCCAGACATCGCTCGATGAACTCATCGCTTTGCTTATGCAGAACATCAATGTTGAACTTTGTACTGCCCGACTTGCCAAGCAGGAATCCTCGCAGGAAGGCGATCGCGACATCACGGTTGGCACCGCTCTCACGCATGATGTCCTTGCATGTGTATTGCTCGATCATACGGTCCTGGCTGCCCTGCGCCCCGGCCTTGTTTGAGGTCGGTGCCGCAACAAGGACAGCGGCCATGGTGATGGCGGCTTTAAATCCCGCTTTCATCGGCGACGTCCTCAACTGCAACTGCTCCGCCGCAGCAAACCCATGCATCGTGTGCCGCCTGATTGGAACGTGATGGCGCCTAGAGTTGCAGGGTCATTTCCCCGCACCGCCGAAAAAAAGTCGCCACCAAGACCCGAATTCGGCGAAGCGCTGCCGGTAGGTGGCTTGTCGAGCCGGCTGTTGGGCTGTGATGCGCAATAGGTGCCGTCGATCGCGGGGTTGCAAGGTTGCGCAATCCCGACTCTAGCGAATGCAACAATGAATACTGCTATTGCAATGAATCGCGACACTAAACCCCCCGCTGTGAATGACCAATCCGTGGAGCATTCCCAGCCAATTCAGCTTAATGCAAAGCCAATGCGTGCGAAAGACGGTAGCCCCGTAGACCAAATTGCCGGCCGTCGCTTATGACAACGTGTCTGGCCATACAGGCATTGTTACTTGCGTAGTACCGCAGCCATAAATGGATTTGTGCGGTGCCCGTGAAATTAGCTTATGATGCATGTGCATTGCGGAGTTGTGGGGGTGTTGCGTAAATGCTCCGGAAATTTGTGGCGTGTTGGAGCCAAATACGTGGTTTGCAAGCCGCGTTAGTTTTGGTCCTATGTTTTCTGGTATCGGGCCTGATCAGCGGTTGCGGCAGTCTCGACCGTCTTCCGGCGGTCACTTATGCGCAGGCGAAGCAAACCGATATTCTGGATATTCCGGATGCTCGCTTTTACGTCAGCGAGACCAAGCAAATCACCGATCTTGCGATAAAGGCCTATCAGCGGCGCAACACCACGCGCGGCGCGTCAACCAACAGATATTTTCTCGCGATTTCCGGTGGCGGCGATGACGGCGCTTTCGGCGCCGGGTTGTTGGTTGGGTGGAGCGATCGGGGAGATAGGCCGGAATTCGACGTTGTGACAGGTGTGAGCACGGGGTCGCTATCCGCGCCATTCGTTTTTCTCGGCAAGAAATATGATCCTCAACTGAAGGAGATCTATACGGAAACGGACGCGAACGACATCTTTGTGCGGCGGCCGACAATGCTTGCCGCAGTGGCAAGCGATGCGGTTTCAGACACTGCGCCGCTGCGCAGGATGATTGCGTCCCGCCTGGATCAGCAAATGGTTCAACGAATCGCCGAAGAGTACGCCACGGGACGCCTGTTGTTCATTTTAACGACCAACCTTGATCAAGGTCGCCCGGTCATTTGGAACATCGGAGCGATAGCTGCGAGCAACAATCCAAGGGCGCGGGACCTCATCGTCGACGTTCTATTGGCGTCGGCATCAATTCCTGCCGTTTTCCCGCCGGTCATGCTGGATGTCACAATTGACGGCGTGAAGCATCAGGAGATGCACGTCGACGGTGGTACAATTGCACAGGCTTTCCTCTATCCTCCGTCATTCTCGCTCAGATCGGCAGCAGCCCGCGCGGGAGTCGATGAGAAAAAATTGAGAACCTCGCGAAAACGTACCGCTTATGTGATCCGCAACGGTCGCTTTATCAGGGCCGAGGAAAGCGTCAGGCTACAAACGATCGCGATCGCGAAAGAAGCGCTATCGACGATGATTGCTTCGAGCGGTGTGAATGACACCTATCGCATGTACCTGCTTGCCAGGCGGGACGGTGTCGACTTTAACCTCGCATCCATCGGTGATGATTTCGACGTACCGTACAAAGGTCCATTTGACAGGGAATACATGCAATCGCTATTCGCCTACGGGTATCAAAAGGCCCGCGCCGGGTACCCGTGGCAGAAGGCTCCGCCGGGTTACACCAATTAGTTTTGTTGCGGCCTTGGAAATGCGTTCGGTCCGGTGATACGTTAATCGTCCTGCTCATTCTATTTTATTTGGGGAGATGATCATGTCGGGTATCTTTCGTACAATGAAATATGGTGCGGTCGCCCTGATAGCCGCGGCCATGCTATTGGCTGCGGTTCCGTCCTCGAATGCTGCGACCGGGTCAGTTCGCATCACCGTTACGAGAGCAGGATTCATTGTCGGTGTTGGCGGGGGTAGCGGTACGCTGCGCTTCGCTAACCGGAGTTACCCACTCAGCGTCGGCGGCGTCAGTGTAGGGACGTTGGGGGTCAGCCAAACAGACCTCGTGGGCCGCGCCTATCATCTCCGGAGGCCAGAAGACATCGTGGGGACTTATACGGCAGTGGGCGCCGGACTTGCGGTTGCAGGCGGAGCCAGGGTCGCGCGGCTCCGAAACGCAAACGGCGTTGTGCTGGAGCTTCGCGGACGTCAGGTGGGCTTCGAGGTATCTATCGACCTGAGCGGAATGAACGTGTCGATGCGTTAGCTCGTCCCGTCCTAAACAACGAAGTCGACAATTAAAACCCCGGGCGATGTGCCCGGGGTTTTCTGTTTTGAAAAGAAAAAAGAGGCCGCGCGTCTGACGACGGCGGCCAATCAAGCCTGCCGGCGCGGGGAAGGGGGGATCAGGCCGGCAGTTCCACCTTAACTTGTGGACGACCGAATGGTTCCGTCGCGGCCGACGGTTAGGTCGCCGGCGCAAAGCGTTTGGCGATGAGGCTGAAAAGCTGCCGAACGAGCACGTAAGACTTTGAGGCAGCGTACCTTATTGTCAGGTCGATCGCTGGCTTACAAATTGTGCAATAGCGGGCATTGCGGCATTTACTTGCGTAGTTCACGAACTGGAGAAGAGGCCGCCTTGGAAGGCGGCCTCTTTGGCGGTCTGGCTAACACTGATGGACAGTTAGCGCTGGCTGCCAATTCCGAAGTCGCGGGAGTACCCGTCGGCCGGCGCATAGGCCATAGAATCGAGCCCGCGGACCGCACGAGCACTCTTGTCCATTGCATGTTGCACAGGCGCGCTCGTCGTACGGATTTGACTCGTGTTTTGCAGATAAGCGGCATGGGCAAACGTCGGCGCAACAGCCGAAAGCGTTAGGGCGGAAGCAAAGATAGTCTTGGCGGCGGTCTTCATCGTTCAGCTCCGTTAGGTTGACGCAAGATTAATTTCTTGCCGGCCGCTGTTGTGGCGCGCCAATGCCTCACCCTCAATCCTCCAAATGACAATGAATTCGATAGCTCTTAGCTATCCGCTCCCGTGCTAATGATTTGCATTGAAAGAAACGACCGCCGGATTGGCCGAGGACAAATTGAAAGAGTCTAGATCATCCCTACGGTCAACGACTGAGACGCGGGTTCAAGTTGAAAGTCCGAACATTTCGCTCGGTTCCAGGCTATCTGCGTATCGTAAAGAGAGCAGCAACCGCCGGCCCGATTTCGCTACAGCGTACGATGAGCTGGTTGAGCGGCTGAACGTGATTGATCGTGGGCGGGTTGGCCCCGGACTTGGCGAATTAATGCCTGAGTTCAGCCTGCCGGATGAGAACGGACAGCTCATGTCGCTCTCGTCCTTGCTTCGATTTGGGCCAGCGGTGATCAGCATCAACCGAGGCCATTGGTGCCCATATTGCAGGCTCGAACTCCGGTCGCTTGCAGAAATTCACAATGAAATCGTGCGGCTCGGGGCGGGGGTCATTTCAATCATGCCGGACAGCGCCCGATTCACGGGCTCCTATGTCGCGCAAAACGATTTGCCATTCCCAGTGTTGAGCGACATCGACCTTGGCTATTCGCTTTTGCTTGGCCTCATCTTCTGGGTCGGTCCCGAGATTCAGCAGCTATACAAAGAGGCCGGCGTGGAACTTGAAAAATATCACGGGAATCAAGGTTATTTCCTGCCGATGGCGGCGAAGTTTATCGTCGGGCGCGATGGGCGGGTGAAGGCGCGGCAGGTTAATATAGAATTCCGCGAACGCATGGAGCCTCAGACACTCATCGCTACGTTGCAGCAACTTCGTATCGGATGAGGAATCGGCCCGGTATAGGAGAGCTATTTAAACCATCGGCGGACGATATTTCGGTGACACCGTAAACATGGAAATGCACCAAGTCCGATACTTCCTGGCAGTCGCGCGGACGCTAAACTTCACGCGCGCGGCGGAGGAGTGCCACGTTGCCCAGCCGTCGCTGACCCGTGCGATTAAACTCTTGGAAGGCGAGCTAGGCGGCGATCTTTTCCGGCGCGAGCGACCCCATGCGATGCTCACGCCGCTTGGCGAGCGAATGTTTCCGCTGCTCAAGCAGTGTTACGATCGCGCTCAGAGCGCACGCGCACTCGCTGCCATGATCAACGACGGAGAAGTCGGCGCACTTAAGCTCGCCGTATCAGGCAGCATCGAACTTGGCCTCATCTTGTCGCACGTCAACGAGCTGCGAAAGAGTTTCAGTGAAATTGAGCTGAAGATCTTGCGCGGGACCGGTCCGCAAATCGTCGAATACCTTAAATCCGGCGATGCGGAGCTCGCCGTCGGGACATCGATCGGTGAAACCTGGGACCGTCTCGACAGCTGGAAGCTATTTGATGAATGCTTCGACATCGTTCTTAGCCGCTCGCATCGCCTTGGAAGTCAAGAGACAATTGACCTCGACGACCTCAAGCCCGAACGTTTCCTTCTGCGCAACCACTGTGAGAAGTGCGGTGACCTCGCCGCGATGCTACGCACCCAAGGACTAAATGCTGATCATCGTCACGAGGTTTCATCGGACCAGGATCTTATGACCTTGCTTGACGCCAATATTGGCATCGGTTTTCTGCCGCGTACTGTGAACGCGCCGCAGAGTTTGGTACGTACAACGGTAAAAGGGCTCGAGCTTGAGCGGGACGTTTGTCTCTATGGCGTCGCAGGACGGCAACGCACCCCGATTGCTGCGACCTTTATAAAATGTTGCGCGCCGCGAACTGGCAAAAAAGGGCCGGTTGAATCTTATTTCAATGCGTCGGTCAATTCATCGATCGTCATGCGCTTGCGATAATCCGGGTCGACAAAGCGTGATTTGATCCGACCGTCCTTGCCAACGACAAATGTCGCGGGAATCGGCAGCATCCAGGAGTCGTTGCCCTGATATTGCGGAAGCACGCGGCCGATTTTGCTCATGTATTCCTTCATCTCGGCCCCAACCCAGATCGCTAGATTTAGCGACATCGCGTACCCGTTATCCATGTCGGACAAAATTGGAAAATTCACATTGCAGTCCTGCCGCATCTCAGCGGCAAACTGCGCGCGGTCAGGCACGATAGCTACCATTCGCGCGCCTAGGGCCTCGATGCGCGGTTGCGCCTTTACCAGAGTACTGATGCTGATACGGCAATACGGACACCAGTGCCCCCGGTGAAATGTGATCACCGCGGATCCCTGCGTCAGCAGATCTTTCAAACTTACCAGCCGGCCAGTCTCGTCGGGGAGCACAAACGGCGGCATTACGTCGCCCGACCTCGGAGCATCCTTGCCCGCATCGTGTTGCTTCAGCCGGGTAACGAGGCGATCGACGATGGCCGCGGTGGACGGGTGAAGCTTGCGCGTGGCGTCAGCGAATACATCGAGGCGCTCGGCCATCGAGCCATCCAGCTCGCGTGCCTGTTCGAAAGCCTGCCTGAGGTCTTTCACCAGGATTTCCGTGGCCATTGCGAAGTCCCTTAGCCGCGAGCGACTGCGTCGATGCCATAATTCATAAGCGATAGACCTTCCAAAATGCCACAAATTTCCGCGCTTTATCGATAGCCGCCGTCTATAACGTGGGCTGTGCACCCTGAAAAAATGACGCCCCGTTCGGGGACAACGGGGCGTCAAGATGCGACGGGCGGGGAGGCAGGGGCCGTCACATATTGTGATCGCGTTCGTCGTGGCGGACGTCGCCAACATAGAGAACGACCGGGACGTCTCCGAGATTTTTCCACCAATGCGACGTGCCGTTGGTTTCGGCGCGAACCTCGCCGACCTTATGAACGAGCTTCGGCATCGGGTTTTGTATCCTGTTCGCATTTATAGGCACCTTTAGCTACGTAAACTTTGTGCTTGTGCGCGAGCCGCTTTCACTCGGGCGGATGGCATTGGGCTTTGTCTATTTCGTATTTCTACCATCGGTCGTAACTACCCCGTTCGCCGGGGCAGCCGTGCAGCGATTCGGCACGCGGCCTACCTTCTGGAGTGCTTTGGCGTTGGCCGCCCTCGGGCTGCCCCTCTTGCTGCTGCAAAATCTTTCAGCAGTGATCGCTGGCCTGATGTTCGTAGGAGTCGGCACATTCTTCGCGCAGGCGGCGGCCACAGGTTTTGTCGGCCGCGCAGCGACCGAGGACCGTGGGTCAGCGAGCGGCATCTATCTTGCCTGCTATTTCTTCGGTGGACTGGTTGGTACTGCCGTACTTGGCCAGATCTTTGATCGGTTCGGATGGCAGGCTTGTGTTGCCGGTATCGCCTTGGTCCTGACATGGCGGCGTACTTAGCCATTCACCTCCGGCTCAGATCGGAGGAAAGCGAAGCCATTGGCTAAGTCCGCCTGGTGCAAAGGCGGACTCATGTACAGCGACACAATTCAATAGCCGATCACCTCGATGGCAACCGTGGCAATGAAAAGTACAGGCGAGTGAAGGCGTTAGCCACGATTGGCCATCCTGCCTCAATCCTGGTGAGCTAGTTCGAGGTCTCGTTCTCCACAAAAATCGCGGTTTTGGTGACGTCCGTCACAGAGCGATTTTTCAGGCTGACCTACATTCCGCCAGATGAAATTGCATTGCCTTGAAGTGGAATAAGAAAATGCAAAAAGTATCGTCAATGCTGGCGTTCGTCATGAATGAAGGCAGGCTGTGCGCGCTCAAGCCCTCCGAGTGGTCAATCCTGCTCGTCGGCGTGGCTCTTTGTGGTTTCGCAACGCTTGTTTTTCTGACTGCCCGGTTGTAGGCGCGGAAACGATTTCGCCGCTTATTGCAGAGGCTTTGAAAAAGACAGCCCAAAATAGGGCTGGCTTGCGCTTTGCCTCATTTGGTACTGGCTCGAGGGATCCGGTGCATCCCAAATCCGTGATTGATCGGCGGTTAGCCTTCCGGAATAACCGTTGAAATCAATCGACGGCAGTTGAATCGGCTTCTCTTTCTGCCTCCTGGTTCTGTCATCTTCGGCAGAACTGACAACTGTGAAGTTGAACAGGATCGCAAGAATGAGAAGTGTCACGCGCATAAGATTCCCCCAAACATAGCCGCACAGCGCTGCGTGCCGATCAACTGTACATGATTTTTGCTTTGACTTGTCGGGATTCTGGACAGCGGCGATTTGTACGCCGCTATGAAGCCACGCGAAGCTGTGCCAGGTAGCGCTCTACTTCCTGTCGTAGCAAGTGTGACTGGTCTGCCAGCTCGGCCGCCGCAGTAAGCACCGTGGAGGCGACTTGGCCAGTCTTCACGGCGCTATTTGAAACTTCAGTGATGTGCTCGGAAACGTCGCGTGTGCCCTTCGCCGCAGCGCCGGCGTTGCGCGCAATTTCCTGCGTTACCGTATCCTGCTGGCGCATTCCCACTGCGACATCATTGGCGACTTCGCTCAACTGCTCGATGGTTGTCGCGATCTTCTTGATCGCCTGCACGGAGCGCTCCGTCGTCTGTTCTATCGAAACGATATGCCGTGTAATCTCCTCTGTAGCCTTGCCCGTTTGGGTGGCAAGGCCTTTGACCTCCTGAGCTACCACAGCAAAGCCGCGGCCAGCGTCGCCGGCGCGGGCTGCCTCGATAGTGGCATTGAGTGCGAGAAGATTTGTCTGCGCGGCAATACTGCTGATGAGGTCGCTGACCTCGCCGATCTCGTCGACCGAAGCAGACAGACTTTCGACAGCGTCGGTAATGGCCTTGGCCTCGCTGGTTGCTTGACCTGCGACGGTCGCTGAATTTGCAACTCGAGCAGCTATGTGTTCGATCGATTGAGCGATTTCTTCAGCAGCCGTTGCCACAATCCCCACGTTTGTCGTCGCCTGCTCGGATGCGGCTGCGGTTGCGAGCGCTTGCTCCTGGTTTCGGGTGGCGCTATTCGCCATGTCCCGCGCGGACGTGTCCATTGCCGCTGCCGCACGATCGAGCGTTTTCACGATATTCGAAACCGCGCGCTCAAATTCCTGCGTGGCATTTTCGACAAGTTGCCGGCGGGACTCTAGCGTACGCGTCTGCTCGCCCTCCTTCCGGCGAGCGGTCGCCGCGTCGGCGGTCGCCTGGCGGAAGAACAGAAGTGCCCGCCCCATATCGGCGATTTCGTCGCCGCGACTATCTTGGATATCGACATTGAGATCGCCATCGGCGATGCGCCGCATGGCGTCGCTGAGAAAGCCGAGGCGACGGGCGACGTTGCGCCCGACATATAGCCATGCCACCAAGGCTGCGCCGATGACCGCGGCAATCGAAAGCGCCGTCAGAATGAATTGCCCGGAGCGGATTTGCCCGCTGGCATAGTTGGAAATCTCTTGCGCAATGCGGGTTTGATCTTCAACGAGGTCATCGACAGCGTACTTGAGCTTGGAAGCTTCGGACTGCGCCGCTTCGAATGCCAATTGCGCTTCGTGCTGTTGATTAAGCTCGTATGCGCGTGCGGCAATAATCCCGTCATCCGCCCCGATTGCGCCGAGTTGCTTATAAAGAGACATAAGCTTCGCCTGGTAGGTACGATCGGTAATCGCGTTGAGATTTTTGATGATTTTGCGTTGGGCGGACGCGATGAGATCGCGCAAGGGCTCCAGACGGCTCGGATCGTTCGCAAGCGAGGCTTCCGTCAGAAGTCCGGCAAGAAGATTTGACTCGGACTCCGTTTCCAGCAGTCGTCGCAGGTTTTCGAGCCTCGTCTCGACTGCTGCGGCCCCTTCCTGTTTGGCGTTCATCATGAGGTCAAAGTTGGCATCGTCGATTGCCGGGGCGAGGCCAATAAGCAACGCCTCATGCGCCGCCCGGACTGAGGACGCCAGATAGGCCCGTTCATTCGACATGATAATCCGGTTCGACACAGTGCTGTCGAGTGTGTGAAGGCGCTCCGCCAAGGCTTTGCTGCTCACTTCGATATCGCCTGCCTTCGCAATGCCGAACGTCGTGAGACGCGCTATTCCATTTTCCAGGTTTTTTTCCTGTCGACCGATATTCTCCATGATTTCGTTGCGAACTTTGTCAGTTCCCGCAGCCATCAGGCGCGGGCCGGATGAAACGAGACTGCTTGCCTGTTCAGCGAGGCGCAGCGATACGGCCGTTGTCGGCAAGCTGCGCGACACGATTTCTTTGGTCGTCAGCCCGATAACGGTGAATTCATAGAAAGCAATCGACGAACCGATGATTGTCAGGGCCGCGGCAAAGCCAAAGGCGAGATACAGCCGGCCTCGAATGGTCGAAAGCCAGCCCGCGCTCCGAGCGCCTCTGGCGCTCTGCATTGTTGTTTGTTTACCCGAGGCGGTTGGCATCGTTTGAATGTCCGCTCGTCATCACCGTGTGACCGTCTTTACAAGTCTGGTGACAGGCCTGAATGAGCCGTCTGGCTGGAGTATGGTAAAATAAACCTGATTTGATCCTTGGTTTTGCGCGGCGCTGAAACTCAGCTTCACCCCAGCGAGATCGAATGGGGCGCTCTCGATCGCATCCAGAAATGCCTCGCGGGTGAGTTCGCCTGTAACCCGTTTTAAGGTTTCGATTACGAGCCGGCCGACCAGATAGCCCTCGAGCGACACAAAACCGGGTTTTGAATTCGAACTAACTGCGGTCAATGCGTCCTGATAGGACGCGACCACCGGGAGCGTCCTGTCTCTCGGGAAGGGGACGACCTGGCTGACAACGACGCCTGCGCCCTGATTGCCCAGCTCCTGGGCGAGCGAGTCCGATCCGACGAATGAAATCGCAACGAATGTGGCCTCAACCTTGAGCTGGCGTGCGAGCTTGATGAATTCTGCAATTGGTTTGTATGGACCGACCGTAACGACGGCTTCGGGTTGGCCTTTCATGATTTCAAGCAGGGCAGACTTGATCGCCGTTGTGTTGCGTTTGAAGGTGCCTTCGGCCACCAGTGACATGTTGCGCTTGGCCATTGCCTTCTTGACGCCTGCCAGGCCTGCAAGTCCGAACGCATCGTCCTGATAGAGGATGGCAATTCTTGTAATGCCGAGGTCATTGGTCAGGTGTTCGATCCAGGCTTCGGTCTCCTGGAAATACGAGCTGCGAATATTGACGATATATCGGTTGAATGGATCGCGAAGAAATTCGGCGCCGGTGAACGGACCGATGAATGGCACTTTTGCGGCCGTCGCGATGGGCTGACCGGCTTTTGATGTCGGTGTTCCGACCGCGCCGACAAGAGCGAAAACCTTGTCTTCCTTGATCGCCTTGTTGGTTGCTTCGATGGTTTTTTCTGGCTCGTAACTATCGTCGATCGATTTAAGCTCAAGCTTGCGACCGTTGAGGCCGCCGCCGCGATTGACTTCTTCAAACGCAGCAAGGAGTCCCTCGCGCATGCCCTGGCCGAGCGCCTGTGCCGGCCCGTTGAGCGCCGCAACCTGCCCGAACAGGATCCTGTCTTTAAATACGCCGTCCTCCGCACGGAGCGGCGCGTTTGAAAGGCTTAGAAAAACAGCCCCGAAAATGCAGAGCCAGCGGCGTTTGGTCCGCACGGGCTTCGTCCCCACAAGCAAAGCGTGTGGACACGATGGTG
>Ga0187785_10000594_pt1 | contig 13161 bp, 13 predicted proteins | sample 0815_BV2_4_20_MG_FD_132466 | JGI IMG/M metagenome (GOLD analysis project Ga0187785, IMG submission 132466) | Tropical peat soil microbial communities from peatlands in Department of Meta, Colombia - 0815_BV2_4_20_MG | ecosystem: Environmental > Terrestrial > Soil > Wetlands > Peat | place...
CACGATTACCGGGACGAACCTCGTCGGAGCGACTTCGGTGACTTTCGGGGGTGTGACAGCAGCCAGTGTCAATGTTCCAGCGCCACCCGGATAACGGCGACAACACCTGCCCATGCAGCCGGAGCGGTCGATGTTGTCGTCACGACCCCCAACGGCACCGCGACCGGGACCTCTGCCTATACCTATGGAGCGGCACCGGCATTCACCGGCATCGCACCCTCGACCGGCACGACTCTTGGAGGGACCGGCGTCACGGTTACCGGGTCAAACCTTGCCGGAGCAACCGGTGTAACCTTCGGCGGTGTTGCAGCGACTGGCGTTACCGCGGTCAGTTCCACCCAGGTCACGGCGACAGCACCTGCCCACGCAGCCGGGGCGGTTGACGTTGTCATCACGACCCCCAACGGCACTGCAACCGGGACCTCTGCCTATACCTATGGAGCAGTCCCGACATTCACCAGCATCGTTCCACCAATCGGCTCGACAATAGGCGGTACTGGTGTAACGATTACCGGGACGAACCTTGCCGGGGCAACCTCGGTAACGTTCGGAGGCACGACAGCAACCGGAGTTACGGTCGTCAGCGCTACATCGATCATGGCGAATACACCCTTCCATGCAGCCGGGCTGGTAACTGTTGTTGTAACTACTCCCAATGGAACGGTTTCCGCGGGGAATGTGTATAACTATACCACAACCGCGGCTCCGACATTCACCAGCATCGCACCGGCATCCGGGCCGGTAGCCGGTGGCACGGCCATAACGATCACCGGCACGAATTTTGTTGCGGGCGGGTTGCTGGGCGTAACCATTGATGGCGTTCCGGCGACGAGCGTCGTCAGGTCTTCTGCCACAACAATTACCGCCGTCACTCCTCCCGGTACTACTGGTGCGAAAGACGTTGTAGTCACCAATAATGATGGCCAGACCGCAAGAAAAAGCGGGGCATACACCTATCGGCCTGTGCCGACATTCTCCGCTATTGCCCCGGCAGCCGGCCCGATAGCGGGCGGCAATACCGTCACGATCACCGGGACAAACCTGATCGGGACGACCGGTGTCACATTTGGTGGCACGGCAGCTACAGCCGTGACTGTGGTAAGCGACACGCAGATAACTGCAACTGCCCCCGCCAAAGCCGCCGGGGTTGTAGCTGTTGTTATCACGACCCCGGGAGGCAGTGTGACCGGAACGAACGCCTACACGTATACCGCTGTTCCGACAATCAGCAGTATAACCCCGGCATATGGTCGGACCCTCGGTGGAACAACCGTAATCATAGCAGGGACGAATTTTGTCAATGGGGCTACTGCGGTTACTTTTGACGGTGTGGCAGCACCCACATTCACGGTGATCAGTGCAACCCAGATCACGGCAACAACCCCCCCTGATGCCGGCGCTTCAACGGTAATCGTTACCACTCCCGGAGGAGCTCCCACCAGTACCTTCACATTTGCGAACCCGACCATTACTTCGATGTCCGGGACAACCACCGGAGCAAGGGGCACAACAGCGACCAATATCCAGATCAACGGGGCAAATTACATCACATCGCCAGTACCGGCGGTAACCTTTACCCAGGGTGCAAACACGATAACGGCAACAGTGACAGCTGTCACGGCAGCAAGAGTTACGGTCTCCCTGACAATCCCTGCAGGACAGCCAACCGGAGCATATAGTGTTACGGTCACGAATACCGATGGAGGAACCGTTACCAGGGCCAGTTCCTTCACGGTAACCTGATCGGGAAAATGGCACTAAAGAAATTAAAGGACATAGGCACTCTGGGTTTTTGCTCACGCTTGACCCTCGTCGCTTGTGTCACCCCGCACTGCGAATTCACTCAGAAGATATTCCGCGATGGGGTAGCAAAAAAGGATAGTCCAGTCACAAAGCCCCCTGGCCGCTTTGGCAGGGACGGTGGAGGGGATCAAATCTTTGGCGAAAAAAGTTTTCTCCAGATCAGGAAAAATCAATCTGTTTAATTCGAACAGCGCGAAATCTCCGTGTGCCGGCTCACCAGCAGGTTCCAGGCATCATGCTTCGGATTATGGCGCACGAGGACTCCCCGCAGTTCGAGGATGGACCCGTACGGCGCTGATACGATGACCTCATTCTCCGGTGTCAGATGGTACGCCGGGACCACAGCAAAGACCGGCGTATCCGCCGTTCCGTCGCAGAGCCGGAACATCAGGGTCTTTGCATCCCCGAGGTTCTCCGACATCTTTGCGGCGATGAGGTTGATCCTCTTGTCCACGTGACGGTGGATCTGTGACATCCGTAGGACGCGGGAGCCGGCAGGGACCCGGTATCCGTGGCGGCTCCGCTTGTCTCTCCGAAGCACGACATAACTGTACTTAAGATCTGTGTTGATGAAACGGAATGGCTCATCACACGCAGCGAGATGTTCCATCAGCCGTGTCGGGCGTATGCAGGGAGCGGTTACGAAACTCCAGCACCGGTCCGGTGTGCAGTTCGTGCCCCAGATGAACGAACAGGGGCTGTGAATAGTAAGACCACGTTTTTTGAGTACAAGGGAGAGCCTTCTCAGCTGTGTGGAGGTTGCTTCCTCGGCAGGCTCGATGATAAGAATGGTCCCTTCCTCGGCAAGCCTGTCCGTCCATTTCATAACGAGATCCGCCTGCGCTTCTATGTCCATTGCGTTCACTTCGTTGAGGACATTCGAGAAGACCATAAGGTCAGCTTTCTGGGGGATCTTTGCCAGATCGAAGGTTGTGATATCTCCCTTTATGGGAGGTTTGACACCGGCGTGTCCCCCCTTCTTTGTAACCTGTTCCCGTAGAAACATGAACGCCTCGATGTGCTCCTCAGAGCGTTCAATGGAGTACACCACCGCACGGGCTTCTTCGAGACGGGACCAGAAGTCCGCGACAGCGAGAGGGACTACGCCGGGTCCGGTACCGATATCAAGAATGGTCATGCTCTTTTTCAGGAGTCCATCCCGTGCGAGCATGGCCAGCAGGTACTCAGTCTGGATAAAGTACACCGGAAAGTGGTAGGCAAGGTACCCGAGAACACTATAGCCTTTAGTATAACGAAGGGACCGCTTCTCCAGGGGTCTCCAGTAATCATCTTTCTGGGCGGTGATCGCTCTCCTGAGGCGATCAAGGATGACCGGGTCGTCCCAGGGCCTTCCCACTTTTCTGCTGATAAACGCTTCAATGCACTCCTGGAGCAGGGAAGGCAGGGCTTTCATGGCAAAAAACCGTGTCAGGCGTTCAGTCTCATCTTCATCCAGGCAATAGGGTTCCAGGGGGGCATGCCGGGTTATCCGGTAGTCATATCCTTTCCTGCGGGCAGAAAGGTGAAGTCTCGGGAACTCGGGTGAGAGAAGAGAAAACACCTCCGGTACATCCCCGGGATCCCTTGCCAGTTCTGAGAGAAAAAATACCGGCCTTGCAGTGGCGAGATGTTCCAGCGCTTTGATAAGGGGTTCCTTGATCATTGCCTGCCGGTTACTTGGCGGGTAGTCTTATTACATCTTTGGCTCACCGGTGAACAGGAGACGGGATCGGATGAGAGCCTTTCCTGCCGGTAATCGGTTTTCCTGATCTCCCGCATATCCATAAAGATGAACTGCGATGTACTGGTATGCTGGATCATTGCCCGGGGGCAGCCAACCTCCGCACACCGACCCTTTCGATCAGGAAATGTCCGCAATGTGGCGAAGATGTCGAGCTCTTCTCCAATGACATCTCTGTCAAATGCAGCAACTGCGGATTCGTGGTCTGGAACGATATCGAGTCCTGCGTTCAGTGGTGCAAACACGCGAAGGAGTGTGTCGGAGAGGAAATGTATAACACTATTATGGCGCGGAAGAATGCACTGGAAAAAAGGAGCTGACGTTTTCAGAATGTGGTGGTAAAAACAAAAATTCGGCTCTGTAGAAAACCTAGCTGACCAATTACCAGAGGTCGCGATAGAGCCACGGGTGCTCGCCGCCTCGTCGGGGCTCGCACCGTGGAGTCAGCTCGTAGAATGAACACTTCTCCTGAATAAAATGAATTCAAGGTGGGGGTCAAGGGGTGCACCTCTTGGGCTGCCTCCCCCTCTGGGGGAGAGAAGGGGTTACCCTCACAAATTCGATGTAGTATCACTGGAACGATTTCTAAAGAGCAGAAAATTTCCTTGCTGGTAAAAATAAGCTCTGGAGAGAATCTTCATTTTTCAACAAATGATCGACCCGCTTGCGCCATCCCTGCTCCAGCGGGAGCGGAGGAGCTTTCGAGGAGGATATCTTTTCTCACGGTAATCGGAAAATGCCTTCTTGAGTCGCGGTCGCAATAAGGGGGCGCCCCACGGCTGGCAAAAGTGCAGGCGCATGCCCCTTCAAAATTTATTCAATGATTTCTCGTCGGTCAGGTTATTGTCCTTAGGAGGTCGAACTTCAGGTTCATGAATAGAGTACTGACGCGTGAATCTCTCCTCGCCATTACAAGGCGAGCATCCGTTCGATTGCATCCCGGGCCTGGGCAGCGATCTCATCCGGCACGGTGATGCGAGGCCGAAGCGTGTCGAGCGCATCCCGGATCTTTGTGAGGTCATTCTTCTTCATGTTCCTGCAGATTGCCTCGCCTGCCAGAGGATAACACCGTTTCGCAGGACACTCCCGGCCGAGGCGGTGAAGGATCCCGACCTCAGTACCGATGATAAACTCCTGCTCAGGAGCTGTGCAGACATGCCTGATGATCCCTGATGTACTTGCAACATGGTCAGCAAGGTCGATCACTTCGGGCCGGCATTCGGGATGCACGAGCACTACGGCATCTGGATACGTTCTTCGCGCAGCCCGGACCTGGGCGGGAGTGATCCGGTCGTGCACAATGCAGAATCCTTCCCACGGGAGGATGGTCTTATCTGTAAACCGCTGGGCATACCGTGCGAGGTTCCGGTCGGGGACAAAGATGATCGTTTCTTCATCCAACGAATTGACGACTTTCACCGCGTTTGACGAAGTGCAGCAGATGTCGCTCTCAGCTTTCACCTCCGCTGTCGTGTTCACGTAGCATACTACAGCCGCTTCCGGGTACCGGGACTTCGCATGGCGCAGCTCATCCGCCGTGACCATCTGCGCCATCGGGCAGCAGGCATCCCCCGCAGGAAGGAGAACCGTCTTCTCCGGCGAGAGGATGGCAGCTGTCTCAGCCATAAAATCAACGCCGCAGAACACAATGGTCGTTCCTTCCAAAGTTGCAGCGGCCCTCGAGAGTTCAAGGGAATCACCCGTCAGATCAGCGATGTCCTGGATCTCCGGCGGCTGATAATTGTGCACGAGGAAAATTGCGTCCCGCTCTTCCTTCAGGCGGATGATCTCCTCTGTCAGGGATGACTGGTCCTGCACGGTCTCTCTCCGTTGTCCTTAAGTGTGTATGTTCACGCGATGTATCAAATACACGGGTTGCTTCTTTGTTCCGGAAGAGTGAATGGAAGTCTGTGGACCGGGCTGGGGGATGTTTAAGAAACGAGCCGGCCTATCTTTTCACCAGCATATGAAACTGATCCTTCCCGACGGGAGTACGCGTGACATCGTCCATGATCCGGCACCCGCATCCGCGATCCTCATCGAGGCAGGTTTCAACCCCGTCGATGTCCTGGTAGCAAGGAGCGGGAACCTGATCACGGAAGACACACTCCTCGAAGCAGATGACGAGATACGGATCATCAGGATCTCTCATGGCGGCTGAAAGGGCGCGTGCCGGGCAGAGTGTCCCCGCCTGCTCGCTTTGTTCGCGTCCTGCCGTCCTGATCCAGCGGGAGCGCAACAGGTACCTCTGCGCCCCCCACCTTATTGCGGATATCGAAGAGCGTGTCGGGCTGACAATCACCAGAGAAAACATGATCGCTTCAGGTGATTGCATAGCGGTGGGTTTGAGCGGGGGCAAGGACAGTACTGCGCTGCTTCTCCTGCTCCACACACTTCTTGAGTCCCGGACTGATGTCCGCATCGTTGCAGTGACGGTCGATGAGGGAATTGCCGGGTACCGCGAGGAGACTGTCCGATCGGCAGAATGCCTCGTCAGGGACCTCGGGATTGAGCACTATGTGTTCTCTTTCACGGAACTGTTCGGGGATACCCTCGATGGGATCCTCAGGGGGCGGGAATCGCGGGCCTGCAGCATCTGCGGCATTCTGAGGAAAAAAGCTCTCATCACCGGAGCGGAGCAGGCAGGGGCAAGCCGGCTTGCCACAGGCCACAATCTCGACGATGAAGCCCAGTCGGTCCTGATGAATGTCCTCCGCGGCGACCTTGTCCGGCTTGCCAGGAACAGCAGTGCTGCTTCCGGTGGCCGTTTTATCCCGAGGATTAAACCCCTGATGTATATCCATGAAAAAGAGATCGCGGCATATCTCCTGGTCAGGGGAGCATGGGCGGATCTCCCGGAATGCCCCTATGCCTGCCATGCCCTGCGGCGGGAAGTGCGGGAGATGCTCGGGGGTCTTGAATACGAGTTCCCCGGCACAATGCTTAGGCTCCTTGAGAGCAGGAAGGCAGTTACAGGGATTTGTTCGACCCGCTCTGCCGGAGAGCCATTCCGGCACTGCGCCGTCTGCGGAGATCCCTGCAGTGGTGAGATCTGCCAGCTCTGCCGGCTCCGGCAGTCACTCAATCGCTGACATCTGGCAGGATTCACCCGGACCCCTGATCCGTGCGGTGTGAGTGTAGAGCACCATCTTCCCTCCCCGTGCAAACCCTGCCACTGTGAGCCCGGTCTTCCCCGCGATCTCAACGGCAAGGGTTGTCGTTGCTCCCCGCGAGACGATGATCGGGATGTTGGCGACCAGGCACTTGCGCACCATCTCAGAGGAGATCCGTCCTGATACGACAACCCAGGTACGGGAGAGGTCGATATGGTTGCGCAGCCCAAAACCGATGACGCGGTCGAGGGCGTTGTGCCTCCCGATATCCTCGGAAACAGCGAGGATCTTTTCATGGTCGAGAAGAGCGACGATGTGGATCCCTCCCGTGGTCACGTGGAGTTCGGAGTTCAGTACGGCCTTGACCGAGGTCCAGACTTCAGCGGTGGTGATTGCATAGTCCGATGCGATCTTCGGGAGTTTTTCGGTATCGATATAGGATGTGCTCCCGCCGCATCCCGAGAGGATGGTCTTCTTGGGACCGAGCACCTTGAAGAGGTTCCTGGTGATGACACTCATCCGGTTCTTCTCGATACGGATGGATTCGATCTCGTCGATGCCCTTGACGATCTGTTCGGTGAAGAGGTAACCGGTCACGAATTCTTCCAGCTGGGTCGGACTCATCATCGCGGTCATCACGTGGCGGCCATTGACGAAGAGGGCCAGGGGGACTTCTTCGATCACCTCGTGGTGTCCGGTGCTGCACTTCTCCTGGTCAACCCTGATACAGGGAACATTCCTGAACATTTCCACCATCTTCTTCAGCTCCTCTCTTCACGGGACAGTACTTCATCCATGCTGCCGCTCCGGTATCCTTCAAGATCCATTGTCACATATCCGGCGCCAAGAGATTTCAGCTTGTCCACGACTGTAACTCGCTGATCCAGTACTCGTTCCATATCTTCCTTATGTACTTCGATGCGGGCAATATTCCCGTGCAGGCGGACCCGCAACTGGGATATCCCGAGCCCGCCGAGGAATGACTCGGCTTCCTCGATAACACGGAGCTTCTCTGCGGTGATCTCCTCACCGTAAGGTATGCGTGAGGAGAGGCAGGCTGCAGACGGCTTCTGCCAGACCGGAATACCAAGATCCCGCGCAATCTCCCGGATCTCCTGCTTGGTGATGCCTGCCATGATGAACGGGTGAATCATCCCCTCCTCATCAGAAGCACGAAGTCCTGGCCGGTGTTCTTTTGTGTCCGAGACATTCATACCATCAGCAATCGAGCGGAAGCCGAGTTCCCCCGCCCGTGCTTTCAGGAACCCCGCCGCAATTTTCTTGCAGAAGTAACATCTCTCCGGGGAGTTTTCCATGAACTCTCGATGTTCCAGGTGTTGGACGGGGAGGATCTCCAGGACAAGGCCGAGGTCGCGGGCAACACTGCGGGCCTGTTCTGCGGCAGCCCTGGGGACGACAGCACTGTCAAGAAGAACGCAGCGTGAACCCTCCCCGAGCACATCACGGGCGACCGCAGCAAGGAGGGTACTGTCAACCCCCCCGGAGTACGAGACCAGCATCGGGCCGTTGCTGGCGATAATCTTCCGGAGTTCCTGATACTTATCCCCGACGGTCATGAGAAAAAAGGTATCGTGTCCTGAAGTATTACGAGCCACATCGTGATTCGATCGGACCGGCACAACCATCGTCCCCATCCCGCAATTGCCGGCAGATGTCACAGGTGCGTTTTACGAGATTGACATCCTTCTTATCCTTAAGGTCCTGTGCAAGGAGTTCGATCGATCGCTTCACGTCGTCTTCGAACTCGATACGGTATCCACGCTTCCCCGAAAGGTACTGGGAGACCGCGGAGGGGGCTATCTCAAGCATCCGGGAGGCTTCGACCTGGGATACGCCATGACGCACCAGCTCGACTGCTATCGCTGCCCGAATGGCCGGCAGAACATCCCACACGATTTTCTGGCAGGGGGCTTCCATGGTATCACTACCTTAAGATTATTATGAGTTCTGGCATAATACATTGTGTTCACAATTGTGATTTGACCGCCCGTGCAACATAAGGTTGCGCACAAGCATACCAAGACCGGACTGCGAATACCCTCCGCCATCACCTGGAGGAAAGAATAATCAGACGAAGGAGCAGATATCTGCATACACGGAAACGAGCGCATGGAACAGAAACGCATCATCTACATGGACCATTCCGCAACAACGTATGTGAGGAAGGAAGTGCTGGAAGCGATGATACCCTATCATTCCGAGCATTTCGGCAATCCCTCCTCCATCTACGGTATCGCCCGTGAGTCGAAGCAGGCGATCGACAAAGCCCGGGGGCAGGTCGCCAAGGCGCTGGGAGCTGAGCCTCAAGAGATCTACTTCACCTCAGGAGGGAGCGAATCCGACAACTGGGCAATCAAGGGAGTTGCCTGGGCTAACCGGAAGAGAGGCAACCACATCATTACGTCAAAGATCGAGCACCATGCTGTGCTTCACACGTGCCAGCACCTGGAGAAGGAAGGATTTTCCGTCACCTACCTTCCCGTGGATGAGTCCGGTCTGGTCAACCCTGCCGATCTCGAGAAGGCAATCACGGACAAGACGATCCTGATAACCATCATGTTTGCCAACAACGAGATCGGGACGATCGAACCGATTACTGAACTTGGTGCAATTGCCCGGAACCATAAGATCCCGTTCCATACGGACGCAGTCCAGGCGGTCGGTAACGTACCTATCGATGTAAACGCCGAGAATATCGATCTGCTCTCCCTCTCCGCCCATAAGTTCTATGGCCCGAAGGGAGCAGGTGCGCTCTATATCCGGAAAGGAACCCGGATCGAAACCCTGATCCACGGTGGCGGCCAGGAGCACCGTCGCCGGGCAGGGACCGAGAACCTTGCCGGCATCGTCGGTCTCGGAAAGGCCATCGAGCTTGCGACAACCGATATCGAAGGGCATAACCGGAAGATCAGGGCCCTGCGGGACCGGCTGCTGAGGGGCATCCTGGAACGGATCTCCCATGCCCGTCTCAATGGCCATCCTGATAAACGGCTGCCGGGCAACATCAACGTCAGTTTCGAATTCATCGAAGGGGAGTCGATGCTGCTGTGGCTTGACGATGAAGGGATCTGTGCATCAACGGGAAGCGCATGCACGTCCGGGTCGCTTGAGCCATCCCATGTCCTCCTCGCAACCGGTCTCCCGGTCGAGATCTCGCATGGATCCCTCCGGCTAACGCTCGGTGATGTGAACACGGAAGCGGATGTTGACTTTGTTCTCGAAGTCCTGCCGCGCACGGTCCGGAAACTGCGGGAGATGTCTCCCCTTTATAAAGGTAGTAACGGTGGCTGCAATGTACAGTGACAAGGTCATGGACCATTTCAAGAATCCACGGAATGTCGGGGAGATTGAGAACCCGAGCGGTGTCGGAGAGGTCGGGAACCCGGTCTGCGGGGACATCATGAACATCTACCTGAAGATCGAGAACAACATTATCACGGATGCAAAGTTCAAGACCTTCGGGTGCGGGGCTGCGATTGCATCGAGCAGCATGGCAACTGAGCTCATCAGGGGAAAGACCCTCGAGGAGGCGTGGGAAGTCTCAAACAAGGCTGTTGCCGAGGCGCTGGAAGGGCTCCCGCCGGTCAAGATGCACTGCTCGGTCCTGGCGGAAGAAGGGATCCACAAGGCTATCAATGACTACCGCAAAAAGCAGGGCCTGGAACCCTGGGTTGAGAAGAACCCGCATAAACACGACGATGAAGCAATGACCTGCGAACATTAATCCCGATCACCGCCCTGTTTTCTACCGGGCGTTGCGGTAATTTCTGCCGGTACCGGATCGCATAAATAAATCCGCTTCAAATCCAAGAGATGAAAGGAAAGTGCAGGGCTCTTTGTCCTCCCGCCTGGGACACAACGGGGAGTCCTGCAACATCTGGTGAACAAACCATGCTGTCCGCACGTGAACGGGAACGGTACAAACGACAGATCCTCCTCTTTGGCGAGGATGGCCAGGAACTTCTGAAAAAGGCCCAGATCTTTATCGCCGGTGCAGGTGGTCTGGGCTCGCCCATCGCCTGTTATCTTGCTGTTGCAGGTATCGGCACAATCACCATCGTGGACATGGATATTGTCGAACAGACGAACCTGAACCGGCAGATCCTCCATACTGACCGGGACATCGGGAAGAAGAAGACCGTCTCCGCCATGGAGAAACTCCGCGAACTGAACCCCGATATCAAGGTGAATGCCATCGATGCGACGATCGCGGAGGACACTATTGACGAGCTTGTCGGGAGAGCGGATGGCATCGTGGATGCAATGGACAACTATCCAACGAGGTACCTGCTGAATCAGGCGGCCCTCCGGAAGGAGATCCCCTTCTTCCACGGGGCAATCCGCGGGTTCTACGGTCAGGCTACGACCGTCCTGCCCGGCAGATCGCCCTGTCTTGCGTGCGTGTTCCCCCGGGCACCGCCTAAAGAAGTCTTTCCGGTTGTCGGGGCAACACCCGGTGTTATCGGAACGATCCAGGCGACGGAGGTCATAAAGTACATCACCGGGCAGGGCCAGCTGCTGGATGGCAGGCTCCTCATCTGGGACGGCATGTCGGCAACGACAGAGGAGATCAGAATCGAGCGGAACCCGGGCTGCCCGGTGTGCGGTACGGGAGGGAATTCTGCAGGGCAGGAATCATGACGGTTAAAGTTCGGTTTTTCGCACGGTTCCGGGAACTCCTGGGGTCGGAGATCATCACGGATCCTGAACCCGGGACCACACTTACTGCCCTTGTTACCAGGGTTGCTCAGACGAACAGGGAGGGGTATGAAGCGATCTTCGACGAGCAAGGCATGTTCCGCGAGTTTGTCATCGTGATGAGGAACGGCAAACGGGTAGAGACTGCCGACTCGGCAAACGTTGCAGTTGCTGACGGCGACGAAATTGCCGTCTTTCCTCCTGTAGCGGGGGGATGAATGCATGGTGGTCAGAGTCCAGAGCGGCGATGTGGATCTGGGCGCCCTTATCGAGGCTGCGAAGAAACCCGGGACGGGTGCAGTCGTGCTCTTCGACGGCGTCGTGCGTGACGACGGAATTACTGAGATGGAGCTTGAGGCGTACGAGGGTGTCGCAGTTGCCGAGATGGAGAAGATTGCCGGAGAGGCAACCCGCCTGCACAACCTTCTGCATGTCGATATCATCCACCGCATCGGCCGGCTCCGGCTCGGGGAGAACATCCTCATCATAATCGTCAGTGCCGGGCACCGGCCCGATGCCTATGCCGGCTCACGATATATTATTGAGGAGATCAAAAAGAGCGTCCCGATCTGGAAGAAAGAGCTTACGAAAGATGGGGGCCGGTGGGTTGATGGTGAACATGCTCATGGCGCCGGAAAGCCACTGACCTGAACAGGTCCCTCTTCACCTGTTCGATAACACATTAAGACAAACCGACAGGAATCGCATAGGTGGTTCTGATGCAACCAAGAACATCTGATATGCTGTCTCCGGAATGGCCTTAAAAAAATGAGATAACAATTACCGGTAACTTACATTAATCAATCACCAACAGTGTTGTCCGGCCTCTTTTCGGGACCAGGAGACTGGTCCAAACCGGAATTTACCGGTACTGCGCCCGGGCTACCACCCGCGGGTGGCAAGTGTCTCGTCTTTCGTCAGCAGGTGAACGTCGAGCCCGGGCATGGCCTCGCCAAGGCTCCGGCTGGCACTGGCAATGATGGTCGCATTGGTGTAGTTGTTCACGGCTTCGACGATCGCTTTTTCCCGGCGCGCCGGGTTCTCCGATTTGAAGATCCCGGATCCGACAAAGACCCCGTCAGCCCCGAGCTGCATCATCAGGGCTGCGTCTGCGGGTGTGGCAATGCCGCCGGCGGAGAAGTTTACCACCGGCAGCCGTCCCCGTTGTGCCGTCTCGACGACGAGCTCAACCGGGGCCTCGATCTCGCGGGCATACGCACTCAGTTCCTGCGGTTCAATCCTGTTGATGGCCCGGATACCCCCCTGGATAGCCCGCATATGGCGCACGGCCTCGACCACGTTGCCGGTACCGGCCTCTCCTTTCGTCCGGATCATGGCCGCCCCTTCGTGGATACGGCGGAGCGCCTCGCCTAGGTTGCGGGCACCGCAGACGAACGGCACGGTGAATTTTGTCTTCTCGATATGGAATTCCTCGTCCGCCGGGGTCAGGACTTCGCTCTCGTCGATCATGTCAACGCCGAGCACCTCCAGGACCTGTGCCTCCACGAAGTGCCCAATCCGCACTTTTCCCATGACCGGGATGGAGACCGCCTCGATGATCTCGGTGACCTTTTCCGGGTCTGCCATGCGGGCAACTCCGCCGGCCTTCCGGATATCGGAAGGGACGCGCTCCAGCGACATAACCGCTACCGCCCCTGCCTCCTCTGCAATCCGTGCCTGATCGGCGTTCACAACATCCATGATCACGCCGCCTTTCTGCATGGCGGCAAATCCCCGCTTCAGGAGTTCCGTGCCATGCCGTAATGATGAGAGTTCCATGTGTGG
>Ga0187785_10000595_pt1 | contig 13157 bp, 12 predicted proteins | sample 0815_BV2_4_20_MG_FD_132466 | JGI IMG/M metagenome (GOLD analysis project Ga0187785, IMG submission 132466) | Tropical peat soil microbial communities from peatlands in Department of Meta, Colombia - 0815_BV2_4_20_MG | ecosystem: Environmental > Terrestrial > Soil > Wetlands > Peat | place...
ACGCGCAGAACCTCTGGGACCTCGACGCGCAGGTTGAGCAGGCACTCGATGCGCTTCGTTCGCCGCCAGGCGATTCAGATGTGACAAAGCTCTCGGGCGGCGAGAAGCGTCGTGTGGCACTGACGAAGCTTCTGCTGTCGAAGCCCGACATTCTCCTGCTCGACGAGCCGACCAACCATCTCGACGCCGAAAGCGTCGCCTGGCTCGAGCATCATTTGCGCGACTATCCCGGCACCGTGATCATGGTGACGCACGACCGCTACTTCCTCGACAACATCACGGAATGGACTCTCGAGCTCGATCGGGGTGCGGGTATTCCCTATAAGGGCAGCTACTCATCATGGCTCGAGCAGAAAGCGAAGCGGCTCGAGGTCGAGGGCAAGCAGGACGAGGCACGCGAGCGGACTCTCTCGCGCGAGCTCGATTGGATCAGGGCGAGCCCCAAAGCGCGCCAGGCCAAGTCCAAGGCGCGCATCCGCGCCTATGAGGACATGCTTGCCGAGTCCGCACGCGACAAGACCGGCAAGGCGCAGATCACCATCCCGCCCGGGCCGCGTCTCGGCGACGTGGTCATCGAGGCCGATCATCTGGAGAAGGGCTTCGGCGATCGTCTTCTGATCGACGATCTTTCCTTCAAGCTGCCGCCGGGCGGCATCGTCGGCGTGATCGGGCCTAACGGCGCCGGCAAGACCACGCTGTTCCGCATGATCGTGGGCCAGGACAAGCCCGACGAGGGCTTGGTCCGCATCGGCGACACGGTGAAGCTCGGGTATGTCGATCAGTCCCGCGATGCGCTCGACGCCAAGAAGACGGTGTTCGAGGAGATCTCCGGCGGCAACGACATGATCAAGCTCGGCAACCGCGAGGTGCCTTCACGCGCCTATGTCGGCTGGTTCAACTTCAAGGGCCCCGACCAGCAGAAGAAGGTCGGCCAGCTTTCGGGCGGCGAGCGTAATCGCGTGCATCTCGCCAAGATGCTGAAGTCCGGCGCGAACCTCATCTTGCTCGACGAGCCGACCAACGATCTCGATGTCGAGACGCTGTCGTCACTCGAGGCCGCGCTCGAAGACTTTCCCGGCTGCGCCGTCATCATCAGCCACGACCGTTTCTTCCTCGACCGCATCGCCACCCATATCCTGTCCTTCGAGGGCGACAGCCACGTCGAATGGTTCGAGGGCAATTTCGAGGATTACGAGGAGGACAAGAAGCGCCGCCTCGGCGAGGACGCCGTGCTGCCGAAGCGCATCAAATACAAGAAATTCGCCCGCGCCTGACACATCCCGGCCGAGGGGGTCCGTCCCCGGGGGGTCTCACGTCGTATAGCTTATGGCGCTGTAGAATTTCTTCGCGTGTCCCGCGATGAGGTTTGCTTTGTCGAGCCCATTGATGATGCGCCGCGCGTTGACCCAGTCCTCGGTCGTCTTGTTGAAATAATCGGCGAGCCTTTTGCCCGTGAAAATACCCTGCACCATCCCAACGAACATGATGGGAATCGCATTCTTCAGGTCGAGCGCGCGATCCGGGTTCTTCACGAGATCGACCCCGACCACAGCGCTCATCTTCTTGTAATTATAATCCCAGGTAAGCTGCACCAAGCCCCGACCGTAATAGGGATAATAGGGCTTGCCCTTACCACGACCATATTCACGGATGGGGCCGAAGGTTCGGTCCGTCTCGTGATGGGCGGTACCGAGCGCATAGGCAAGCCAACGGTCGTCCGCCTTGGCATAATTCTTCTCCCACTCGTCGAGGATCATGCCGAGCGACTCTTTGGTCTTTGCGAGCAGCCTGCCGTCGAATAGCCGCAAGCTCACCTGATCGAAAAAGAATGACCGGTTGATCATGGGGACGCCTCATGAATTGTAGATAGCGCTAGCATATACCAAAAGTTGTATATGCGTGAGTTTCAACGAGCGAGGGCCAAGCCTATCGCGCCCTTGCGGTCCGGGGATAGAACGTATAAACATATCTTTATGTCAGGTGATGAGAGAGCCAAACAAAGTCTGCCCGGTCTGTCGCGTGCTCAAGGCCTCGCGGTGCTGCGCGCGGCCGGAGAAGCCACGCGTTTGCGCATTCTCGCGCTGCTCGCCTCTGCTGAGCTGAACGTCAAGGATCTCACCCAGATTCTCGGCCAGAGCCAGCCCCGCATCAGCCGCCATTTGAAGTTGATGGCTGAAGCCGGACTCATCACGCGCTACCGCGAGGGCTCATGGGTCTTCTTCCGCCTCGCCGAGAATGGCGCTGAGAGCGCTCTCGCCTCCGCCATCGTTGCGAGCCTCGATCCCTCCGATCTCACTCTTGCCCGCGACCGCACTCGAGCGGCGTCGGTGCAGAAGGCGCGCGCCGAGGCGGCCCAAGCCTATTTCAAGACGCATGCCTCCGAGTGGGACAGGATCCGCAACCTGCATGTCGCCGACAAGGAGGTCGAGAGCGCGATGGATGAGGCGCTAGGGCAGGGGCCCTTCTCGCTTCTCGTCGATCTCGGCACCGGTACGGGGCGTATCCTCGAGCTATTCGGCCCCCGTGCCGGTCGCGTCCTCGGCTTCGATCTCAATCACGACATGCTTGCTTATGCGCGCATGAAGCTCGAGCGGGCAGGGCTCTCTCATGCCCAAGTCCGGCACGGCGATCTCTATAATGTGCCGCTGCCCGACGGCACCGCCGATGCGGTCGTGTTGCATCAGGTGTTGCATTTCCTCGACGACCCGGCTGCTGCGATCGCAGAGGCCGCGCGACTGCTCAAGCCGGGCGGCAAGCTGCTCGTGGTCGACTTCGCGCCGCACGAGCTCGAGTTCCTGCGCGAGCAGTCGGCGCATCGGCGCCTCGGCTTTGCCCGTGATCAGCTCGGCCGGTGGCTCGAAGGCGCCGGCCTCAAGCTGGAGCGCTTCCGCGAGCTCGCTCCGAGCCCCGCCCAAGGCAAGCTCACCGTGTCGCTTTGGCTTGCCCTGAAACCTGCCGCCGTCGCCAAGAAGAAAAAGACCCAATCCAATGTGGAGGTCGCCGCCTGATGCTTGCGAGCACCGAAACCAAACGCCGCATCCTCGGGCGCGGCGCGATCGATGTCTCCTTCGAGTTCTTCCCGCCCAAGACGGCGGCGATGGAGGAGACGTTGTGGCGCTCGATCCGACGTCTCGAGCCGCTTCGCCCGCGCTATGTCTCGGTGACCTATGGAGCAGGCGGCTCGACGCGCGAGCGCACCCACGCCACGGTCGCCCGCATGCTGCGCGAGACGACGCTGAAGCCTGCCGCGCATCTCACTTGCGTCGCCGCAACCAAGGAGGAGCTCGACGAGGTCATCCGCGATTATTGGGACTTGGGCGTCCGCCATATCGTTGCGCTCCGGGGCGATCCGCCCGGAGGCGTCGGCGACCGCTATCAACCGACGCCCGGCGGCTATGTCAACGCCGCGGACCTCGTGAAGGGCATCAGAGAGATCGCGCCGTTCGAAATCTCGGTTGCCTGCTATCCCGAGAAGCATCCTGAATCGCCCTCGGTCGAGGCCGATATCGACATGCTGAAGGCGAAGATCGATGCGGGCGCCACGGGCGCCATCAGCCAGTTCTTCTTCGACAACGAGGCGTTCTTCCGCTATCTCGACCGCGTTCGCGCGCGGGGCATCACCATTCCCATCGTGCCCGGCATCATCCCCATCCACAATTTCAAGCAGGTCTCGAGCTTCGCCGAGAAGTCCGGCGCGAGCGTCCCGGAATGGCTCGGCCACAGATTCGAAGGCCTCGACGACGACCAGGAGACGCGCAACCTCGTAGCTGGTGCCGTCGCCGCCGAGCAGGTGCTGGGACTGGTCGATCAAGGCATTACCGAGTTCCACTTCTACACGCTGAACCGCGCTGATCTCGTCTATGCCATCTGCTACCTGCTCGGTCTTCGCCCGGCAAAGGCCTTCACCGAAACCAAGGCGGCGTCATGACTCGTGAAGAACGCATTGTCGCTCTGAAGCGCGAGGCGAAGGAGCGCATCCTCATCCTCGACGGCGCCATGGGCACAATGATCCAACGGTACAAGTTCGACGAGAAGGGCTACAGAGGCGAGCGCTTCAAGGATTTCTCGCGCGACCTCAAGGGCAACAACGATCTCCTTGTCCTGACCCAGCCCAAGATCATCAGCGAGATCCACAACGCCTATCTCGAGGCGGGCGCCGACATCGTCGAGACCAACACCTTCAACGCGCAGGCGATCAGCCAGTCGGACTACGGGCTCGCGGACATCGCCTATGAGATGAACGCCGCCGCCGCCAAGCTCGCGCGCGAGGCGGCCGACGCCTGGACCAAGAAAACGCCGGAGAAGCCGCGCTTCGTCGCCGGAGCCGTCGGCCCAACCAACCGCACCGCCTCGATCTCGCCCGACGTGAACAATCCGGGCTTCCGCAATGTGAGCTTCGATGCGCTCGTCGCGGCTTATGCCACGCAGGTGCGCGGACTGATCGACGGCGGCGTCGACACCATCCTGATCGAGACCGTATTCGACACGCTGAACGCCAAGGCGGCCGGGTTCGCCGTCGAGCAGGTGTTCGACGAGATGGGCGTCGAGCTTCCCATCATGATCTCGGGCACCATCACCGATTTGTCCGGCCGCAACCTGTCGGGCCAGACGCCCGAGGCCTTCTGGTACTCGATGCAGCATCTGAAGCCGTTCTCGGTCGGACTCAATTGCTCCTTCGGCGCCGAGCAGCTCCGGCCCGCTGTCGCCGACATGGCTGCCGTCGCCGACACGCTGATCAGCGTCTATCCCAATGCCGGCCTCCCCAACGAGATGGGCGGCTACGACCAGAGCCCTGACTTCATGGCGGGACTTCTCGAGGAATGGGCCAAGGATGGGCTGATCAACATCGTCGGCGGCTGTTGCGGCACGACGCCCGACCACATCCGCACCATTGCCGAGGCCGTGGCCAAGTACAAGCCGCGGCCTGTTCCGCATGTCGCCCATGCTCTGCGCCTCTCCGGCCTCGAGCCCTTCGTGCACGGGTAGGGCATGACAAACGGCGCCCAGAATTTCGTCATGGTGGGCGAGCGGACCAACGTCACCGGCTCCGCGCGCTTCCGCAAGCTGATCGAGGCGAACGATTATTCGGCCGCGCTCGAGGTCGCGCGCCAGCAGGTCGAGAACGGCGCCAACATGCTCGACGTCAACATGGACGAGGGCCTGCTCGATTCAGAGAAGGCGATGGCCACCTTCCTCAATCTCATCGCCGCCGAGCCCGACATCGCGCGCGTGCCGATCATGATCGACTCCTCCAAATGGACGGTGATCGAGACCGGGCTGAAATGCGTGCAGGGCAAGGCTGTGGTGAACTCCATCAGCCTGAAGGAAGGGGAGGCGCCGTTCCTCGACCATGCCCGCAAGGTACGCCGCTATGGCGCCGCCGTCGTCGTCATGGCCTTCGACGAGAAGGGTCAGGCCGAGACTGCGGAGCGCAAATTCGACATCTGCAAGCGCGCCTACAAGCTGCTCACCGAGACGGTCGGCTTCCCGCCCGAGGACATCATCTTCGATCCGAACATCTTCGCCGTCGCGACCGGCATCGAGGAGCACAACGACTTTGCCCGCGCTTATATCGAGGCGACGCGCCGCATCAAGGCGGAGCTTCCTTACGTGCATGTGTCGGGCGGGGTATCGAACCTCTCCTTCGCCTTCCGCGGCAACGAGCGCGTGCGCGAGGCGATGCACTCGGTGTTCCTCTATCACGCGATCCAGGCGGGCATGGACATGGGCATCGTCAATGCCGGGCAGCTTGCGCTCTATGACGACATCGACCCAGAGCTGCGCACCCTCGTCGAGGACGTGATCCTCAACCGGCGCCCCGACGCGACCGATCGTCTGCTCGAAGCGGCGGAGCGCTATCGGGGTGAAGGCGCGCAGAAGAAGGAGGTCGATCTCTCCTGGCGCGAGAAGCCGGTCGGCGAGCGCCTGACCTACGCTCTCGTCCACGGCATCGGTACTTACATCGATCAGGATACCGAAGAGGCGAGGCAGGAGGCCGAGCGCCCGCTGCACGTCATCGAAGGACCGCTGATGACCGGCATGAACGTGGTCGGGGACCTGTTCGGGTCGGGCAAGATGTTCCTGCCGCAAGTGGTGAAGTCGGCGCGGGTGATGAAGCAGGCCGTCGCGTACCTCATGCCCTTCATGGAGAAGGAGAAGGAGGAGCTTGGGCTCGCTCAAGGGGAGCCCGCCGGCAAGATCCTGCTCGCCACCGTCAAGGGCGACGTGCACGACATCGGCAAGAACATCGTCGGCGTCGTGCTCCAATGCAACAATTACGAGGTCACCGATCTCGGCGTCATGGTGCCGGCCCAGAAGATTCTCGATACCGCGCGCGAAAAGAAGGTGGACATCATCGGACTGTCGGGGCTGATCACGCCGTCATTGGACGAGATGTGCCACGTCGCCGCCGAAATGGAGCGAGAGGGCTTCGATCTGCCGCTCTTGATCGGCGGGGCCACCACGAGCCGCGTCCACACGGCGGTGAAGATCAGCCCGAACTACCACCGCAGTCAGGCGATCTACGTGACGGATGCGAGTCGTGCCGTAGGCGTCGTGTCGGGCCTCATGTCGCCTGAGGAGCGGCCGAAGGCCATCGCCAAGGTGCGCGAAGACTATGCGCGCATGGCGGAGTCCTACGCCCGTGGTCAGGCGGAGAAGGTCCGCACCTCGATCAAGGACGCTCGTGCCAACGCTCTCAGGATCGACTGGTCGAAATACGCGCCGCCCAAGCCGACCTTTCTCGGCACGCGCGCCTTCAAGGCCTACGACCTCGCCGAGCTTGCTCGCTATATCGACTGGACTCCGTTCTTCCAGGCCTGGGAGCTTAAGGGCGCGTTCCCGCGTATCCTTCGGGACGACAAATATGGCGAGGCTGCGCGCCATCTCTACGACGACGCGACGGCGATGCTGCACCAGCTCATCGCCGAGAAATGGCTGACCGCCAACGCCGTGGTCGGCTTCTGGCCGGCGAATAGCGTTGGCGACGATATCGAGATCTACACCGACGACACCCGCACCGAGCGCCTAGCGACGCTGCATACGCTCCGCCAGCAGATGGCGCGAGACTCGGGACGACCCAATCTCGCTCTCGCCGATTTCGTGGCGCCCAAGGAGACGGGCCTTGCCGACTATGTCGGGGCGTTCGCCGTGACCGCAGGTATCGGCGAAGAGGATGTCGCCCGGCGCTTCGAGCGCGCGAACGACGATTATTCGAAGATCATGGTCAAGGCGCTCGCCGATCGCCTGGCTGAGGCCTTGGCCGAGGCCCTCCACGAGAAGGTCCGCCGCGAGCTATGGGCCTATGCGCCGCAAGAGAAGCTCACCAATGAGCAGCTGATCGCCGAGAATTATGCAGGCATCAGACCGGCGCCCGGTTATCCTGCCCAGCCCGACCATACCGAGAAGCGCACGCTCTTTGCCCTGCTCGATGCGGAGGAGGCCGCCGGCGTGAAGCTCACAGAAAGCTACGCCATGTGGCCTGCTGCCGCCGTGTCGGGACTCTATTTCTCACATCCCGAGAGCCGCTATTTCGGCATCGGAAAGATCGGCCGCGACCAGGTCGCCGACTACGCTGTGCGTAAGGGCTGGAGCCAAGGGGAGGCCGAGCGCTGGCTTGCGCCGATCCTCAATTATGATCCAGCGCGCATCGCCGACGCCGCGGAATAATCCGCGGCGTAAAGGCTGTTGAGTTGCAAGAAGAGCGCGCTAGGACAGGGCCCTAGATCATCCCCAAGATCACGGCAGCGAGGAAGCCGAACGACATGATAGCCATGATCGCAGTCATTGTGGCTGTGAGTTCCATCGGAAGCTCCTTTCCGATCGGAGGGACGCTCTCGTCGCCGCTAGCGACTGCAGGAGCCCCCTCGTTGATGGCCAAGATGTTTCCTTTTTGCACCGCACAAACTCCTTTGCGCCGCGGTGCAGACCGATAAACGCGGCTTGCACCTCTTTGGTTTCACAGCACTTCAACATTGTCGGAAGGGCGCGAAACAGTTGCAAACACTCCCGGCAAGGATGGTAAAAAGTAGAATCGTTGGCGCCCCGGTGTTTTCGCCCGGCCCCGGAAACCATAATCGCCGGGCATAGTTTGGCCGCGACGGCAACACAATGAAGGCGCTGTTCTCGGCTATCCCCCCGCCGGAAAGCGTGGCGGAGGAGGCGGGGGGCCGGCGCTCAACCATGGCGCTTTTGAGAGGGCAATCGCGATGAGGGTCGCAAGCATTTTCGGCCTCGGCCTTTTAGGCATGCTTTTCGCCGTCCCGGCGGAAGCTCTCACCATCACCAACACCGATCCCGACCCACACACCATCACGGTGAAGGTCGGAAGCGACAGCACGGAGCTCAAGATCGAGCCGCAGACCGAGGTCGATCCGCCTTGCGACAAAGGCTGCACCGTCGAGCTTGAGAGCGGCGAGCAATACGAGATGCAGGGGGGCGAGCAGGTTTCGATCGAGGATGGCGTGATTTTCGTTGATTCGACGCCCGACAACGGTGGTGACGACCAGGGTGCTTCCGACTCCAGCTCCGACTCCAACTCGGACACTAGCTCCGACACCGATCAGCCCGGAGCCGCCGGACCCGAGGCTCCAGAGGCCCCCGAAGCACCGAACCAGCAATAGGGACTCTCGGCTAGAGTCGACCGTGCAGCGGGAACTTGCGCAAGAGGATCTCGTCATAGCCGTCGGCGACGAGGCCCCCTAGTGTTGCCGCCGGATGAAATCCATGGCGGCCATAGAAGCGAAGCGCCTCTGTATTGAACGACGAGGCACAGACCCAGAGATTGCGCGCGCCGAGTCTGATCCCTTCCTGCTCGAACCAGCCGACAAGGGCGCTGCCAATACCCTGTCGTTGGAAGGCCGGGAGAATCGCCAAGAGTTCGAGATAAGGTCCCTTCAGCCACGGGAACCGCACCGAGACTGCGCCGGCCTCTTCGCCCCGGACCTGCAAGAGATAGCGTGACGCTCCGCCGTCTGGGGTGGCGAGGAAGCGCGCGAGCGCATCCGCGGAATAGCGCATCACCGACCAGGGCGGCATCGCTACGATCGCCGCGGCGAGGGGGGCTATGGTGCCCTGATCGAGAGGAAGGAGCCGTGCGCCTCTCAGCTCATTGGTCGGGCCCGAAAAGGGTGAAAATGTCATGGGGCGCGCCCTTCGGCTGCAACTTCGCAAGGCGCGGCGTATCTCCGGGCCGATTCAGGTAGCACTTCGCTGCTATGACCGGCTTCCCCGCCGCCAGCAACTCGCTCACCGTCACGAAACTATAGCCCTCTTCTTTGAGCTTGGGGATCGCAAGCGCAAGCGCGTCGGCCGTATGCCAGCCGCGCCCATTAGCGTGGGCCACGATGATCGCGCCGGGATGAACCTGTGCGAGAATGGTATTGGCGATGGCCTTGGCCGACTGATGCGGATCGGGGTCGCCGGTAACGACGTCCCATTGAATGGCGATGAGCCCCGCATCAGCCACGGCCGCGAGCGACTTCGCGCTGCAGCGTCCGTAAGGAAAGCGCATCACGCTCATCCGCTCGGGCACTGCGCTCGCGAGAGCAGAACCGGCCGCGCATTGCTTGGTGAGAAGACTCGTCCGCGTCCGCGCGTAGGCCGCCTCGGTCAGCACGATCTCGTCGTTGAGGTTGGGATCGCCGGCGCGAGAGAGGTCGAGATGACGAAGCCCATGGCTGCCGATCTCAAAATTCGGATCCGCCATCAATTGCTCGGCGCGCTCCTGGTGGGTCTCCATCCATTTGCCGCCGGCGAAGAACGTGGCCTTGATCCCTTGCGCGCGCAGAAGATCGACGATGCGCCCGTCATAACCGGCGACGTCGCCGTCCGTCTCGCAGAGATCGAAGGTGAGCGCGATGAGCTTCTCGCCGGGGGGAAGCGTAACCCCTCTGATCGACCCGCGAAGCTCAGGCGGCACGGGAGAGGCCGGTGGCAGCGGCTCTTGCCGCAAGGGGGTGAGGTCGAGGTGATGACCGCGAGCCGACAGACGCTCGCGATCCGAGCCGCCAAGGGTTTCAGGCGTCCAGCAACGATCGAGCAGACTTTGATCCGCTGCCGCGGCAGGCAGCGCCCAGCACGGGGCACATGACAGGACTGCGACGATGAAGAGGAGGCGACGCATATCTTCTGCGGATGGTTCCCTTTTAGCGGGCGCAATAGAGCGCGCCGTGCGGCGCTAGCGTCAAACCGACAAAGGGTCGCGGGAGAGCTTAGGCACAAATTTCACTTATCGCTTCGCTCCAGACATTCCGTATGGCCTTAAAGCGAAGCGGCGCCAACGCCTTGCTCGATCTCTCGGGCGGTTTTTGCGAAAATGAATGGCGGCACCATCGGCTCAGCCGCCACGAAGATTCGATGGATAGGTGCCGGCAGACAATTCGAGGAGTGTCTTATGACCAAAGTTCTTCACGAAGTGCTCGCCGCCAATGACGCCTATGCCGCCGCGTTCGGCGATAAGGGCAAGCTTCCTCTGCCGCCCGCACGGCATTTCGCGATCTTGACTTGCATGGATGCTCGGCTCGATCCCGCCAAATACGCAGGATTGCAGGAAGGGGACGCGCATGTGATTCGCAATGCTGGCGGTCGGGCGAGTGACGATGCGATCCGTTCGCTGGTCATCTCGCACAAATTGCTTGGAACCAACGCTTGGTTCGTCATCCATCACACCAATTGCGGCATGGAGCTGTTCACCGACGAGATCATCAGATCTCTGCTGAGGAACAGTCTCGACACCGCCGAGTACGGTGCCCAAGGCTGGCGCGACGTGGGAACGGGCCCCGGCTCATCCGAGGGCGACTTCATCGATTGGCTTACCATCAAGGCTCAGGCCGATAGCGTGACGAGCGATGTCCGGCGCATCAGGTCGCATCCCCTTGTGCCGCGTGAGATCCCCATTTGGGGTTTCGTTTACGACGTCAAGACCGGCCGGCTGGTCGAGGTGCCGGAGGCAACCGAGGTTGGGCAATCCGCTTGAGCGGGCGGCTTATTTGGTGACCGTGGTGGGGTTCGCCTGCGAGACCATCGGGCAATCGAGGGTCTTCTCCAGTGCCTTGACCAGGTCCTCGTCGGTGTTGACCTTGGTGTAGAGGCCGTTGTTCGTCTCGGCGAGGCACATGAGATCTATCGCCGAGCCCTCTCCCGTCCATGAGAAGGTCTCATAGCGGAAGGCGATAACGTGGACGGTGAGTTGCGCGCCGGTGGCATGGAGCAGCTTGGCGAGCTCGCACGGCGACCGACCACACGTCTCCTCGCCGTCGGTCACGACCACGATCACGCCCGGCTTGTTCTTGTAGTCGAGCACATTGGCCGCCTGCTCGACCGCCGAGGTGAGGGGAGTCTTGCCGGCGGGGACGAGCGCGTTCACCGCGCTCATGATCGGCTCGGCTGCATCGGGCATCGGCTTCAGCTCGAGCTTGACGTTGCATTGGTTGTAGGGGCCGGGACCAAAGGTGATGAGTCCCACCTTGCGAAACTTCGTGGCGCTCGGCAGCACCTCGGCGAGCGCCGAGCGGACTTGATCGATCCGCGCCTCGGAATTGGGGATGCCGAGCGTCTGGTTGCCCGACATCGAGCCCGAGGCGTCGAACACGATCATGGCGTCTTCGTTACAGGGCGTCGGCTTCTTGTCGTCCGCGCGCGTCGCACTCCCGAGGGGAACAAGGAGGGCCAAGCCGAGGACGCCGAGGGCGACCTGCAGAAATTTGGCTAAGGAGTTGCCAGACGACTGCAAAAACATTGCTCAATGCTCCCAAACGACCGCGCCATATCTAGCATAAAAGCTGAGTGTGGATTGAGCCGTCACGTCGCATTCGAGGATTGGCAAAAAAAGTACCAACCCTCCCTAGATCACCCCTTGCCTTTGGTGCGCGTGTTGTTGGGAGCAGCGTTCCGCTCGAGAAATTCGATCATGAGGCCTGCCACATCCACCCCGGTCGCCTTTTCCAGCCCCTCGATGCCAGGCGAGGAGTTGACCTCGAGCACCAGCGGCCCGCTCTTCGAGCGCAACATGTCGACGCCGCAGACATTGAGGCCGAGCGTGCGCGCCGCTCGCACCGCCGCGCTCCGCTCCTGCGGCGTGATGCGCACTTTCTCGCCGGACCCGCCGCGATGCAAATTGGAGCGGAATTCGCCCGGTGGTCCCCGGCGCTTCATCGCCGCCACCACCTTCTCGCCGATGACGAGGGCGCGGATGTCGGTTGAGTCGGCCTCCTTGATGAACTCCTGCACCAGGATGTCGACATTGGCGCCCTGAAACGCCTCGATCACCGACTTCGCCGATTTCATCGTGTCGCCCAGCACCACGCCGATGCCCTGCGTGCCTTCGAGCAGCTTGATGATCACCGGCGCACCGCCGACGAGGTCGATGATGTCCTCAGCCTGGCGTGGGTCGTGCGTATAGGCCGTGACCGGGAGACCGATGCCGCGCCGCGCCAAGAGTTGCATGCAGCGTAGCTTGTCGCGCGAGCGGCCGATGGCGACCGACTCGTTCAACGGATAGATGCCCATCACCTCGAACTGGCGGAGCACGGCAAGACCGTAGAACGTGACCGATGCGCCGATGCGCGGGATCACTGCATCGAACCCCTCGAGACGGCGCCTGCGGTAATAGAGTGTCGGCTTGCGCGAGGTAATATTGATCGAGACCCGAAGCGTGTTGATGACTTCGATCTCGTGCCCGCGCGCCCGCGCCGCCTCGCAGATGCGGCGATGACTGTAGAGCGAAGGATTGCGCGCGAGCAACGCGATCTTCATGCGAGAGGAGGCTTTCGTGTGGGTGGGTGGCGGTTTATGGCAGCGATTTGCCCGAAGAGGATGGCGTGTGCCTGCGGCGAAGTCGCGCGGGTCGACCGCCGAGCAGGTACGAGCGGCCAGGCTCGATCAGCGCCCGGCTTTCGAGCGCCGTGCGGCCGAGCAGCATGCGAAATCCCATCTGGTCACGGTTGGCAAGCGCAAGCTCGATCGGCCAGGATTCCTCGCCGAGTTTGAGCAGCGTGGTGATGATGTAGCGCTTCTCGACGCCGCCTCCTGAGTTTCGCACCGTGCGCTGGTCGATAGCGCGCGCCTCGCACGTGACCTTGAAGGCGTCGCTCCGCTGCATCGGCTGCAACACGAAGCGGAGCCAGAGCATCCCGCCGCGGCGGAAGGGCTCGATAGAG
>Ga0187785_10000596_pt1 | contig 13133 bp, 12 predicted proteins | sample 0815_BV2_4_20_MG_FD_132466 | JGI IMG/M metagenome (GOLD analysis project Ga0187785, IMG submission 132466) | Tropical peat soil microbial communities from peatlands in Department of Meta, Colombia - 0815_BV2_4_20_MG | ecosystem: Environmental > Terrestrial > Soil > Wetlands > Peat | place...
GTCCCGTTAGTCGAAATATCCGAGATGATCGTAAAGGTAAGACCACAGGTGTAGACAGTTGCATCGTTATACACACAGACCTGGTAATCGCCCGGAACCCGGTTGTTCAGACTGAAAGAACCGGAAAGGGCTGTCCCGGGGGTATTGACGGACGAAACCGACCCCGGAATGTCGTTATAACTGGATCGCCGGAGAAGGATCGTCGCCGTGCTGGCAAACCCGGTCCCGTCCAGTTCGGTGATCGTGACGGTTGAATTAGCAGTTCCTGTTGAAGGAGTTATAGAGGAAAGGGTTGCGGAACCTGCGGGGTTTTTTATCAGGAATCCTGAATAAGAACCCGATCGACCGTCCGGGTTGGTGACGATGACTGTCCATGTCCCGGCAGGTTTTCCGGTGATATCGAATATGCAGTTTATCTGCGATGCACTCACGACGCTGACACTGGTGCCGGAGACATTCGATTGCCCTGACATGAACAAGACGACGGAAGCCCCGGTCGCAAAACCAGTGCCGGCAAGGTTGGTGATGCTTACGGCACTGTTATTGTACCCGCTTGACGGGGTGATACTGGTGATGGTTACAGGGGTCTGTTGGAAGGCAACATTGACCACCGTGGTGGAATTCTCCACAACGGTTACCGTTGTTGTGTAATCCGTGTAGCCCGCCAGGCGTAATAACAGGGTATGTGATCCAGAGCTGTAACTGCGGTTATCCGGCGTTGACCCCACATAACCGTTATCGATGTTAATTCCGGCGGCCTGGGGGGTCGAATTAATAAACAGATATCCATTTGCTGACACCCCGGCCGGAATGAGCAGGATCAATGCCAGGAGGCATCCCATGATAACGGTCTTTTTCATCTGTGCTCCCTCTGGTAACTTCAGTGATTAGGGAGAACTTCGCACCGTTATTTTATAAATTTTATTAAATTGTTTTTGTTGAACGGCTTATGAAAGGAGGTCCTGGTGGAAGGGAATCCGAACAGTCCTGGCCATGCATACCACTTTAAATATCCCGGGATTCGAACTGAGTATACAGGTACATATGCCGCAGAAGACCTTCATGGAACAATGCAGGGAATTCGGCCCCAAGGAATGGGCGCAGGTAATCTTCATGGTACTGATAATGATCGCCGGAGGGTACCTGATTATATACAGTGTTTACATGATGACGGTGAATAATGACCCAAGCCTGTTCATGTTCTCGATTGCGATGTTCGGAGTTGGCTGTACGACCATCTGGTTTGCACTCAGCCATGTCGAGATCCAGTCCAAGGAAGAACAGCTGGACACCATAACCCAGCGGCTCGATAAGATCATTGATCGAATGGAAAAACAATAGTCCCTCTTTTGTCTTTCCCTTCATCGGGAAACAGATATTATGCCGGAACGCGAATCTTAATGGCGTCAGTGGGCCTGTGGCTTAGCTCGGACATAGCGCCGGGCTTCTAACCCGGATGTCGGGGGTTCGAATCCCCCCAGGCCCGTCTCACTCTTTTTCCTTATTGAAAATCTCTTTTTAGGCAATCTTCAGATCCCGCGCAGTGATCCAAATCACACACCAACGACCTTGCAGAGGCAGAAAGAAAAAGTGGCTGAAGGAGAAAATTCCTGACTCTTCGGATGCAGGATCCGCTGACCGGCACACCAGCCGACAGGTTATTCCTGAGACGATTTTTTTTAAAATAGTGTAGAAGATTATTACAGATGGCCCTGCTCGCTGGAACTGCCATCCACGGGCTTCTGGAGGATCTGTACATCTGCGATATTGTGCTGGCGCAGTGAGAGTTTTTTTGCCTTGAAGATATTCTTGCCATCCTTGCCGATGGCAATCCCGCGGTCCTCGTCGCGGACTTCCACGGTCGCAGTCTGCTGGTCGGGTTCCCCTTCGAAGATGATGGACGTTACCTGCGCAGGAAGGAAGCAGTTCTTGAGGAACTGTTCGGCGTTGCTGTTGTATTCCACGACTTCGATCTTCTTTCCCATGGCTTCCGATGCTTTCTTGATAGAGGCACCCTTCTTGCCGATCGCAAGCCCCATATCGCCCGGGTTGATCACAAAGATGAGCCGCCCGTTCCGGTCATCAATCACGCAGTCACGGCTTCCCGCACCCGTGAGGCTCTCGAACTGGGAGATCAGGCGCATACAGTCTTCCGTAAGGGTAACTTCGACCATATCATGCCCTCTTAAGGGAGAGAATATCTGACTCGCCAGGGCTGACGACGGCAAGGGTACTCACCATGAACGGCTTTCCGCATGCCTTGCCGAGCGCCACGCTGGAGCCCTCATAAGTGTGGATGAAGAGGTTTTCATAGCCTGCAAGTTTGGCTTTAAAGCCCGCCGGGCAGTTACCTGCCACGACGATCATCTGGGCTTTTCCCTCTTTGATGCATTTTTCTGTGTTGTTCTGGCCAAGAATGACATTACCGGTCTTGATAGCTCTTCTGAGTGAAGCATTAAAATCCATGTACAATTCCTCTGATTTGTAAGGGTTTTCCTGAATTAATTATCGTGTTGTCTGACTGCGATTAGTTTTACATCGCCGGTTCCCAGCAGGATTGGCTGGCCAACGATAACATTCTCGGTGACGCCGCTCAATTCATCGACTTCATTTGCCACGGCGGCGTCAAGGAGATGATTGACGGTGACCTCGAAGGCTGCACGGGAGAGGACACTTTCCTTCTCGCCGGCGATACCGTGACGACCGATCTGCTTGACCTCGCCTTCCATGCACATCATGTCGGCAACCAGCATGAGGTGGCGGACATCCACAAGGATACCCTGCTCATTGAGGGTGGATACTGCCTCGTGAATGATCGCGTTCCGTGCTGCCTCGACGCCGAGTACCTGGGCGATCTCACTGATGTTGTTGGTACGGGTACGGGTCGTATCCACGCCAGCGACATCAAATACATCCTTAAGGTTGGATCCTTCAGTATAAAGTATATACTCCCCGGTCTCCTTCCTGACGACGACACGCAGGATATCATCGATGCCCTGCACGATGACGTTCCTGACGTGCTCGGCCAGCTGGAAGAGGTTCTGGTAACTCTCCTTGTCCTTGGGGGAGAAGATCAGGGTGGCTTTCGATTCATCCATCTCGTGCTCGAAGTCACGGTAATGCCGGCGGTCACGGATCTTCTTGGGCGCGGTCTCCATGATGTCCAGGGGCGAGATCTTCCGCTTGTCACACACCTTGGTGTTCAGGTGCACGACGACATGCATGTTTTCCATGTCGGTGGTGATATCCCCGAATTCATGGAGCGGGGCTGCCTCGATCTGCCAGCTCACTTCCCGTGCCCTGTCACGGTCATTGCCGTACTCCGGCTCGAGATATACGGTCATGGTCGGGGTACTGGGTTCCTTCCGCGCATCCATGATCTCGATGAGGCGGGGGAGACCGAGGGTAACGTTAATCTCGGCAACACCCGCGTAGTGGAACGTCCGCATCGTCATCTGGGTACCGGGTTCCCCGATAGACTGGGCAGCAATGACGCCTACCGCTTCGCATGCCTCGATCCGCGTGGACTTGTACTCGTTGAGTACGCGTTCGAGGATCAGTTTGAACTGGGCATCGCTGATCTCCTTGTCTGCAAGAAACTTGCGCATCTGGTCTTTCGTCTTTTGCGGAAGGGCTGCAGCCTCGATTTTCTTGTCATACTTTTCTGCGAGGGCCATTATACTTCCTCCTTCAGGATACTCTCGACGATACCCTTGACATCGACCGGATCGCCAAATGCGCTCTTGGTCGGATCGGTATTGTCCTCGCCGTACTGGAACTGGATAATCTTTCCGCCGGTGGAACGCACGGTACCATCATAGGCAACCTTGAGATCCTGCAGCGCGTTGATCATCCTCCGCTGGAGGTACCCGCTCTGCGAGGTACGGACTGCAGTGTCGACAAGCCCTTCACGCCCACCGATGGCGTGGAAAAAGAACTCGGTCGGGTTCAGACCGCCCTTGTAGCTGTGCTGGATGAAGCCGTGGGCATCGGAGCCCCGGTCGCCTTTGCGGAAGTGCGGGAGTGTGCGGTCATCGTACCCACGGACGATCCGTTCCCCACGGACTGACTGCTGGCCGATGCAACCGGCCATCTGGGTCAGGTTCAGCATCGAGCCACGGGCACCGGAGACCGCCATCACGACGGCGCTGTTCCCGAGACCGAGGTGCCGGCCGGCGATTTGACCGGTCTGGTCACGGGCTTTTCCGAGCACCTGCATGATCTGCATCTCGAGGGTCTCTTCAACAGTACGCCCGGGCATGGGCTCGAGCTGGCCGTCCTCGTAGATCTTGATACGCCGGGTGACATCGAGGGCTGCGCTCTGCAGGACCTCATCGATCTGCCCGTACTCGGTCTTGGAAAGGTCTTCGTCATCGATACCAAACGAGAAACCGTCGAACATGATTGCCCGGATCGAGAGCTTCGTCAGGTCATCGATGAAATCGGCTGCACGCCGCATCCCCTGCTGGCGGATGATGCGGTTGACGATCTGGCCGTCGAATGCGCCGATAGCCTTCTTGTCGATGGTGCCGGATTCCAGTTGTCCTTCGATGATCCTGACATAGGCATCCCGTTCGCAGAGCTCCTTCTTGCAGATATCACAGTTCTGGCAGGAACTTGCCTTGAAGACCATGTTCAGGTGCTCGGGGAGGATTCTGGAGAAGACCTGTTTATTCGACCAGTACTCGTTTCCGTCTTCAACCTTGCCGGGTTTGGGCATGTGTTCCACCCGTGAGTATCGGAGGAGATAAAGGGCTTCTTCCTTGGTGAACCAGCGGGTGTCGTGCGTCAGCATGAAGATTCCCGAAACGTGGTCGTGAATACCTCCGATGATGGGGCCGCCGAACCGTGGCGACAGGATATTTTCATGGACGGAGAGGAGGATCGTTGCCTCGGCCCTGGCCTCTTCGGTCTGTGGCACGTGCATGTTCATTTCATCTCCGTCAAAGTCAGCATTATAAGGCGGGCAGACAGCCGGGTTGAGACGGAACGTCCTGCCTTCCATGACCTTGACGCGATGGGCCATGATACTCATCCGGTGCAGGGATGGCTGACGGTTGAAGAGAACCACATCCCCGTCGCGGAGCTGGCGTTCCACGGTCCAGCCGGGTTCGATCATGTCGGCTACCGTGTCGAGGTTCCCCTCGGCCAGGCGGAGCCGCCGGTTGTCCGGGCGGATAGCATAGTTGGCTCCGCAGGGAGCATTGACATTGGGCCGGACTGGACCGTTCCTGACAGTCTGCTTGAGTTCTTCGATATTCCACGCGGTGACGCGGACGGGAATGGTCATTTCATTGGCAACCGCCCGCGGGACACCGACCTGTGAGACGGAGAGGTTCGGGTCGGGCGAAATGACGGTACGACTCGAGAAGTTCACGCGCTTCCCTGAGAGGGAACCACGGAACCGGCCGTCCTTACCTTTCAGCCGCTGTGAGAGGGTCTTCAGGGGCCTGCCGCTGCGGTGACGTGCAGGAGGGCATCCCGCGACTTCATTGTCGAGGTACGTCGTGACGTGGTACTGCAGAAGTTCCCAGAGATCCTCAATGATGAGCTGAGGGGCCCCTGCATCCTGGTTCTCCTTGAACCGCTGGTTGATACGGATGATGTCCACAAGCTTGTGGGTCAGGTCATCTTCAGATCGCTGGCCGTTCTCGAGAATAATCGAAGGGCGCATGGTGACAGGCGGAACCGGCAGGACGGTGAGGATGGTCCATTCCGGACGGGCAACGTCAGGATTGATCCCGAGCGGGATAAGGTCCTCATTCGGGATCTTCTCCATCCGTGCCCGGATATCAGCAGGCGTGAGCTTGTGTTCCACCTTCTTGCCTTCCTCGACTACAACTTCGGAGAACGTGGTCGGTTTCTCGAAGTTGATCTTGAGCTGCTGCTCGCCGCAGTGGGGGCAGACCCGCTCTTTCTTGACGTCCTTTTCCGAGAGCAGATCGCCGGTCTGGTCGTCTTCAGTACCAACGACTTTCTCGATCTCCTCCGGACTCAGGAGTACTCTTCCGCAGGCACGGCAGGTGACACGCAAAAGTTTCCTGATGAGCCGGGTGTACCCGACATGGATTACCGGCTTGGCGAGTTCGATATGGCCGAAGTGACCGGGGCATTCGCTCGCTTTCTGGTCGCAGGTCTTGCAGCGGAGACCGGGGTCGATGACGCCGAGATTCAGGTCCATCAGCCCCTGCGGGTAAGGGAACCCGTCGTCATCATAGGTGTCGGCCCAGATGATCTTCCGGACGCTCATCTCGCGGATCTCTTTTGGTGATAATAACCCGAACTCGATCTGACCGATTCGTTTTGGGGATGGCATCTTACACCACGTCCTGTAATTTCAGCCTGGGTGCAATACCCATACTCTTCATCTCGTCCAGCAGGAGCTTGAACGCATAACTCATCTCGACCGAATAGATATCGGTCTCATTGCCGCAGGCAAGGCAGCGGGTCATGTTCCGCTTGCGGTCGAGCATCGCCACCATGCCGCAGTGCGCGCAAACATATTCCTGAACTTTGTCAGACTCATCGAGGAGACGTTCCTTGAGCGCCATAGCAGCCCCGTGGCCGATCATGACATCCCGTTCCATCTCACCGAACCTGAGACCACCCTCACGGGCACGACCTTCTGTCGGCTGGCGGGTGAGCACCTGTACCGGCCCGCGGGAGCGGGCGTGCATCTTGGACGAAACCATGTGGTACAGTTTCTGGTAGTAGATCACGCCGATGTAGACATCGGCCTTGAACTGCTTGCCCGTGATACCGTCATACATGATCTCACGGCCGTTATGGGAGAAGCCGAGCGCCTTTAAGGAGGAACGGATGTCCGCCTCGCTCTCACCACGGAAGGCGGTGCCATTGATCCTGCGCCCTTCGAGCGACCCGACTTTGCCACCGATCATTTCGAGCATGTGCCCGATAGTCATCCGGCTGGGGATCGCGTGGGGGTTAATCACGAGGTCGGGCATGATGCCGCTCTCGGTGAATGGCATGTCTTCCTGGTGAGCGATCAGGCCTACGACGCCTTTCTGACCGTGCCGGGATGCGAACTTGTCACCGACTTCCGGGACACGAAGATCGCGGGTGCGGACTTTTACGAGGCGGGAGCTGTTCTCTCCCTCGGTGATGATGACTGTGTCAACAATGCCGTGCTCGTTGCTCCGCATCGTAACGGAAGTGTCGCGGCGTTTCTCAACTGCAATAAGTTCACCGGAAGGCTCTTCGAGGAACCGGGGCGGGGATGTCTTGCCGATCAGCACATCCTTCTCGGCAACAACAGTCTCGGGGTTAATAACACCGTCTTCGTCAAGATTCTTGTAGGACTCGGCGCCGTGGGCACCGGCAACATCTTCCTCGGGAACTTCAATGCGGTCGATCTGGCCACCGGGATACCGTCGTTCCTCGCCCTCGTAGGTCCTGAAGAAATGAGAGCGTCCGAGACCGCGCTCGATCGAGGCCTTGTTGAAGATGAGTGCATCTTCAATATTGTACCCTTCGTACGAGAGGATAGCGACGACAAAGTTCTGCCCTGCCGGGCGGTCGTCCGATCCGATCAGTTCCGAGGTCTGGGTGTGGGTCAGCGGTTTCTGTACGTAATGGAGCAGGTGCCCCCGGGTGTCCGGGCGGAGTTTCATGTTGGCTGCGCCAAACCCGAGTGCCTGCTTGACCATCCCTGCGCCCATCGTGACACGCGGACTTGCGTTGTGCTCAGGGAACGGCACGTGGGCCGCACCGATACCGAGGATAAGGGAGGGGTCGATCTCAAGGTGGGTGTGATCAGGAGTGATATTCTCCGGGTTCATCGCGATAAGGAGGTCTTCTTCCTCCTCGGCATCGATGAACTCGATCAAGCCCCTCTGGGCGAAGGACTGCATGTCCACCTCTTTTCTCGCAAGTCTGATGAGGTCTTCATCGGTGATCAGCGGCTCGCCGTTCTTCAGAACAATGAGCGGGCGCCGGGCCCGGCCCCGGTCAGTCAGGATGACAACATCACCGTTGTATTCCTTGTGGGACACGTTGACTTCGGGTGCGATTGCCCCCTGCCGGCGCATCAGACGGATCGACGCCACAAGGGATTTCGGGTCATCAACAAGACCGACAAGGGCACCGTCGACAAAGACGCGTGACTTCTTCATCGGGACTCACCCCGGATCTGTTCCACACCGAGACTGTGCAGGATGCGGAGGATCTGTTCTTCGTCATCGACTCCCTTGCTGATCTCCACCATCTGGGCAAAGTTCTTCACCAGGCCGCAGTTCGGACCTTCAGGAGTCTCGCTCGGGCAGATCCGGCCCCACTGGGTCGGGTGCAGGTCACGGGCTTCGAAATGGGGCTGGGACCGGGAGAGCGGTGAGATGACACGGCGCAAGTGCGAGAGTACAGCCATGTGGTCGACGCGGTCGAGGAGCTGGGAGACACCGGTCCTTCCGCCAACCCAGTTACCAGTGGCAAGGGGGTGGAGGAGGCGCTCGGTCAGGACGTCGGCACGGACAGCAGTCGCAATCGAAAGGTCACGGTGACGCATGCTGGCCCGTTCGAGCTGGTACTTGATATCACGGGTGAGACGGTTCAATGAGATACGGAAGAGATCTTCCATTAAGTCACCAGCGAGTTTGAGCCGTTTGTTCGAGTAGTGGTCCTTGTCGTCAATCCTGCGCTTGTTGAGGACAAGGTCAAAACAGGCCTCTGCCATACGGCCAAGGAAATGGGCCTTGGCAAGACGGACCGAGAGGACCGCTTCCTGGTAACCCTCGTCACCCTCCTTGAGGTTGGGTGGCATCGAGTAGTTCAGGTGCGGGAGGAGATAATTGTCGAGAACAAACTCGGCACGTTTCCGCTGGTAGTCCTTGGTCTGGTTGGGTGCCAGTTTCTTTCCGACATACATGACTCCGCCGTCGACCGAGTCGCACTCGCTCTCTTCGAGATTCTGCATCATGAACGTGAGAATGTCCTCGTCCGTTGATACTGCGTTGACAACTTCCTGGTCGTTGGTCATCCCGAGTGCCCGCATCAGGTCGACGAATTTCAGGTGGCCTGCTACGGAAGGGAAGGAGACCTCGAGAAGGTTCTTCTTGTTCCGTTCAACGACAACCAGCGCCCGGTACCCGCGGAATTGCGAGAAGACCTTTGCCACGTAGATACGCTCATTATAGCGCTCAGTGAACTCGGTCATGATCTTATTGGACGCGAGATCCTCGAGCGTCATGAGCACGCGCTCGGTGCCGTTAACGATGAAATACCCCCCGGCATCAAATGCGTCTTCCCCATGGGAAACCCGCTGCCCGTCGTCCATCCCGTACAGGTTGCAGGCAAGCGACCCGACCATAATGGGGAGCTGCCCGATCGTGGTGATGATCGGCTCCTGCCGGTCTTCGCCATGAACGAGGGTCAGTCCCAGCTGGATGGGTGCTGCGTACGTCAGGTTACGCAGACGGGCCTCCGACGGGTACAATTCCCCCTGCGACCCGTCAGCCTCCCTCACGAGCGGCTTTTTCACTTCGATTGAACCGAGTTCAACCCATACCGCTTCGTTGTTCTTCCCCCGGTTCTCGATATCAGTCTCGATAACCCGCTGCTCGTTAACCACTTTCTGGAGATTGTGTTTTAAGAAATAATTGAAGGAGTCAAGCTGGTGGCGCGCAACATGCTCCCGTGAAAAATATGCCCTCGATAAAACGCTTCTGTCTATCAGACTGATCAACCCCGGATTATTTCTTGGGTCTCTTGATCACGAGGCGGTAGGCCTCGGCTCTTCCGGCCGTATGGCTTGCCCGCACGATTCGAATCACATCATCGACGTTCGCGCCGATCGATTTCACTGCAGGATCGTCATGGAACACCTTTGGAAGTTGTTCCGTGGTAATGTTGTAGCGGGAGAGGAGTTCCGATACCTCCTCCTCGCTCATGATGTTATGGTCTGGCACCATCACATGGTTCAACACATTCAGTTTGGTGCTCAATGAAAAACCCCCTCACAAATGAACAGATTTCCTCTCAGATGCATCACCGCAAAAAACCCACGATTACTCGTGGCAACGGGCCCGGAGGGATTTGAACCCCCGACCACCTGGTTAAAAGCCAGGCGCTCTACCGAACTGAGCTACGAACCCAATCTCTGCTATACAGACCAAGATGTACAGCATTACAACAATGCCTGAAAACTATATAAATATACCGCCTGTACCACAGTCCTGAAATCAGGAAGTACCGGGGAACTGGCCGTTAATCTCGTTGAGTCTCTTCTCATCCTTTTCGATCTTTTCTCCCAGTTTCCGGATCTCCTCAATGTCGGCTTCCGGTACATCGCGGCCAGGATGCTGGACGCCATGGGATTTTTTCAGAACCTGCAGGAGATGCCGGTCCACTTCCACGGACTTCCTGAGCGTGGTATACTCCTCGATAAGATCTGCACCGATCCCCGCATCCTTTGCTGCTAATGCCTCCATTTTCAGGTCATTACGGCGCTCAAAGATCCGTTTGATGGCGTCGAGCAGCTGGGCAGGGTTGACCGGTTTCGACACAAAATCCTCGATATTCAGGCAGTGTTCCTTCGCCTCGTCGGCAGTGATCTTCTTTGCCGAGAACATGAGTACCGGAAGGTCACGGGTAGCGGGATTCGCCTTAATGCGATCGAGAGTTTCCCAGCCGTCCATGGGCTCCATCATGATATCCAGCAGAACAAGATCGGGTCTCACAGTCGCAAGAAGTGCCAGGGCTTCCTCGCCACCGTTGGCAGGAATGACCTTGTAGTCCTTCCGTTTTAATAACGCAACGAGCCCGTCAACAATATACGGGCTGTCGTCCACAATCAGGATGGTTGTATCCACGATCTCGTTTCCTCTCACGGGAAGCGGTGAGGTTCGGGGTCAGACGCTCCGGACAGGGGGGTGATGTCCGGGTGCTCTGAAGGATAATGCGGTGGCGTATTCAAAGGTCCGGCGGATTCTGCGGAACCGGGACTATTTGGACGAAGCATTGCCGGAAAGTTCCCCTTTTATCTGCTGGAGCCGGTTCTCCTGGAATTTTATGTTCATTTCCATGCTCTTTATGGCACGGGAAATTTCATCGCTGACACGGACTTTGGAGTCGTTAAAATTATACGTTGTCTCAAGGATCTTCATGAGACGCTTGTTGACGTCGATGCTCTTGCTCAGCCGGGCGTATTCCGTGATGATCTCCGAATCGAACCCGGACTGTTTTGCCAGGTCCATATCGGATTTGATGGACTGGCGACGGTTGAGGACATGTTCTATGGCATCATAGAGTTCGCGGTGGGTAATCGGCTTCAGAACATAGTCCTCGATATAGATCCCGTACTCCTGGGCTTCAGAAGGGGTGAGTTGTTTTGCTGTCAGCATCAGGACAGGAATGTCTTTGGTGACGGGGTCTTCTTTCACCCTCTCCAGGGTTTCCCAGCCGTCCATGGGTTCCATCATGATATCCAGAAGGATCAGGTCGGGAGTTACCGTCTTCAGGATCTCAAGGCATTCCTCACCACCATACGCGGCGACAGTCCGGTAGCCACCACGCTCTAGCATGGTGACGAACACATCAACAATAAACGGGCTGTCATCGACAACTAATATTGTATACATTACATTACCTCACCGATTTTCTGGGCAATAGTAAGCATCTCCCCGTGGATTCTGACAGGATCTGCATTCTCTTTCAGGATCGCAGCAATGAGGAAATTCTCTCCGGCACCCATGATAATGACGTTTGCATCCTGTGATCGGATCGTAACTGATAGCATGGAGCGGGTCTTAATGATACTCCCCACTGATTCTGCCGATGCTAGGATGGTGGCGGAAAGTGCGCCGAACCATGGCTCATTGAGTTCCCGGTCAAAATATTTACCGGAAATGATTCCATCACGCGAAACGAGGGCACATGCCGCAACCCCATCTAAAGAGCGAATTTGGTCAACGAATGCAGAGATCTTCTCTTTTAACATGTTATTTCTCCTGCCGCACTACCCTGTGTAATTGATAATACCAGATAGAACTATATAATCATATTGTTTTTCTTTCTCAAAGATCTACTGGTTGCTGGACAAGTTGGCCGTATTTGCCCCAAACACCCTCAGGAACGCGGAATCGAGGTTTAGGTAATACAGGCAGCCAACCATGTCCCCGGGTGAATAAAAAGGTCACAGAACATCGTCTGCAGGTGGATTTTCATGCTGAATTTGGCGCTGCCGAGTCTTTCCTGACGAGATTCAGTCCTTGCATCTGCCAATTATGGACAATGCCCCGAAGGCCGGGGAACGGTTTTTATGCCTCATCTTCAATAATTAATAAATACCTTTTTCCCCAACAAGTGAAAATAGGAGTGCAGATGTTCAGGGCTTATACCATCACCTCAGGAAAAGGCGGTGTAGGAAAGACCACCCTTACGGTAAATCTTGGTATATCGCTCTCACTGCTTGAACGGGAGACGTATATCCTCGATGCCGATATCGGGATGGCCAATATGGCCCTGATTCTCGGGATGGACGAGGTCCCGGTAACCCTCCATGAGGTCCTCGCGGGGAAGGCTGATATCGAGGACGCCGTGTATGAGGGTCCGGCAGGGGTCAAGGTAGTGCCGAGCGGGATTTCCCTGCAGGGGTTCCAGCAGGCAGATCCTGACAAGCTCCGGGATGTCATGCACAAACTCGTCGACCGGTGTGAATTCCTGCTGATCGATGCCCCGAGCGGGATCTCCAAGGAAGGGGTTGTCCCACTTTCCGTTGCTGACCAGGTGATCCTGGTGGTAAACCCTGAACTTGCGTCGATGGCGGATGCACTGAAAACGAAGATCCTCTGCGAGGTGATGGGTGGGAATGTCTATGGGGCTATCCTGAACCGGGCCGGTCAGGAGCACACCGAGCTCCGTTCGCACAGCGTTGAGGATGTCCTCGGGGTCAGGGTCGTCGACGTCGTGCCGGAGGACGCAAGCGTCAGGAAGGCCGCAGCGTACAAAACCCCCTGCGTATTAAAGTACCCGAACACGGATGCGTCCCGGGCATTCAAACGGATCGCTGCCCAGATGTCCGGTGTGGAGTACGAGGACGAGGGTCTGGAGACGAAGCAGGAGGGGTTCGTCGACCGTCTCGCCCGCGCTGTATTCCGGTGATAATATTCTTGGAGAGATCA
>Ga0187785_10000597_pt1 | contig 13129 bp, 15 predicted proteins | sample 0815_BV2_4_20_MG_FD_132466 | JGI IMG/M metagenome (GOLD analysis project Ga0187785, IMG submission 132466) | Tropical peat soil microbial communities from peatlands in Department of Meta, Colombia - 0815_BV2_4_20_MG | ecosystem: Environmental > Terrestrial > Soil > Wetlands > Peat | place...
GCGCGACGCGTCCGAACGTGCTCGTTGACGACGTGCTGCTCAATCGGGCTCACGGTGGACACGGAGCCTTCGCGCTCCAGCAACGTATCTTCCTCGGCGGCGAACGCGGGACTGATGGTCGACGTTGCGAGAACAGAAGCAAAAACAATTCTGGTAGCGATCTTCACGGTTCTACTCCGTTGTTTTTGAGCAAGCTGGATTTGTTGCGGGCGCGCCTTGTGGCGCAGCGCGGCTCCACATTCAAGACACGCAAAAGTCACGACACTGAACTTGCTGTTCACGGAAATGTTATGGAATACGAAAGCGCTAGAAATACCGTTGTGAATCAGCAACTCAGCGAGCACACCCGTGCGAGCCGGCGCCGCAAGTGGCACCCGCATTGCTGCAATTCAATATTATCGGGCCTGGGGATGAGATTTCGATTCAAATTGGACCAATAGAGGTCAGCACATTTTAAGGCGCTGGGATTTACCATCGAACTATGCTGCGCTTTTTGGCCACGCTGGCCTTTGCGGTCAGCTTCGACATCATCCTGACTGGCGGCAAATACGTTGGTGCCGTTGATCAAGTAGCTGTAGCTATTGTTCAACGTTTTTGAAGTCCGCACCCTGCGTATGCCCGCGTGCTCAGTGTTACCGGCCTAGTCCCAGGACCAGGCACCAGTAGCGCTGACCGCCACCAGTCGCCGACGCGATGCCATAGCTGCGAACGTCTGGCAGCAACATATTCGCGCGGTGTCCCGACGATCCCTCCCACATGCTGACCGCACAGCTTTCGGTCGCACATCCGAACGCTACGTTCTCAGCTCGAGCACCCCGCGGCCCACGCTCAGAATAAAACCCGGCGTGGTCCATTGAATGACGCACAGCCATACTTGCGGCGTGGCGTTGTGCCATTGCCTGTAAGCTCGAACTGCGGTGCAGCGACGGAAGGCCGTGAGCCTTCCGGAAAGAGTTGAGCGTATCGGCGCGAGCTTGTGAGCAGCAGCAAGCTGTGAGAACAGAAAATACGATCAGAGCATAGCTGCGCATTGAGGTGATACATCACGCCTAGCTTGTAATCCGGCTGAGGATAACCGGACGGTCAGTAACCTGGCAACGGTGGACGAATTGCCCGGCCAATCAAAAATCTGGACGTGAACGCCAGCAAGTGGTGCCCGACTGCGCCGCTCGTCACATTTTCTCATCCGGCACCACGTAGCGAAACCGGTGGCCATGAAGTGTGATTGTCGGCGAAACACCGAAATGGCCAACGCCGAACACGTCGATTCGACGGTCGAGATCGTCTCTTGAGATATCAATCGGGATGTCGCACATGGCCGCATAAAGACTGCGCGTACTTTTGGGTCCGCTCCACTGGATTGGAAGTTCCGGCATCGGCTCACTTTGCGTCGACAGCATTTTTGCCATGCGCCAAAAAAGACGCGCGAGTCGACTGAAGGCCATTGCTTCCAGTCCGCTCGGCTTTGTGTTCGGTGGGATAGGAAATATTTCGAGTCCAACGATTGGGCCTGCGTCGACTCTGTCGATCATCACATGGGCTGTTGCGCCGAACGTCGTCGCCCGATCGTAAATCGCAAAATGGCTGGGGACCCAGCCCGGGTATTGTGGCGGCCCGGGGTGGAAATTATAGGCGCCGAAGCCAAGGGCATCGAGAATGCGCGCTGGTACGACGACGGGTGTGACGAACGCGATCAGGCGCGCGCGGCCTAGTATGCTCGCGTCGATCGCATCCAGTTCAGCCAGTGATTTAGCAGCGTGAATAGTCAGGCGAGGATTGTGATTGCGCAGCACACCAGCCAACACTGACTCTTCGACTGGTCCGGTCAGCAGGATAATTGTGTCAAAAACAACGGGTGTGTGCGCAGTCGCTGGAAAAGCGGGCATCTACGAAAACATCCAGGACAATCTTGTCCCGTCCGATTCGCGTCGCCCCAGACCCTGCTGGTAAGCGATCGCGAGCAGCAAGGCAATTGATGGAATTGGTGTATCCCCAATTCGGCACGCGTGACTTATTTTTTACGCGAGCTTTATGCGCTGCACCGCAGGTGACTCAATCAAAAGGGATAGGGCCACCATTGGCGACCCTTTGGGAAAAGCGAATCTCAGCCGTGGCGTTTTGCTGCGACCACCCAGTCCCATCTCATAACCTGTAACCTGATTGGTAGTTCACACAATTCACGGGATGACCTGCACGTGCACCAACAGTTGCGCCTCTCTCGAGGACCATTTTTTGAATTCTTGATATGTCATTTGACACATTTTCATTACCCCAAATGACATGGATTGCTTCAAACAGCCGGCCGATTGATTTTTTATGTTTGATTAATGTCCACGAGCCTCGCTGGGCGATATAGAACCGCGCTGGGGCACGAAATGAGCAAAGCAAATTTGAGGGCTGAGTGGAAATCCCGATCTGAACTTCCCAAGGATGTCTCGGTTGACGCCTCGGAAAAATGGGCCGTGAACGAAAAACGTATCGCTCCGCGCAGGCGCGTGCTCAAGACCGCCTTCATTATCATCAGCGAAAAAGCACCCAAGCTAGAGTGCACTGTTAGAAATATTTCCGAGACCGGGGCAGCCTTACAGCTATCCACAACAGTCGGCATTCCACAAAGTTTCGAACTCGTTGTCGACGGAACTCGCCGTCATTGCCGTGTCCAGTGGAGGACGGACACAAAGATCGGCGTCATGTTCATCTGAACGGACGCCGGGTTTGCGGACATCCGCGTGCCCCGATCTGGGAGATCTTGGACCGCTCCCGACATTAAACGACGCTATCGGACTCGTCGAAGTACCCGATCGAGTTCAGCGGCGATGGCGACCGCTCCCGGCGTATCGGAATGCACGCAAACTGTTGCTGCTTTGACAGGAATGTCACGACCAGCCGTTGTTGTGACAGCGTGATCTCGCATAACGCGCAACACTCTCGACGCGGCCTTGGCGGGATCTACAGCGTCATGTACGCGACTAAGAATCAGATTGCCGCTACCGTCGTAATCGAGGTCCGCATAAAATTCCGGAACGAGTTCAACGCCCTTGTTCCTGTAAACAGTTTCGTGCGCCGTAAAGGCCATCCCGAGAATTGGAACTGCGAACGGCAGCACAGCGTCGGCAATCGCCGCCGCAATGTTTTCGTCGCGAGCCGCCATGCCGTACAGCGCGCCGTGTGGCTTGACGTGATTGAGCGGAAGACCCTCGGCATCAAGAAAGCCCTTCAGCGCGCCGACTTGATACGTCACTAAATCGGTCACTTCCGCCGGCGAAATAGCCATCGCCCGGCGGCCGAAACCCTGGAGGTCCGGCAGCGATGGGTGCGCCCCGATCTTGACGTTGTGCTTTTTCGCCAGACCTACGGTTTCGCGCATTGTTGTGGGATCGGACGCATGAAACCCGCATGCAACGTTGGCCAGGTCGATATGCGGCATCATTGCCGCATCATCTCCAAGCCGGTATAGGCCAAACCCTTCGCCCATATCGCAGTTGATGGTCATCCGCATGCGCAAGACCCGGACCGACGAAAATTATCGCCGCGAAGAAACCTCGGCCTAGTCCGGTCTCTTTTAGCAGCACGAGCGCGGTGTTGAAACCGGCACAAGGCTCGTGGCCAAAGAGCTAGTTCTCAGCACACTGCTCGATTAGGAAATCTTCCGGCTTTTTGCCGTTCTCGATTGCGCCACTCAGCCAGCGCGGCATGGCACCCCGGCCGGCCCAGGTCTCGCCATTCGGACCGCGGTACTTCGGAAGAGCCTTCCTGCGCTTCGCCTTCGGCCCTCTTGCGCCGTTACTTTCGACTTCTCCGCCGGTGACTCGGTCCAGCTCTCTGCGGAGGGCTTCAGCACGGCTTTCCAGCAGCTCCGCGATTTCGTCACGCAGCTTGCAAAGTGCTTCGTTGGAAAGGGCAGCAAGTGAAGATCCTGTAAGCACCATGGGCCGTCCATCGCCACTGAAGTTAAACGCCCCACTGGGTGACTAAACATCGCGCAGGCGGAATTATTGGTCGAATTTCTCTTCAATCTCCGACGCTATCGTCGTGAGATCGACACCTAGCTCCTGCAACATGCGCGAGAGGTTCCCATGCGAACAATCGCGGGCAGTTGTTGTACATTTTTGTGCAACAGCTCGAAGATCTTCAATAATGCTTTTTATCATCCATCAGAGCCTGGTTCGCCCACCCAGTCGGGGCTCGCTTAAAGCGTGCACTCAGGTTTGTCTTGTCATTTTCGGCCAACAATTTGACGGTTTTTGCCAGCGCTGACGCCCGATTTGACCGCTGAACGCGCGCGATTCGCCGCTTGTTTGCCCGATCGCTGTTGCTTCGCTCGTGCAGCGCGCGGGTTGGTGCCAGTCCAACGCTGGAACGCACGCGTGAACGCTCCGATTTCGGAATAGCCCAGAAGCCAGGCAATTTCTGAAATCTGCAAGCCATGATCCTCAAGGTAGCGGTGCGCCAGCGCCGATCGCACATTGCTGAGGATTTCGGCAAAAGAAGAGCCCTCGGATGCCAGTCTTCGTGCCAACGTTTTTGAGCTCATGCCGAGCTTCTCTGCGACCACATCAATGCGCATTTGCCGATGCGGCAGTAACGTGGCGATGGCGTTTTCGACCTTGACCTTCAGTGGGCTGGTTTTTGTCTGAAGACGAACGAGCGCCTCTTCGGCACAATGCACACAGAGTCGATTGAGGTAGGGGTCGGCCGTTACGATCGCATAATCCCCACTCTCCGCAGGAAAGACGACTTCGTCCACGTCCGTACCTATTTCAATCGCGCTGTCGAGCAATCTTTCTATTTCGCGGCCGTCCTGTGTCCTGGCATGCATGATCCTCACGTGCACGGGTTTAAGATCGCGGTCGGTCACTTTCCGACAGATGCGGATCAATGAGGCCATCCAGAATTCAATCTGGTGTGTGTCCGTATGCCGGGCCACGCCTGAATATAGGAAGCGAACGCGAAGAAACGGATCTCTTCTCACTGTCAGCACAATGCCGTCATTCACAACGATGCTGTAACGCCCAACCCTGAGCAAGGAATCGAATAGCGTGTCAGCCGAGGCGGCGACGTAATACAGCAATCCGATTTCGCGCGGATCGTAGGAAAAAGCCAGATGAAACCCGAGAAGCTTGTCGTGAACCGCATTTGCCACCAGATCGACGAACTTGATCTGGTTCCGAACTCCGAGTGGGGTATCCTTGTTTTCAATGGCCCCGACGGTGAGCCCTGCTTTGTCGAGTAAACTCTCAACGTCAACGCCTTCTTGCCGGGCTCGCGCATATGCCAAACGCGACAGAAGGCCACCACAGCTTCGCAATGCACTGATCTGTTTCAGACCGGACAGGGGCATTGACCCACCATTTCCGACCACAAAATCTCAGCATCAGCATACCATTTTGGGAGAGCGCGTCATGCCGTCCGAAGCGGGCAAAAGACGGCTAGGTCCAAGGTCCGTAGGCACTATCACGTCGGTAACGGCATTGTGTTGGAAGGTTGCGAACGACATACTCCGCAATCTCGATTCGTCAAACCACGGAAAGCGATGCGCTCGCAGACGCCTCCGCGCGCACAAAAAGAAATCTCAGCAACAATAAAAGAAGCCTTCCGGCAAGGAGTCGTCTTGCATCAGCAAGGCCGGTTTGCGGAGGCCGAGCTGATTTACCAGGACATCCTGCGACAAGAGCCAGACTATTTCGAGGCCTTGCATCTGCTTGGAGTTGTCGCTCTTCAAACGCGCAAAACACAAGAAAGCGTTGAGCTGATTACCAAAGCAATATCGCTCAATCCAAATGTAGCTGCCGCCCACGTAAATTTAGGATCGGCATTGATCGCCCTGACGCGTTTTGCGGAGGCGCTCCCGCGTTTTGACAATGCCATTGCGCTCAGGCCCGACTTCGCCGAGGCACACGGCAATCGCGCTGCCGCGCTAAACGCTTTGAAGCGGTACGAGCAGGCACTGGAAAGTTGCGATAACGCGATATCGCTTAGGGAGGACTATCCGGAAGCGCACAACAATCGAGCGGACGCGTTAAACGCCTTGAAGCGGCACGAGGAAGCCATCTCAAGTTGCGACAGGGCGATCGCGCTGCAGCCGAATTATCCCGAGGCACTTAATAATCGTGGGAATGCGCTCAACGCGCTCGCGCGCCATGAAGAAGCGGTAGCTTGCTACGATAGAGCCATCGTGCTCAGCCCAAACTATGCGGAGGCGCACAACAATCGCGGAAATGCTCTGTACAATATGGCGCGTCCAGAAGAGGCATTGGCAAGCTATGAAAAGGCTGTCGCGATCAAGCCAGACTATGCGGAGGCGCACAATAATTGCGGAAACGCCGCAAGTTATTTGCAGAGATGGGCGCCTGCGATCGCGAGCTACAACAAAGCCATTGCGCTCAAGCCCGGCCATGCTGAGGCATACTTCAACAAGAGCCTGTTACTGCTGCTTATGGGCCGCTTTGAAGAGGGCTGGCGCCTCCATGAATGGCGGAAAAAGAGGGCCGACCCCATTGCAGCGCGACAGTATCCGCAGCCGCTTTGGTTGGGCGAAGAGGATATCGCCGGAAAAACGATATTGCTCTACGAGGAACAAGGACTGGGCGACACGATCCAATTTTGTCGCTACGCCAAACTGGTTGCCGACCTGGGTGCGAACATCATTTTGGAGGCACCACCCCAGTTAACGCGTTTGCTTGGCAGCCTCTCGCATCCGGTACAGATCGTGGAAACGGGAGCCCGGTTACCCGACTTTGACTACCAATGCCCTCTGCTGAGCCTGCCTCTGGCGTTCAAGACGGAGCTTTCAAGTATCCCGGCCAATATCCCCTACCTCAAAGCCGATCTGAAGAAATCACTGTTTTGGAAGGAAAAGCTTGGCGAGAAGACCAAACCCAGAGTGGGCCTGGTGTGGTCCGGCGGTATCCGACCCAATCGGCCCGTGTCGGTGAACACACGCAGGAATATTCCACTAGGCAAGCTCGCCTCCCTCAGACATCCGAACATCGCATTTTATAGTTTGCAAAAGGGTGGGCCAGGCGAGTCGGAGTTGACCGAACTAAAACGTAACAATTGGCCCGAAATTATCGACTTCACGAGGCAGCTAAATGATTTTTCCGATACCGCCGCGCTCATGGAAAACCTCGACCTGCTCATAAGTGTGGATACCTCGACTGCGCATCTGGCTGGAGCTTTGGGCAAGCCTGTCTGGATTCTCAACCGGTTCGACACCTGTTGGCGCTGGCTTTTGCACCGAACGGACAGTCCTTGGTATCCGACGGCAAAATTATACAGGCAGGAGAAAGATCAAGACTGGGAGCATGTCATTCGGCGCCTCAAAACAGACTTGGGCAGTTTTCAGCCCCCAGGTACAGGCGACAGTTTTGTTCAACAGCGAGACCGGTGATCGCTAACAACAGCGCCAGCGGTCGCTCCAAAATCCGCCCTGAGCGCGTTACCGTGTTGCTTCCTTCGCAATAGCGCCAAGCAGCGCGGTCATCGCTTTTACCGCCGGCGCGCTGGCGGCGCCGAGGCCATGGCGCTGCTCAATCCAAACTGGATCGTTGTAGGTGAGTATGGCCTTGCCATCTGCATCCTCCCAGACCAGGGCTTTGAGCGGCAGGTCGATGCCAGCCGACTGCCGGTCCTGCATCAGTGCAGTGCCTCCCTTGGGGTTGCCAAAAATCACTAGCTCCGTCGGGCGCAACACCAAGCCGACGGATGCCGCTCCAGCGGCGTGATCGATGCGAGCGAAGACGGTGAGCTGTCGTGCGATGAGCGCGGCCAGTAGCCGGTCAGTTGTTTCGCGCACTGAAACACGGCTGCACACTGACACAAGGCCATCATTGGGCATTTGTGATCTCCAATGAGGAAGCCGCCCCAGCCTTCAAGAAACTAGGCCCGAATATTTACACCCAATTTACGTCCCGAGCACCGCAGCTCGACTTACAAGCTTCCGGGGCGCAAAGAGGGAGCTGACTCAATGTGGATTATATTGGTTTATGTAACGATTGTTTTGGTCAATGAATTGATTGTTGTCGGAATCGGTTTGGCTCTGGATCGAATTGCGCCGTTAGCCAGCTTGCCAGTGTCCTTGACGCTGTTCTTCGCCGTCCTCTGGTTTGGGTGGCTTCTTGCCGTTCGTTGGACGGAACCCAAGCGAGCCAAATCAAAATTTGTGACGGAAAATTGAAGCGGACTGTCGATGCGGCCGAGTTGAAGCTTCAATAGCAAAAACACGATCACAAAAATCAAGAGACAGGGAAGCCAAGGAATTTGGGGTATTATTATTTGTATGCCGCAGACGAGCCTAGGCCACTCGTAGGCCGGCGTCGCCTTCTGTTGCATCGGCCGCCGTGCTGACAATGGTCGCATAGTGCTGAAAAATGCTTGGGCACCCGGCAAAATGCAGAAAATACGCTTTCGAAAGTTCATTCATGAGATGCGGCCAGATCGCCTTTACTTCCGGCAGTGATGCGGTCTTCCCAAAAAACTCGGGGAATTGCATGACCAGAAACTCGAGCACGCCCCAATTGAATCGCGGCGACAGTTTTTGATGTGCCCCTTCCATCAGCAACACGTGAGACAAGAACGGCTGTTCGTAAAGACGGCCACGATCTTCATTCTCATAGACGTGAAGAAGCAACGCGTTGTGAAACATCGGTGAAAGGACAAGCACACCTGCGCCGTACATAATTCCAGTTTCATTTTTAATGCCATAGGTCGCGTAACTGTTTTCCTGGAAGAACTTCCACATCAGCATCGCGTCGACCGCGCCGTAATCTATCTTGAGCAACCTCTCGACATAGATCAGCCTTTCATGAACTGACAATTGATCGCTGCATTCGCAGATACCCACTCTGCGATGATCCGGCATACTTTTTAAGATGTCGGGAGCAGCGCTCGAGAAAACGATGTCAGAATCCACCCAGACCAGCCGCTCATAGTGGTGCGCCCACGGCTGTTTGAGGATCAGGAGCTTTTGCCAGGACACCGATCGCGCGCGGGCACGCTCGGAATCGTCCAGGTGGCATTGAATGATGATGATGTCATAACCGTATTTGTCGGCATAAGCGGTCCACGTATTTCTGCAGGCCGCGTTCCAGGCCGTTTGGTAGCGGTCGCCGATCACAATGCTGACAATGGCATTTTTGCGATGGTTGTCCGCCGGCAGAGGCTGGTCCCTGTCGTTCAATATGGTGATCATCCGGCAGACCCCGTCTAAGGATTCAAAAAAACGCCCCTCGTCCTGAAATACTGCGTACACTCACCGACAGGCCTGCGAATCAGTCCGCTCAATTGATACGTGAAAAGCAGAATGAGTCGTCTCGTGGCCTAAGTCCACCTGCATTTTTCATTCGGGAATACAGAATGCTCGACAGACCCAGCACCTCTGCCGTTGAACCGGCATTCCCTGCGGGCGACTATGTCTCCGCGGGATTACGCCGCGTGCAGCCCGATGCTTGTTTCCCGTTCATGGCGATCCACCCTGACAGGGCATCAAATCCCTGGCCCTATTTGCGCAAAAACATCCCTCACAATTACTATTCCGATCGCCGGTCCCCGAATATCGGCTTCGTCAGCCGCGACGAAGCTCATATTCTCTACAACACCGCGCTTCGTTTTCACGGTCAGCGGGCGCTTGAAATTGGCTGCTGGCTGGGATGGTCGGCGTGCCACCTCGCGCTTGGTGGCGTCGAACTGGATGTCGTGGACCCGATCCTTGCCGATCCTGACTTTTACGGAAGCGTAACGGCATCGCTTTCTGCGGCAGGCGTCAACAATCAAGTGCATCTCATCCCCGGCGGCAGCCCGAGTGAGGTGTTGCGCCTGCATAACAGTGAGCGGCGCAGTTGGACGCTGATTTTCATCGACGGCAATCATGAGCGTCCCGGGCCATTGCAGGATGCAAAGGCCGCGAACCTCGTTGCGGCTCCTGATGCTCTGGTGCTGTTCCATGATCTCGCATCGCCGGATGTGACCGAAGGTCTGAACTATCTGCGCGACCTGGGCTGGCAAACGATGATCTATCAAACGATGCAGATCATGGGGGTCGCCTGGCGCGGCAAGTGCAGGCCGGTGCCACACACGCCAGATCCCGCGATCGACTGGCCGCCACTACCCGATCATCTCAAAGGCTATCAGGTCAGCAGCTGACTCTCCGATGACAAATTCAACGCTCGCTGATCAGCCGCCGTGGGTGAACGAGATTATTACCCGTGTGCGGCCCTACACGATGACGAGTCCTGAACGTATCGCCTGTCTTTGTAACGCGGTCGAATACGTTACGCGCTGCAACATTCCCGGCGACATCGTCGAATGCGGGGTTTGGAAGGGAGGCAGCATGATGGCGGCGGCGCTCACGCTATTAAGGTGCGGGGAAACGCAGCGTAAGCTACGCTTGTTCGATACGTTTGAAGGAATGTCGGCACCCACCGAGAAGGACCAAACTGCCTACACTGGTGGTCAAGGCATGGTTTCCGCGGCGGATCTTCTGGCGCGATCCGATCCCGCGCAGTCAGAAAATGTCTGGGCGCGCTCGCCTTTGGAAGAAGTCAGGCACAACCTGGGGAGCGTGAGCTACCCGGGCCATCAAATGGAGTTCGTCAAGGGGCGGGTCGAGGATACACTCCCAAGTCCGACGATCAGCCAGATCGCGTTGTTGCGGCTGGACACCGACTGGTATGAGTCAACTCGCCATGAACTGCAGCACCTCTATCCGTGTCTGGTGCAGCGCGGAGTCTTGATCATTGACGACTACGGGCACTGGGAAGGTGCCCGCAAGGCAGTCGACGAATACATTGCAGCCAATGGCCTGCCGCTTCTTCTCAATCGCATCGACTACACTGGCCGTATCGCGATCAAACCCTGAACGGCGCGCCCCGACTCTATTCGTATACGCGCCGCAAATCCCAGTACCGGTGACGCGCGCGCCGTTGGTAGGCGTAGCCGCGCGAGCCGTTCCGCAGGGGTGGAGCCCCGCTATATGGCTTGCCGAAACTGTCGCCGGTCGGTGGTCTCTCTAAAACGCAACCAGACTTCGACTTAAGTAGCGCCCGGTTCCAAAAGGGTTTCCCTGCGGCAAAAAATATCAAAAAAAAGCGCTTGAACACAAAGCGCATCCCATAAAAGCCCGTTTGCCGATCAAAAAAAACCCGGCTTGCAACGTCCATAGCGGCCCTCCTCAACAACTGGAAGGAAGCCGCTATCGTGAAGCGTACACGTGTGACTGTTGCTGCTGCACTTTGCCTTGCAACCTTTTCTATCGCCCCTGGATCTGCCGCCAATGCCCAAACGGGCATTGCCTCAATCTACTCGGGGGGTCTGACAGCAAATGGCGAGATAGCCAAAGCCGGTGGGATGACCGCTGCGCACAAGACCTTGCCGTTTGGAACTTTGGTGCGCATTACCCACCAACGCACTGGTCGCTCGGTTGTCGTGCGTATTAACGACCGAGGACCGTTTGTGCCCGGCCGGATCATTGACGTGATGCCGGCGGCAGCACGGGCGTTGGGATTCTCGGGTCTGGCGCCGGTGACGCTTGACGTCATTGGCGGCCGAACGGCGGCGCGTTCGTAGATGTAGCTAAAGCGAACGCCGCAAGCGGGCCGGGGCGGCAGTGGTTCCATCCTGATGGTGGAACCACTTTTTATAGTGGCTCATCGCCCGTCAGTGAATCACGTCGAGTTTAACCTTCGCAACGCCCCGATCGACAATTCCCAAAGTTTCGGCCGCCGAATACGAGACGTCGACAACACGCCCAGCAACGTACGGACCGCGGTCATTGACACGGACGGTGACAGATCGCCCGGTCGCTACATTTGTCACACGCAACCGGGTGCCGAACGGCAGCGTCGGGTGAGCCGCGGTCAGTGCAGCCGGATTGAACTTTTCGCCATTCGCTGTCTGTTGTTCATCCGAATAGAAGCTGGCAACGCCGAAAGATGTGACCGGCATCGTTGCAGTGCGTTTGTACGGCGTATGCTTGATTGCCTTGATCGCGACGCGCCTGCGTATCGCCGGAGCCTCCTGGGTCATGTCCGGCATTGCCTGCAGACCGGCGGTGCGCAGCTGGGATTTGTCGGTCACGGACGCAGTCTGCATGCACGCCCCAAGCGCTGCCGCCGTCACGGCAACGGGAAGCATTCGAACAAAGTTCCAAAAGCTGGATGCTGTCAAAGGCGTGTCCCCACGCGCCGCAATCCGACAGCCAATCGGGGCGGCACCGTGACCAGTTCACAGCCAGTTAGAGTCCGGCCTTATTTTCATCTTTCTCTGTGATGGTTTTGTCACGCGCGGGAACCCGAAGTGGTAACAAGAAACCGGCACGGCGTGCGGGGCACGATCCTAGCCCGGATTTCCTACGCCATGTCCTTTCAGCGCGCTGCCGATTTCATCGAGAATGAGCGGATCGTCGATCGTCGCCGGCATGGTCCACGGTTCGCCATCTGCGATCTTCTTGATGGTGCCGCGCAGGATCTTGCCCGATCGTGTTTTCGGCAACCGCGCCACCGTGATCGCCAATTTAAAGGCCGCTACCGGACCAATCTTCTCGCGCACCAGCGCGACAATCTCCCTTTCAATCTCCGCCGGCGAACGATTGACGCCGGCTTTAAGGACAATAAACCCGCACGGCACTTCGCCTTTGAGATCGTCCTTGATGCCGAGCACGGCGCATTCGGCAACGTCCGGATGCGCCGCAAGTACCTCCTCCATGCCGCCGGTGGAAAGACGATGGCCGGCAACATTGATGATGTCATCAGTGCGGCTCATGACATAGACGTAGCCGTCTTCGTCCCTGTATCCCGCGTCCGCTGTCTTGTAGTAGCCGGGAAATTCCGCGAGATAGCTTTCCTTAAAACGCGCATCCTGCTGCCACAACGTGGGGAAACTTCCGGGCGGCAGCGGCAGTTTGACCACAATGGAGCCGATCTTGTTAACCGGCTGCACCTTGTTGGCTTCATCAACAATGTCGATGGCGTAGCCCGGCATCGGCACGCAGGCCGACCCGTAACGCACCGGCAGCGCGCCCAAGCCGACCGGATTGCCGGCGATACACCAGCCGGTTTCAGTCTGCCACCAGTGGTCGATCACCGGCACATTAAGCACTTCTTCGGCCCACTGGATGGTCGGCGGGTCGGCCCGC
>Ga0187785_10000598_pt1 | contig 13119 bp, 9 predicted proteins | sample 0815_BV2_4_20_MG_FD_132466 | JGI IMG/M metagenome (GOLD analysis project Ga0187785, IMG submission 132466) | Tropical peat soil microbial communities from peatlands in Department of Meta, Colombia - 0815_BV2_4_20_MG | ecosystem: Environmental > Terrestrial > Soil > Wetlands > Peat | place...
ATACCGTTTCGCTTTCCAAGATGTAACGTGGCGGGCATGTCTCATCCGCTGCGAACGGCACCGCCTGACTGCGGTTCGGGGACATGCCCGCCCTCGCCCCAGGGTACTTCCCTATTGGCGAAACGGTATTAGACACAGAGGTTTCACGGCACCAGGGAGGAGTGAATAGCGTATGGGCCACGCTAGAGAGAAAACCAGTATTCTTGTCGTTGCCGCTCTGGGAGTCGTCTTCGGCAGTATCGGCAGTAGCCCCCTATATGCCATCAAAGTCTGCTTCGTCGGTCACTCATCGATTTCTCCCTCGCCAGAAAACGTCTTGGGACTGGTTTCATTGTTTTTTTGGTCCCTTGTACTTGTGGTCAGCGTAAAGTACGCCGTGTTCATCCTCAAAGCCGATGATGACGGGGAGGGGGGCGTCTTTGCCATGCTGGCTGTCCTCCACAAGAAAATGGGAGCAAGGATGGGCAGGGGGCTGATCATGGCCGGGTTGTTCGGTTCCGCTCTGCTCTACGGCGATGGCCTCCTGACGCCCGTCATATCGGTCCTCTCCGCACTGGAGGGTCTCGAAGTGGCCACCACAGGCGCCAAGCCGATAATCGTCCCCTTGACATGCGTCATTCTCTTCTTCCTCTTCCGGGTCCAAAGCCACGGCACGGGCAGGATCGGCAAGTTCTTCGGTCCCGTAATGATCTTGTGGTTCGCTGTCATTGCACTGCTCGGGGCCGACGCGATCATCCGCAGGCCTGACATACTGGATGCCATCAACCCGATGCACGGGGTCAGGTTTTTTTTCGAGAACGGACTACGCGGGTTCTATTTGCTGGGCGCAGTCGTGCTGTGCGTTACCGGGTGTGAGGCCCTCTACGCGGACATGGGACATTTCGGGACAAAGTCCATCCGCATTTCCTGGTATGCCATAGCCCTCCCTGCGCTGCTTTTGAACTATTTCGGCCAGGGAGCCTTGATCCTGCACGATCCGAGGAACGCGGAGGACCCGTTCTTTTGCCTCGTACCGCACGATCTTCTCTATCCGATGGTCGTCCTTTCCACTGCGGCAGCGATCATCGCCTCGCAGGCCATCATCTCGGGTGTTTTTTCGCTCACCCGACAGGCCATTCAGCTGGGATTCCTGCCGCGTATGAGGGTCGTGCACACTTCTGAAATGGCCGAAGGCCAGGTATACCTCCCCGATGTGAACGTTCTCATGATGGTGGCGGCCATTGTTCTTACAATTTACTTCAAGGCATCCGAAAACCTCGCTGACGCCTACGGCATAGCGGTCACAGGGACGATGCTGATCACCTCGGCGTTATTCTACTTCATTTCAAGGTGGATCTGGGGGTGGAGTATTTTGAGGTCATTGCCGCTTTGTCTCCTTTTCTGGGCTATGGACCTCACGTTCTTTATTTCCTGCCTGCAGAAATTCACTTCCGGCGGCTGGTTCGCTCTGGGCAGCGGTCTCCTGATCATGGTCGTAATGGTCGCCTGGTGGGACGGATGGAAGAGGCTGGCTCTGAAGGTGATGACCATGACTGTTTCCAAAGAGACGTTCATGAAAATGGTCGCGACTGAGAAACTGGTGCGCCTGCCGGGCACCGGCGTGTTCCTCTCCAATTTCCACAGGGAAGTGCCGCCCATGCTCCTGCGCTACGTCACCCAGACGCGGGCCCTCCATGAGAAATTGGTGATTCTGTCCGTACTCACCACTGACGCCCCGGAAATGGAGGAATCCACACGGATGGAAATCACGAATATGGGGCAGGGTGTTTACAGCGTCATCGCCCGTTACGGGTTCATGGAGTCGCCAGACATCCCGCAGATTATGTCACAGGTAAGAACCAAAGGTCCGAACATCAAGCTCGATGAGGTAACCTACTATGTGGGCCGGATAAGTCTCGTGGCCGACGGGAAGACGAATATGCCCAGGTGGCGCAGGTTCCTCTTTACGTTTATGCTTCGCAACTCGCTCAGCGGGTCAGCCTACTTGAACATACCGCCTTCGAAGGTCATGGAGATCGGGGTCCAGATGCAGTACTGAACCTGAAGAGGCGGGCGGACTGCGATACGCACATTCTTCCGTCGAGCAGATGCGTTCTGAGAAAAACAGCGCAGGACCCGGCTCAGAAAGGTCAATCCACATCCACTAAGCTCTCAACTATCTCACCTATTTCACCCCGCCGCGCGATCTTTTCCTTGGCCTTCTCCGCAGTTACAGGGTCGAAAAGTCCGTAGGATTCTACGAGCTTTTCCAAGTAATCGGCAAGAACTTTTCCCAGGTGCATGCCAACAGACAGTCCAATCCAAAATTCCATGAGGTTTCTCCCTGGAGCGGGCCAACTATTCGCAATTAGCTCCATTCTATCTCATCGTGTCAAGAATAGCCTCCAGTTTCGCGCGCTCGAAACTGGAGCGGTTCTTGAAGTTGAGGTATCGATCCGTGTCCGGATGGCGATTAACGCGAAAAAATGTGCTTGACGGTGCACACGACGGAGATGTACGCTCAAGAACAAACATATGGGGTTCATCAACGGGACGACGACTCTGCCTTCGTCGCGCCTTGCTGCGGACCTCACGGGCGACTTTCCGGGTTCGGAGGAACCATTGCGACGGGTCATCGGTTCAAAAGCCCCCGGGATTGCCTGATTGCACGATAATTGCGGGTAATTGTTCGCAGTTCCCGGGCGGCCCGGACTGGAAGTCATTCTGACCTGCTCGTGGACGAGTGGAGGTCGCTTCTACCGGATCGCAGAGCGAAAATCAGGAACTGCTCCCGAGAACGGCTGCAATTGACTAAAGACGGGTCGGATACCCCTCATGCTCGCGCACACTCCGTTCCGAGTTTTGATGCTCTCCCACAGCGTATATATCCGCGACACCCGGATCAGGCGCCTGGCGGAATACCTGGGAGATGAAGGCCATTTCGTGGACGTGATCTGTCTTGCGTCGGACACGGGAGAAATTCAATCCCCGCACCCGCGCGTCAAGGTATATCCGTTGCCGGTGAGTCGCCATCGCAAGGCGGGTTTGCTGCACGTCCTGGAATGGGTCCTTTCCTGTGTCATGATGTTTCTGTTTACCTGCTGGTTGGACCTGAAATATCACTACCACCTGATTCATACCCATAACATGCCTGATTTCATCGTGTTCTGCGCATTGTTCCCTCGCATGCGGGGTTGCCCGGTCATCCTCAATATTCACGACGTGACCCCGCAGCTCGCGCGCTCGAAGCTGGGAGTGACCGAACACGATCCCTTGATCCGAATTTTGTCTTTTGTGGAGATGGTATCCATCAAGTTCAGCACCCATGTGATAACCGAAACTCCCGCGGCCGAAAAAAAGCTCATAAGCCGAGGGGCTCCTCCCAAGAAGATCACCGTGGTGATGAATGCAGCGGATCCAAGAGCGTTTCCTCCCAAGGCAGCGAACGATGATTCCCTGCCGGGCGAAGGAAACTTTACACTTCTTTACGTCGGTACAGTGGCTGCCCGGTATGGCTTGCCTGTGGCCGTAAAGGCGCTACCCCTGCTGCAGGCCGCGATTCCCGATATCAGATTGAAGATAGTGCCAAAGGTCCGGGACGAGGGAAAGGGGCTCGATGATCTTCTCCTGCTGGCGAAGCATTGCGGGGTTGCAGGTCTGGTGGAAATCGGTGAGCCGGTACCTCTGGACCGGATGCCGGGGATCATGAAACAGGCTCATATCGGCGTGTATCCCGCGATTCAGGACTGTCACATGGACGTGAGCCCTTCCTTGAAGATTGCGGAAATGGTCAATATGGGCCTTCCCATTGCGGCCACAGGGCTTTCCTGGCTTGAGGACCTCTACGGAAGCGACTCGATTGCCTTTTTCCCGTCCGGGGACCATGAAGCGCTCGCTGAGAGGGTTCTCGATCTCTACCGGTCTCCTGAAAAGAGGCTACGCCTCACGAAGAGCGCTGTCAACCGGGGGGCCGCTGTAAGCTGGGAGGCCCAATATGAGATTTACCGGAAACTGGTCGATTCACTCGTCAAGCACTTCTAGACGTGGCGGGGAGGCATGGCTTGACTCGGCGTCAGGTCTGTCGAGGCCGGCATAGAACCTTCTTCACTTCATGGGTGGTGAACGAACACGGAATACAAATTGGACGAAACCGATACCGATGCGCTTCTAATAAAGGAAGATTGACGGGCCCCTCTTTGTAAACAGTGTCCCGCCCAAACCCCCTCCCAGAAACCTCTATCATGCGCCGGTATCTGCATGTCCGTTGAGGGAATGCACGTTCCGGCTCATGATAGAGGGATTCTCGAAAGTAATGCCGGTTTTGATTACGCGAAAAGGTTGGAAGATTGTCATTGCGAGGGCAAAGCCCGAAGCAATCTCCAACCGACCGAAATCGAGATTGCTTCGCTCCGCTCCTCGCAATGACATGATTGGACCACCGGCATGCGGGCCAGAATTATGAGAAAATCCGACACAATTTTCGAGAACCGGTATAACAGCCCTTGAGGTGGGGTTCGGGGCGCTGTCCCAACCCAATGAGATTCCCAACCGGACTGTGTCTCCCGGCTGCCCCGATCCCGTGTTCAGCTTTTCTCGCAAAACACGAATCCTCAAATCCTTATCCGCATCTTTATTCGAGGGAGAGGGATTATTCTGTGCGGAAGCGGGAGAGGACAGGTGGATTCGGGACGGAAAAGACCGCTTCATTTCAAATTTTCCAGTGCACCACAGGGAGAGCACTGGGAACGTTGACAGAGCAAATTTTTGGGCAATGGTCTCCAAAAGATTAACTCCTTAAGGAGCTAATCTCAAGCGGAGAAGGCAGAGTTTCCTTTACGGTTGGCTATCTCGCTCGTCGATTCCGGGCTACGAGGAGTTCCGACAATGATCAGACTATTTGCTCGAGAACACAAAAATCGTGCGTTGATTGTCATTCTGTTGCATTTTTCGGGACTACTCCTCGCTTTGTCGGCGGTCGAGACCGCACTGGGAATGGGGATGGTGGGCAAGGATTCCGACAATCCCAACGTCCGACCTGTTGCGGTTGCTTTCCTTAACCGCCACAACCGGCCAATGGGACAGATGGGAGACGACAATGCCCGCAGAACCCGCATGTTGGATTCCACCAGGCGCAATTCCCGTATAGTGCCGGATAACAAAAGCGGACGCAGTTTTCGGGGCAATAATCAAACCACGACGTCAAGCAGTGGCAGTATGATGCAGCGTATTTATACGCCACCCAGCAGTAGTACCGGAAAACCACCCAGCAGTAGTACCGGAAAACCACCCGGCGGTGGCACCGGAAAACCACCCGGCGAAGGTACACGTAAACCTCCGGGACTTGTGACCCAACCACCTGGCGAAGGGACACACGGACCTCCGGGACTTGTGGCTCAACCACCCGGCGGGGGGACACACGGACCTCCGGGACTTGTTGCCCAACCACCCGGCGGGGGGACACACGGACCTCCGGGGCTTGTGCTCCAACCTCCGAATCGTGGCTACGGACCTTGGATAGGCGGCAATTTTGGGTCTGCAGGTCGCGAGGGGATACCGGTTCAGGAAACTTCAAATCAGCCTGAGAATCAAAAACCTGCACAGTTCGCAGATCCGTTGGTCACCAAGGGACGGGCGTCCGATCCGGTCAAGCTCGTTCAACCCCGAGTTCCGTATCTTGCTGAACTGGCGATGGATATTGATCCCCAGATCAGGGAATTTGCCCGTAGGGAACCGGCGCGGGCCGTGCTGTATTATAGGAACGCTTTGATCCAGGCTCAGCAGAAGCGTGACATTCGAGCAGAGACTGAGGCGACGACAAATCTGGCTCACGCATACTATCTCACCGGCCAGCTCCAGAGAGCCAAGGAATCGTACGACGCGGCTCTGGCGAAAACCAAAGCGCACTTGAAGGAGCGAAGTCGGCAGGCGATAGCGCGGCGAAACCTGGGAGCAGCCTTGATCGCGTGGGGCGCGTACAACGAAGCGGAGCAGCAAAATGCGGAGGCTCTCCAGATATTTACTCAAACGGAAGACTCCCGCGGATTGCAAATGGCCTTGAACAATTTGGGCGTGTTGGAAAAAAATCGCGGTCGGTACCGGATGGCCACACAAGCTTACAAGAAATCTCTTGCTGCCGGGAAGGAACAGGGGCCCTTCGTGGTGTTAGTGCTCACCAATCTGGGGAATCTTTCGAGAAATTGGGCAGATTACAAGAATGCTCTTATATATTTCGAAAGATTACAGAATATGGCCAAGAAGAGCGAGAACGCCCGCGCGGAGAGTGAAGCGCTCTTAAGTATTTCACAAGTTTATGGAGAATGGGGAAACTATCGGCAGGCGATCAAATATGGTCAGCAGGCACTGGACAAATTGGGGAAACAAGGCATTCCAACTCACTGGGTCAAGAAAATCCTGGGCGAATGGTTTATTGAACTCGGACAGCTGAATCAAGCCGAACCCCTGTTGAAACAATCCGAATATTCGTCTTCTCTGGGTCGGCTCTCTCTTCTCAAATCCGATAGCAACCAGGCGAAAAAGTACTATGAGCCCCTCGCTGAAGCCAGTCTGAAACAGGTCAACCTGGACGAATTGTTCACTGCTTACACCGGCTTGGGGAAAGCTTTTGAGGCGGACGAAAATCTTAAGCAGGCCGAATTTTATTATGGCCGAGCTCTGGACGTCACGGAGCAGATGCGCTCCTCACTCCTCCTGTCCGAAAGAAAGAATTTCTTGGCATCAAAGGTGAATGGGTTTGCGCGTCTAGAACCGGCAAAAGGGCTCGTCAGAGTCACCATGAAAGAACAAAGGCCCGTCGACAGCATTTTCCCCAGCGAGGCCACGCGATCGCGAGAATTCGCCGATAATTTGGCACAAAATGTCGACGAGTCCTCTTACAACGTTCCCAAAGAAATCGTGGCCAAGGGTTTGGAAATTGAGAATAAACTCGCTTCCGTGAAAACAGCGTTACCTCTTGTGCCCAAGTCGGCGGACACGGAACGTTTCACTGATATTTCCGGGCAGATAAAAGAGCTGGAGAAGCAAAGAAACGCCTTTGTCCAATCGCTCTGGAAAGAGTACGCGAATTATGCATCCGTTAGATATCCCAGGCCGGTAAAGCTTAATCAGGCGGCAATCCGCAAGGACGAATTTGTCATCGTGTTCGACCTTCTAGGCGATGCTCTTGGCATAAAAGTCATGAAAGGCAACCAGCTTGTCGATGCCTCGCTCGTCCCGTTGAAGTCGAAGGAGCTGGAAAGCATGATCATCAATTTTCGCAAGAGTTTCGAATCAGCGAACTTGAAGGGTTTTAATTCGGGTCTTGCTTCGACTTTGTACAAGAAACTCCTTGCCTGGCCACTGAGCCCAATCCCTGAAGGTAGCTCGGTCATTATCATTCCGGACGGCGTACTCGCGCTCTTGCCTTTTGAAATCCTCGTCACTGGCGGCAAGCCCGAGTGGAAAGGCACATGGGGCGATCAGCTTGAAGGACTCACCTATGTCAGTGACCGGTATTCACTGACCTATTATCAATCTCTAACCTCGATGACACTCGTTCGGACACTGGCTAAAAATAGGAAACCCGGCGATCGGATACTCGTAATGGCCGACCCGGTGTTTCAAATGAATGATGCCCGGGCGCAAGATTCAGCCCCCACAGAGAATTATTACGCTCAGGCCGCAGGGTCTGGTTCCATTGCGCTCATGGCTGCTGTCGAAGACGAGACGGGCGGATTTTTCAAGTTGCCCCGTCTGGACAAAACGTCTGATTTGGCTAAGTATATTGGTGGGTTGTATGGCTCGAAATCTGATGTGTACACCGGCCTGCAATCCAGCAAGAAAACGTTTCTTTCCAAAATAGCCCCCCATTTGGAAAAATACCAATCCGTGGTCTTCGCTACTCACGGGTTGGCATCCAACAAGGTCCCGGGAATTCTAGAACCCGTGCTTGCGCTCACCATGGTTCCGTACGGGACGGACGGACTGCTGAAAATGAGTGAAGTGGCCGATCTGAGAATGGACGCCGACATCGCCGCGCTCATCGCGTGTGAAACGGGTACTGGGGTAAAACTGGCGGGGGAGGGTATCATGAGCATGGGCAGGGCATTTCAATCCGCCGGCGTAAGATCGGTTCTCATGAGTCTCTGGTCGGTTTCCGTGGATGCCTCAGTCATGATGACGGAACAATTCTTCAAGTATCTCAAGGAAGGAAAAACCAAGAAAGAGGCGTGGGCCTTGGCGAGGAAAGAGGTCAGGGCAGGGGGGTTCAACAACCCCTTCTTCTGGGGAGCATTCATCCTCGTGGGGGAAGCTGACTAAGAAGATGAAGACCAAACGCCAGTCTATCCGGAGAATTCTTCCATGAGCACGATTTTCTTCAGACACAGATTTTTTTTTGCGGTGGTGGGCGCTCTTGGTGCAACCATGCTCGCACTGAATAGAGTCGAGGCAGCGGATTGCAACAAAGCCAAAGAGATCTATCGAAACGGCGTGCATATTATGAACTTTGAGGAACGTGCACGAGTGTTTCAACAGGCCGTCGACTTGTGCCCTTCATTTGCAGAAGCGCATTGCAATTTGGCCGACGCTCTTGAAAATCTTGCCTCTCTGTCATCGGACAACGCGGACAAATTCAATCGACTTCTCGACCGTGCTGCTGCAGAGTACCAAGCTTCCATAAAGTATAGTCCGGCTCTCATTGCAGCTTATTTAGGACTTGGAGACACGTATCGAGTAATGGGACTGTATGATAGATCAGCGGCGGCGTACAAGAAAGCGCTGACGATAAAGCCCGGTCATCCGAAGGCCCTGGCCGGTTTGGAAAAACTGAGACTCATCAACTCCCAGGATCATGGAGGATTCAAAACCTCACAGCAAATCATATCCCACTTCAAGTTCTCCTCTGGTGGAACAGAACGGGGCACCCTTATGGGTTTCGAGAATCACACGGTCGTGAAGGACAGGATGAGATTCGACAATATTCTCTTCGATGAATGGTCCGCCGACCTGAAAAGGGGGGAAGCGGTCCAGCAACTGGAGGAAATTGGAAAAGCTGTTTCCTCCGCGGACCTGTCCAATAATGACTTCACGGTGGAAGGGCATACAGACAATCGAGGAGATCATGATCGCAACGTGAAACTGTCTTGGGATCGCGCCGAATCCGTAAAAAAGTATCTTGTCGACAAATACGGCATTGATTCATCCAGAATCAAGGCAAAAGGATTCGGTTTTGACAGGCCGAAGTTCTCCAACGATACGGAAGAAGGCAGACTCAAGAACAGAAGGGTCGAGCTAGTCTTCATCGAACACCCTGCAAAAGAAAACAGATAAATCCTGCCGAGAAAATTCTATCATGCGCCGGCATCTGCATTTCCTCAGCGGAAATGCAGATGCCGGCGAGTGCTAACAGTTCTTGAGATGGGGTTCGGGGAGGAACGTCTTACAAGAAGTCCCTCCCCGATTTCACGTATTTGAAAACGCATTCGTATTAGCTCATGTGTGACGCGGGCGAGTACACGGGCGAATCCGACTCAATTTTCGAGAACCGGTAAAAAAACTGTCTTGTCCAAACGGACACTATTTTTTGGCAACCGCTTTACTCTGTCCAACGCGTGTTCCGCACCGCGTCCGAGGCCGAGCCATCCTGCAGAATGAGGGGGAAAAAGCCCACAGAAAAATGTATTATTTATCGGCGGCATTGTACCTTTTCCCGAGTAGTGAGGATGAAACATGTGCACAATATGCCCGTGATCACCAGACTGGAAAGCCCTCCACAGCGAACTGCATTTCCACGCACTTTATTGATTTTGCATTAATTATTTTAATGATGACGCGGACAGCCATCTGGCACGAGAACTGCATAGCGATCAGAAAACCGGTGAATTGTTAAGGATGAGTATATCAATTGACAAGGAGACTAAGACATGATTGTTTCTCTCGAAAAAGCATCTGATTGCTCGTGTGTCGCAAGAATTCAAGCAGGTCTATTTGGTACCCATCACCCACCGGGACCGCCTGAAAATTTAATTTACCCAAAAAGCGAATCCTCACGTTTTTTTCTGCATCTCCTTTTATGAGATCCTCCGCACGCGGACCGATGAGAAAAGTGCACGCAAAAATGTGCAGAGGAAATTATAGGGTAAATTTCCCGGGCACCTGAAAACCCGGACGCAGATTCCTGTAGAGAGAAAAGCGGAATTCCCGGCGTGTAGGAAAGCCGGTTGTTAAAGCCACCGTGATCGCGCTGAATTCTCTTTTTTTCGGAAAACTGTCCGTCCTCAGAAGGAGTTTCGATATGAATCGAGCGAAAAAAGTTAAAAGGCTTTGGGTGATACCATTCGTTCTCTTGTGCGTCATTTGGGCTGCTGGAAACGTTCGTGCCGATCAGGCGGCGGACCTTGTCGCTTTGGCGAACAACATTCAGAACCAATCTCCCGGTGTAAACTTCACAATCTCGACCGAAAAATTCGCGTACAACCTGTCGGAGCCTGTTTATTTCACCTTCACTGCGGATCGCGACTGCTACGTGGCCATAGTCGATATCGGGACAAGCGGAAAGATGACCCTCCTCTTTCCCAATAAGTGGCACCCGAATAACAAGATAGAGAAAGGGAAGACTTACAGGATTCCCCCTGAAAACAGTGACTTTGTTTACCGGGTGACGGGTCCGACGGGCCAGGAGCATATAAAGGTAATAGCTTCCGTTGATCAGGTGATGTCTCACGTGGCGTCCCTTCAGCAGGAGGTCAAGCACCCGATCGAGCCCAGTGGAGCGTCATTTCTCGTTATGAAAAATCCCGAGCTCGTTTTGAAAGATATTAGCGTAGCGTTTTCGGGAATCGATTCGAGTAAATGGGCTACAGGGGGGTTGTCATTTGAAGTTGTGCAAGGTGCGTCCGCTTCACCGCCCCAGGTGCCTGCGCCTCGAGCGTCCGGGCAATTCATGGGACGATGATGAGCGGTAAACCCGGCTGCGGTAGACTCGGCTGAAAAATAGGTCTTCAGCCCAGCAGGAGGCTCAAATGAATAGGCTGGCTTTGACACTCGCTATCATGCTGGTTCTACAACATCTTTCATTTGCCGAAAGCTGGGAGGAATTTCAGAAGAATGCTGCCGTAGACGAACAAGAAATTCTGGTTCCAAAAGGAGGTCCGAAAATTATACCGAAGGACCTCGTCTTAGAAGGTCTGAAAAAAAATTGTCAAGTCACGTTCACCAGTGAAGCGCTCCTCTTCCAATACGGGTCTGACACAATAAAGAAAGAATCCCTGCCCACGATTCGAAATACCGCTGCTGCCATAAGGCAAGCCATGGAAGATCCGGAGCTGACGCGGATCCAAACCTATTATGTGGACGGTCACACGTGCAACATCGGGTCCGCAAGCAACAACTGTCGGCTATCCCGGATGCGAGCAGAAGCGGTTATCGCTGAACTGGTGAAATGGGGGGTTCCCAAAGAAAAACTGGTGGCCAGGGGGTACGGTCTGGCTTATCCCGCGTATCCCAACGATTCAGAAGCATCAAGAATGCTTAACCGAAGAGTTGTCTTGAAAGGAGATTGCCCCGACGCGACAGCCCGTGATTCGCAGATTCCGTGCTTTGTGCAGCGGAGTTTCGCTGGAGGCGACCTGTCGCGAAGAAATAATCCGCAAGAATTGAAGGCCAAGGCATTTCCGCTCCACTTCATTCAAGTCGAGTGAATGCACCGGCCTGCGATTCACCAACAGAGGTGCACCCTGCACAGTTCCTTGCCGCACCTCTTGTGAGAACGTAATTACTGTAACGAATGCGAAAACACGGGAGGCCAATTATGGGAAATTTGTTCCATAAGAAAATAGCAATCATGAAGATTGCAATCATGTACGGGTTAGCGGTCTTTGTCATGTATTCCGCTGGCTTTGTTACGTTAACGTACGCCGGAGACGCGGAGAACAAGCTCTTCACAGCAGTGTCATTGCCGGTTCCGGATAATGAAGCCGCTCAAGCAAGAGTGGAACAGGTCAAAGAGATCCTGAGCAAAAAAGTAAATGTCAATGCCAAGAACCCCGATGGGGATACGGCCTTGATCATTGCTGTTGCCAACGGTGACGACGAGATAGCAAAGATGCTCCTGGAAAAGGGGGCAGACGTCAACGTCAAAGGAGCCAAAGACGGCTCAACCCCTCTCATGGTAGCCGTGTTCCATAATGATATGGAACTGATCAAGGCTTTACTTGACAAAAAACCGGATCTCAAAGCCTTTAATCATGATGGTGATACGGCTCTGTCACTCGCTGTGTCCAACGGAGACGTGGAAACAGTCAGACTGTTGCTCAGCAGCGGAGCGGACGCTAACGCCAGGAACTCGAAAACTGGGGTTACGGCCCTCATGATTGCAGCGACCGACGGGGATACTGAGATTGTTCCCGTATTGCTGGAGCATAAGGCGGATATCCACGCAAAAAACAAAGCGGGAGAAACGGCCCTCAAGTTAGCGGAGAGCAAGAATCATCCTGAAATGGTGGCATTGTTGAAGGAGAGCAGCGAACTTTCCTCTGCAGGAGAATCGTCTCTTGTTCCCAAAGGAAGACGCGGAGGCGGAGGCGGAGGCGCCAGCCACCACTCGTTCTCAAAACCGGCAACCGCAAGAGTAGCCGGACCGCGGATGAGTGCGCATAGGTCTATATCGTCGAACCAAGCGAACCAATCCAGTCTAAGGCGCAACCAGCTGAATCAGGCCAGCTTGAGACACAACCAGGCGAACCAGGGTGTAGCCCATAACCAGTTGAATCAAGCGGGGCGTCGCGGGGGTAACCAGGCGAACCAGGGTGGAGCTGCTAACCAGTTGAATCAGGCAGGGCGCCGCGGAGGTAACCAGGCCAATCAAGGTGGAGGCGGTAACCAGGCGAACCAGGGTGGCGGAGGCAACCAGGCAAACCAGGGTGGTGGCCGTGGTAACCAGGCGAATCAAGGCGGAGGCGGTAATCAGGCGAACCAGGGTGGTGGAGGCAACCAGGCCAACCAGGGTGGAGCCGGTAACCAGCTGAACCAGGGCGGTGGCCGTGGCAACCAGGCGAATCAGGGCGGAGGCGGTAATCAGGCGAACCAGGGTGGCGGAGGCAACCAGGCCAACCAGGGTGGAGCCGGTAACCAGCTGAACCAGGG
>Ga0187785_10000599_pt1 | contig 13104 bp, 14 predicted proteins | sample 0815_BV2_4_20_MG_FD_132466 | JGI IMG/M metagenome (GOLD analysis project Ga0187785, IMG submission 132466) | Tropical peat soil microbial communities from peatlands in Department of Meta, Colombia - 0815_BV2_4_20_MG | ecosystem: Environmental > Terrestrial > Soil > Wetlands > Peat | place...
ACGGTCACGTCATCGAGGAACACGGCGCTCTCGGGACCCCGCCCGACGGTGGTGCTGTCTTCCTGCACCAAGAACGTCGAGCCCGCGTTCGGGCCACGCTTCACCAGAAGCAGAGCCTGACCGGGCTCAAGTTCATCGTGCGGGAACGGGAAGTCATCGTGCGCTTCCTCTTCACCCTCGATCGCCGGGAGACTGACCGTGACGTCGCCCTGAAGCGGATGTCCGCAGTTCGCGCAGAACCGCGCGTCGTCCTCGTTCGGATGTCCACATCGGGTGCAGAACACCGTGAACGTCTCCTCCGGTCTCCGGTCGAGTGGAGGCTCTGGGTCGTTGCGAACCCTCGACCCTGGACGCCTCGTGGACGCTATCGTACGGGTTCCGGAGGGTCAACGACGGCGCGACCCAAGCCTCGACCTCTGTGAGCGCTCACCCTGCAGGATGGGTCGATGGCGTCACGAAGGCTCGACCAGGCTCTTGTACTCACGGGCGTCCATCAAGGCCTGGATCGCCGCAGGGTCGTCGACCTCGATCACCACGAGCCAGCCGTCCCCGTAGGGCTGCTCGTTCACCAGTTCGGGCCGATCATCGACCAGCGGGTTCCGCTCGGCGATCGTCCCGGTCACGGGGCTATACACGTCGGAGACCGACTTGGTCGACTCCACCTCCCCGAGCGGCTCGTCGGCGCGCACCTCCGCACCCACATCCGGGAGGTCGACGTACACCACGTCGCCGAGCGCGTCCTGTGCGAAGTCGGTGATCCCGACGCGGATCCGAGAGCCCTCGGCGCGCGCCCACTCGTGCTCCTTCGTGTACCGGAGATCCTCGGGGAACTCCACCTCGCCCTCCTCACCCGGGCCGGCCGCGGCCGGCGTCGCCGGGCTCACGATAGCTCGACGCCTGCGAACGCGCGCTCGCGAGTCCTCGGCGCAGGTCGCCCAGGTACACGGCGGCGGCGAGGTAGTACTCGACGATCCCGATCGCGAACGCCGACCACCCGAGGACGAGCGCGGCGGCGTCCAGCGGCAGGCCGAGCATCCCCCACGAGACCGCCGGGATCGCGATCATGAGCGAGAAGGTCGCGACCTTCCCGATCCACCGGACGTCCAGCCGCAGGTGCGCGCGCCGCAGCGCGATCAGCCCGACGACGAGCACGGCGGCATCGCGAACCAGGATCAGCAGCGCGGCCCACACGGGGAAGACCCCGCGCACCACGAGCGCGATCAACCCCGCGGCGATCGCGAGACGGTCGGCCACGGGATCGAGGATCTTGCCGAGTTCCGTGACCTGCCCGGTCCGGCGCGCGACGTACCCGTCGACCCAATCGGTCGCCATCACGACGGCGAACACGACCAGCCCTGCCGTCGTCGTGGCCTCGTCGACGATCAGGAGCACGAAGACCGGGATCAAACAGATCCGCAGGAACGACAGGAGGTTCGGAACCGTCAGGACCCGACGGGATGCCGCCGCCGTCTCCTCACTCCCGTCCATCGGTCGGGCCGGCCGGATTCGAACCGGCGACCTTCTGACCCCCAGTCAGACGCGCTAACCAAGCTGCGCCACGGCCCGTCGCGCCCGAGCATAGCCAACGGCGGGCTCACCCGAGGTCCCTCAGGTGAGGTCCCGGCGCATCGTGCCCAGGACGCCGAGCCACTTCAGCGCCGCCGCGTACTCGCCACCCAGCAGGGACAGCTCGTTCTCGAGGTCGCGGCGGATCCCGGCGAGCTTCGCGTTCTCGGCCTCGAACTCCTCGGCTCGCTGCGAGCCCGCCTTCGCCCCCTGGGACCGGACGGCGGCCGCCAGGTTCCTCGACATCGCGTCGAGCCTGAGCAGGCGCTCCCGCGCCTCCAGGTACGGCTTGACCTTGAGGGCCTGGGTCCGGATCTCGGCGTCGATCGCCGCCGCATCTCGCGTTCCGGCCGGCAGGGTCACGCCGTCGGCGCTCTCGCGCATCACCGTATCCAGGGTGGGGCGGATGCGCTCCAGCCAGCGATCCTCTTCGGTCTGCGCCATCGAGCCTCCCGGTCGATCCGCCCGGAAGCGTACGACGGGCTCCGGGGGGAGGGAAGCGGCGGTGGACCTACCCGCGCTCACCGCGGGCGCGGAACCGCAGGCGGATCGGTACACCCGACAGGTCGAGGGCCTCACGGAGCCGTCGCTCCAGGTATCGGCGGTACGAGGGGCCCGGTGGCCGGGCACCACCGAAGATCACGAACGTCGGAGGGCCGGTGGCCACCTGGGTGGCGTAATGCAGGGTGCCGGCTGTTCGGGGGGTCGGCTGTTCCAGCTGCGCCGCCCCGAGGATCGCGTTGACGGTGGCGGTCGCCGCGCGACTGCTCCAGCGCGCGTGCAGGTCCATCGCGATCGGTGGGAGCCGGTGCACCCCTTGCCCATGGGTCGCTGAGGTCCGCACGACCGCGGCATCGGCGAACGTCGACATCGACCTCGAGAGTTGCTCGAAGGTCGAGGCTTTGTCCTCCAGGAGATCCCACTTGTTCGCGATCACGAGCAGCGCGCGGCCGGCGTCGATCACGCGCTTCGCGATCTTCTTGTCCTCGGTCGTCAGGCCGGCCGGGGCCTCGATCACCAGCAGTGCGACGTGCGCGGCATCGATCGCCTCGGCCGTGCGCAGGAAGCTGAAGTACTCGATACCGCGCACCGACTGGCCACGGCGCATCCCGGCCGTGTCGATGAACCGCACACGGCCGAGATCCGGCCACTCGATCAGGGAGTCGACGCTGTCGCGCGTGGTGCCGGCGACCTCCGACACGACGCTGCGCTCCCTCCCGACGAGCCGGTTGAACAGGCTCGACTTGCCGACGTTCGGCCGCCCGACGATCACGAACCGCGGCTCCTCGGTGCCGGGGACCTCCTCCCCCGCTTCCGGCAGGAACGCGAGGACGCGGTCGAGCAGATCTCCGACGCCCTGGCCGTGCAGGGCCGAGACCGGCACCGGCTCCCCCAACCCGAGCCGATGCAGCGCGGCGACATCGGCGACATCCGCCGGTGCGTCCGCCTTGTTCGCGACCAGCACCACCGGCACGGTGGCCGTGCGCAGGCGCCGCGCGAGCGCCGCGTCGTCCTCGGTGATCCCGGTCCGAACGTCGACCACGAGCAGGATCACGTCGGCCTCGGCGACCGCGACGGCGGCCTGGTCGGCAGCGAGCGCCTCGACGCCACGCGCGCGCGGGAGGTACCCGGCGGTGTCGACCAACGCCAGCGTGCGGCCCCCCCACGTGGTCTCCAGCTCGACCCGGTCGCGCGTGACGCCCGGCATCTGGTGGGCGACGACGGCTCGGTGCCCGAAGATCCGGTTCACGAGGGTGGACTTGCCGACGTTCTGCCGCCCGATCACGGCGACCTTGGGCGCCGTCATCGGATCAGCCCGGGCGCGCGCCGACGCACCTCCTCCAGCGCGGCGGCGATCGTGTCCTGCACGTCGAGCTCGCCGGTGTCCAGCTCGACCGCGTCCTTCGGCGGACGGTCGAGCGGAACCGTGCGATGGTCGCGGGCATCCCGCGCGCGGAGCGCCTCGACGATGTCGTGCTCCCCTTCAGGCCGCTCGCTCGCTCGTCGCCGGCCGCGGGCGTCCGGGTCGGCGACCAGGTAGAGCTTCACCGCGGCGTCGGGGAAGACGACCGAGCCGATATCGCGTCCCTCCATCACCGCCCCCGCCTCGCCGAGGGCGCGCTGCCGATCGCGCATCCACTCCCGGACCTCCGGGTGGCTCGCCACCTCGGAGACCGCGGCCTCGACCTCGGGGGTCACCAGATCCGGTTCGTCGTAACCCTCAACCTGGAGCTGGGGAGGCCGCTCGCCCCCCACCGTGAACCTCAACCCTGAGGTCAACCGGAGGAGCGCTGCGCCGTCGCCGGGGTCGACGTTCCGCGCGAGGGCCGCGGCCGCGAGCGCCCGGTACATCAACCCCGTGTTGAGGTACGGCAGGTCCAGCCGCTCCGCCAGCGCGCGAGCCAGCGTGGACTTCCCGCTGCCGGCCGCACCGTCGATCGCGACCACGCGTGCGTTCACGGTTCCACCTCGATCCGTGCACCGAGGGCGTGGAGGCTCGCGACGAATCCGGGGAAACTCACGTCCGCGGCCTCGATGCCGGCGATCGTGGTCGGCGCATCGGCGCCGAGCGCTGCGACCGCGAGCGCCATCGCGAGCCGGTGATCGGCTCCGGAGGTGGCAGAACCGCCCCGCAGCCCGCCACCCGCCATCACGAGGTCCTCGCCCTCGATCGCGGCCTCGCCGCCCAGCCCGCGGATCGACGCCACGATCGCGCTCAACCGGTCGGTCTCCTTCACGCGGAGCTCGCCCGCGCCGAGGAACCAGCTGTCCGACCGAGCGAAGGCGGCGAGGGCCGCGAGGATCGGCACCTCGTCGATGATCAGCGGCAGCTCGTCCTCCTCGATGCGCACCCCACGCAGCGCGTCGCCGGCCTGGACCGAGATCGATCCGACCGGCTCGCCGAGCTGCTCCCCGTCATGGTCGATGCGGACGCTCACCCCCATGCGATCGAGGACGTCCAGGAACCGCAGGCGGCTCGGGTTGAGCCCGACCCCCTCGATCCGCAGCGCCGATCGCGTCAGAGCGCTGGCGGCGATCAGGAACGCGGCCGACGAGGGGTCCCCAGGACAGGTCGCCACGAAGCCCTCGTGCTGGAACCGCCGCACGACCACGTATCCGTTCCCGGTGGTGACCGGCGCGCCCAGGGCGCGCAACGCCCGTTCGGTGTGATCACGCGTCGGTGCGGGCTCGACGACGGTCGTCTCGCCGTCGGCGTCGAGGCCAGCCAGGAGGATCGCGCCCTTCACCTGGGCGGTCGGCACCGTCAGCTCAAGGCGCCGTCCGGTCAGCCGTGCCGGTCCGATCTCGATCGGCGCGTGCCCACCGGTCGTCCGGATCGACGCCCCCATGGCACGCAGCGGCTCCGCGACCCGCTCCATCGGCCGGGCGGAAAGGCTGGCGTCGCCGGTCAGCCTGCTCGAGAAGGGAGCCGAAGCCAGGAGCCCGGTGAGCAGGCGCATCGTCGTGCCGGAATTGCCGCAATCCAGCGGGAGGTTCGATCCTTCGAGCGACGCACGGCCCTCACCCTCGAGTTCAAGGGTCGGAACCGGCGAACCCTCGAGGGCGGCGTTCCACGTGGAACCGCCACCATCCACCGTGGCACCAGCCTTCGCGGTCCACAGCTCGAGCGCAGGTCGAGCGTGCGGCGCGATCCGAGCGAGCGTCGATGCGGTCGATCGGACGTCGAGGGAAGCCGGAAGGTCAACCAGCCGGCTGGGCCCACGAGCCGTCGACGCGAGGATCAGCCATCGGTGGGCGATCGACTTATCTCCCGGGACCCGCGCCGTTCCGCCGACCGCTCCGCCGGGCCGCACGATCGCATCCACGACGACCCCTACGCCAGACGGATCGCGTCGTGGCCGGCCGTCCGGAGCACCTCGACGGCTGCCTCCGCGGCCGAAGCCGCCACCGTGAGGTGGACCGTGCCGCGACCGCCTTCGGGTGAGTGGACGATCTGCAGGTCCTCGATGTTGACCTCCCCGGCACCGAGCGTTGCCGTGATCCGCGCCAGGGCGCCGGGCTCGTCGGCGATCCCCACCTGCAGGACGGCCACCCCGGCACGCACCGTCGGCTTGGCCGCGAGCCGCAGCCGGGCGGCCTTGGCGGCCGAGAAGGTCCGCTCGACCCCGTCGGCATCTCCTTCGGCGATCTGCTCGCGCAGGGTTCCGAGTCGCTCGGCGAACGCGTCGATCGCCTCCACGATCTGATCGCGGTTCGCCAGCAGGATCTCGCTCCATAGCCGGGGGTTCGACGCCGCGAGCCGCGTGAGGTCCCGGAACCCCCCCGCGGCCAGGAGCAGCAGATCGGGCTCGCCTGCCTCCTCCGTGGCGGCGAGCGCCATCAGCGAGGTCGAGGCCACCTGCGGCAGGTGACTCACGTAGGCGACCAGGCGGTCGTGGCGCTCGGGGGTCAGCACGACGGGCCGTGCCCCGAGCCGCTCGATCCACCGCGCCACACGCTCCGCGGCCGCGGGTTCGGAGGCCTCGATCGGGGCGAGCACCCACACGATGTCGTCGACGACCGAGGCCGCCGCGTGCTCCGGCCCGGAGCGCTCGCTGCCGCCCAGGGGGTGACCGGGGATGTAGCGCCCCAGATCGGCCGGTTCGGCTCCCGACGCGACCTCCTCGACGATGTGGGCCTTGATGCTGCCGGCGTCGGTCACGAGCGCGGCCGGCGCGGCCCGGAGCGAACCGACCACCGCCTCCGCGATGTCGGGGATCGGGGTGCACACGACGACGAGGTCGGCGTCGCGGACGGCGTCCTCCAGGCTCGCCCTGGCCTCGAGGGCGCCGGTTGCCGCCGAGCGATCCGCCACACCGCGATCGGCGTCCCAGCCCACCACCCGCGCGCCCGCACGCCGGGCCGCGAGCGCGATCGAGGTGCCGATCAGGCCCGTTCCGACGATCGCCACGCGCTGGATCGGCGGACCGGCCTCAGCCGCGGGGATCGAGGTCATCGCGCAGACCCTCCGCGCCGTCGAGATAGACGTGGGCGACGTCGTCGGCGTCCCGGCCCGTGTAGAAGTGCAGGAGCACGCGGATCACCGAGGCCATCGAGCCCTCGACCGGGATCTCCTGCGCGCACAGCAAGGGCACCGACCCCATCCCCATCCTCCGGGCGGCCTCGGCCGGGAAGGCGGACCGGAGGTCCTCGGTGGCCGTGAACAGGACGCTCACGATGTCCTCGTCGTGGACCGCGTTCGCCTCCAGCATCGCGCGCAGGAGCCGTTCGGTCGCCGTCAGGACGTCGTCCGCGTCCGGCCCGGCGGTCACGATCGCACCCCGTGCGGCACGCACCCTCATGCCCGCTTCCCTTCCGTCGGAACCGAGCCGGGCGGCTCGGCCCGTTCAGGCTACAGGGCGGTCGTGGCGCCGCGCGGCGCGTCCGGCGCTCGAGGATGCGTCGCTGAGTGCGAGGACCTCGTCGGCGTCAAGCTCGCGGAGGTGCCCGGGCCGCAGCCGTCCGAGGCGCACCGGCCCGATCCGGACACGGACCAACCGCGTCACCGGCAGCTCGACTGCCGCGAGCAGCCGACGGACCTCACGCTTGCGGCCCTCGGTCATCACGATCGCGAGCTGGCCACGGTCGGCCCTCGCGTCGACGATCCGGACCGATCGCACCTTCGCCGGCCCGTCCTCCAGCTCGACGCCCGCGCGCAGACGCGCGAGGTGCTTCGGCGTGGGACGGCCGGCGACCTCCGCGAGGTACTCCTTCTCGACCTGGTAGCGCGGGTGCAGCAGCCGGTCGGCCAGGTCGCCGTCGTTCGTCAGGAGCAGCAGGCCCTCGCTGTCGCGGTCGAGGCGCCCGACCGGGAACACCCGGGGTCCGTCGGCAGGCAGGAACGCCCGGATGTCGCGGCGACCGCCGGGGTCGCGCATCGTGGTCACGACCCCGGCGGGCTTGTGCAGCGCGTAGTACCTGATGCTGGGGTCGAGGTTGACCGGCACACCCTGAAGCTCGACGACGTCCCGCGAAGCCTCGACCTTGTCTCCGAGCGTCGCGACCCTCCCGTTGATCCGGACCTTGCCCTGGACGATCAGTTCCTCGCAGGATCGACGTGAACCGAAGCCCGCGCGGGCAAGGGCGCGCTGGAGACGCTCCTCGGCCATCAGCCCTCGTCGGCGGAGGGCTCGCTCCCGGCGCTCGCGTCGGACGCAGCCTCCTCGGCCGGCTCGGGCGTGTCGTCGGCCGGCCCGTCCACGTCGAGGGCGGCCGCGTCGGCGACGCTCGCGTCGAGCAACGGGGCGAGCGATGGCAGCGCGGCCAGCGACGGGAGCCCCAGGCGCTCGAGGAACGACGGCGTGGTCGCGAACAGCACCGGCCGGCCGGGCGCCTCGTCCCGGCCCGCCTCCTCGATCAGGCCCCGGTCGGTCAGCGCGCGCAGCACGCCGTCGGAGTTCACCCCTCGGATCGCGCTGATCTGGTGCCGCGTCACCGGCTGCTTGTAGGCGACGATCGCGAGGGTCTCGAGCGACGCCTTCGTCAACCGGGCCTGCCGGGACGACAGCACGAACCGCTCGACCGCGGCCTGGGCGTCCGGATGGGTGAACAGTCGCCACCCGCCGGCCACCTCCCGCAACACGAGACCCGAGCCGCGTTCCTCGAGGTCGGTCGCGAGTCGACGGCACCGGGCGTCGACGGTTGCTCGGTCCAGTTCCATCGCCTGCGCCAGCATCGGGCTCGGCAAGGGTTCGTCCGAAACGAAGAACAGCGCCTCGAGGGTGCGGAGCTCCTGACGCTCGACGTCGTCCGTCACTCGAGGCTCATCCCTTCCACTCCACGGCGACCTCGCCGAAGGTCTCGGCCTGTTGAAGCTCGACCTTGCCCTCACGGTACAGCTCGAGGAGGGCGAGGAACCGCACGACGACGTGGATCCGGTCCTCGCAGTCGGCCGTCAGCTCGCGGAACGATGCCTGGCGACCGTCGAAAGACGCGAACCGGCGCTCGACCGCCTCCATCGCATCCGAGACCGTGTAGGCGATCGGCGTGACGTGCGACAGGTCGAGGGTCGGCTGCGGCCGCAGCAGCGTCGCCGCGAGCGCCGCGAGACGCTCGGCGGTGACCTTCTCCAGCGGGTCGGGATACAGATGCGAGAACTCCGGTCCGGGGCCTACGTCCCGCGTGAAGTACGCGGCCTCATCCTCCAGGCGGCGCGCGAGGTCCGCCGTGACCTGCCGGAACGCCCGGAGCTCCAGCGACCGTGCGTACCGCAGGTCCGGTGAGCCGCCGACGAGGTCCTCCTCGTCGAGCTCGGTCCGCCGCGGGGTCAGCCGGGCGACCTTGAGCTCCAGCAGGACCGCGCAGATCGCCAGGAACCACGTGGCCTCCTCCAGGGTCCAGCCGTTCTGCTCGTCCGCATACGAGAGGAACCGTTCGGTCACCGTGGAGATCGCGACGTCGCACACGTCGACCTTCTGCTCCAAGATCAGATCGGCGAGCAACCGGAACGGACCGGTGAACCCCGGGACCTCGACCGCGAAGCCCGTCGCGGTCTCCACGCCCGGATCCGCCGGCTCGCTCATGGTGCGAAGTGCATCGCCGCGCGCACGTGCTCGAGGGTGTCCCGCACGATCGGCCGCACCCGTGCGGTGCCGGCGGCGAGCACGGAGGCGACCAGGCCCGGCCGCGAGGCCAGCTCCTCCCGACGCTCGCGGTAGGGCTCGAACGTCGCGACCAGATGGTCGGCCAGCAGGGTCTTGCAGTCCACGCAGCCGAGCTCACCGGTTCGGCAGGTCGCCTCGACACGCCCGACGTCCTCCGGAGAGAACTTCCGATGCAAGGCGAAGATCGGGCAGATCTCCGGGCGTCCGGGATCCCCCCGCCGGATCTTCTGCGGATCCGTGATGAAGGACCGGACCTTCGCCCGGATCGCGTCCTCGTCGTCGTCGACGCCGATCGAGTTGTCCAGCGACTTCGACATCTTCCGGCCGTCGGATCCGGGGATCAGCGGCGTCTCGGACAGCAGCGGCTGCGGCTCCAGCAGCACATCGCCGTAGAGCCGGTTGAAGCGACGCACGACCTCCCGGCTGATCTCGAGGTGCGAGACCTGGTCCTCGCCCACCGGGACGAGCTCGCCCCGGACGATCGTGATGTCGACCGTCTGCAGCAGCGGGTAGCCGAGCAACCCGAAGTTCGAGATGTCGCGTTCCGCCAGGTCGCGCAAGCGTTCCTTGTACGTCGGCACCCGCTCGAGCCAGCCGAGCGGGGTGATCATCCCCAACAGCAAGGCCATCTCGGCCACCTCGGGCAGATCCGACTGGCGATAGATCGTGACCCGCTCGGGGTCGAGGCCGGCCGCCAGCAGGTCCAGGACGAGGCCCTCGACCCGCTCCGGCAACGTCTGGGTCCGGTCGTAGTCGGTGGTGAGCATGTGCCAGTCCGCCACGAAGTAGAAGCAGTCGTAGCCCTCCTCCTGGAGGCGAACCGCGTTCTCGACGTTGCCCGCCCAGTGTCCGAGGTGCATCGGACCGGTGGGTCGGAACCCCGTGAGGACGCGCTTCGACCGGACCTCGATGTCGGCGCTCACGATGGGCGCGATGATAGCGCGGGCGTCCCGGGCGACCGGGAGCGCGGCGTACCGCCCGATCGGGACCAGGATCGGAACGGCGGATCAGGGGAAGGACAGCGCCCGCACGCAGTTCAGACCCGTCGCCGCGTTGCAGAGCGCCCCGCTCAGCGACGTCAGGATGCCGAGCACGAGCGAGCTGAACACGAACACGATCACGAGCACGAACAACGGGAGGTACTTGTCGGCGCCGCGGTACACCTCCGCCGCGTCTCGCGGCAGGATCAGCGCCACCATCCGGGCGCCGTCCAACCCGGGGATCGGCAGCAGGTGGAAGATCGTCAGCGACATGCTCGTGTAGGCGAACACCACGAGCGCGCGCGCGAGCTCGACCCCCGAGGGCGGCACGATCCGGAGCACCAGCCCGGCGAGCACCCCGAGCACGAGCGTCGCGACCGGTCCCGCGGACGACACCAGCACCACGTCGCGCCGCCCGTTCCGAGACCGAGACGGCTCGATCGGAGCGGGCTTGCCGTACGCCGCCGGGATCACGAGGGCCTGCACGGTCCACAACACCGCGATCAGGGCCGGGACCAGCCCGCTGCCGAACGGTTCGAACCACGCCTTGGGCGCCAGGGTGAGTCGGCCCCACAGCCGCGGCGTGGGATCGCCCAGCCGGGTGGCAACGCTCGCGCGGGCGTATTCGCGCACGCTCATCGCGATCAGCAGGGACACCAGCATGTAGGCGGCCAGCCGGATCCCGAGCGCCGTGAAGTTGCCGATCCCGCCCATCAGCGCGCCCTCCGCCTCATGCGCCGTCCAGCCAGTCCAGGATCAACGGCGGCGGCGGCACGGGGTCGGGGCCGAGCGTCAGCGCCGCGAGGGTCCGTCCGGCGGCCTCATCGGCGTCCTCCTCGGTACGGGCGTGGATCTCGCCGATCGTTTCCCCCTCCTCCACGCGGTCGCCGATCTTCGGGTGGACCACGATACCGACCGCGGGGTCGATCGGGTCGCCCTTCCGCAGACGCCCGGCCCCCAGTGCTCCGCTCGCGCTCCCGATCCGGTCGGCGGCGACCGCCGTCAGGACACCGCCCCGGTCGGCGATCAGCGGGATCCGCAGGGGGGCGCGGGGCAGGACGCCGGATGGGTCCTCGACCACGCGGGGATCGCCGCCCTGCGCCTGGATCATCGCTCGGAAGCGGTCCAGCGCCGAACCGTCATCGAGCGCCGCCTCCGCCCGCGCGGTCGCGTCGTCGATCGCGACCCCGTGGAGGTGGCCGAGGGCTCTGGCCGCGAACGCGACGCTGAGCTCACGGAGCCTCCCGCGCACCTCGCCGCGCAGGACCTCCACGGTCTCCGCGATGTCCAAGGCGTTGCCGACCGCGTCCCCGAGCGGCTGGGACATGTCGGTGACGGCCGCCGACGCCGGTCGCCCGTCGCCGCGCGCGAGCTCGAGGCAGGCCTCGGCCAGGGCCCGCGCGTCCTCCGGCGTCCGCATGAACGCCCCCGAGCCCGCCTTGACGTCGAGCAGGATCAGCTCGGTCGAGACCGCGAGCTTCTTCGCCATCACGCTCGCGGCGATCAACGGGATCGACGGCACGGTCGCCGTGGCATCCCGCAGGGCGTAGAGGGCGCCGTCGGCCGGCACGAGGTTCGGCGATTGCGCCGCGACCGCGCACCCGACCGAACGGACCTGGTCGGCGATCGCCGCGGGTTCGAGGTCCGTGTGCAGGCCCGGGATCGCCTCGAGCTTGTCGAGCGTGCCGCCCGTATGGCCCAGACCGCGGCCGGAGAGCTTGGCCACCGCGAGCCCGAGCGCGGCCGCCAGCGGCGTGAAGACGAGCGTCACGCCGTCGGCGACGCCGCCCGTCGAGTGCTTGTCGACGGAGTGCCGTCCGAGATCGCCGAACGTGACGAGGTCGCCCGACGCGATCATCGCGCGCGTCATCGCCAGCGTCTCCCGGGCATCGAGGCCGCGCACGACCGCGGCCATCAGGAACGCGGCCGCCGGGCCGTCGCCCACGTCGCCGTGAGCGTAGGCCAGCACGAACCGCTCGATCGCCTCGGGGTCGAGGGCGGCGCCGTCCCGCTTCGCCGCGATCACGTCGCGGGGGTCCCAACGGCTCACGCGCCGCATCCGATCCGGTCGGCGAAGCTCGTCCCCAGCGGATCGGCGACGTGCACGCCGAGCAGCTCGGCGATCGTCCGCCCGAGGTCGGCGAACGTCGCACGCGTGCCGATCGGGAAGGGTCCGCCCTCGAGCCCGGCGGCCAACAACGGGGTGCGCTCCCGCGAGTGATCGGTGGACGGCGTGGTCGGATCGCACCCGTGGTCGCCGGTGATGAACAGGACGCCGCCGTCGAGCGCGGCGACCACCTCGGGCAGCCGCCGGTCGAAGGCTTCCGCGGCCGCCGCGTACCCAGCGGGATCGTTGCGGTGGCCGTACTTCGAGTCGAAGTCGACCAGGTTCGTGAACACCAGGGCGGGCCCCGGACGGCGCAGGTAGCCGAGCGTCAGCTCCATCCCGTGGTCGTTCGAGTCGGAGTAGGTGCTCTCGGAGATCCCGTGGCCGTCGAAGATGTCGCGGATCTTGCCGACCGCCCGGACCGGCACGCCGGCCTCGACCAGGCGATCGAGCACGGTGGGCCCCGGCGGCGGCAGGCTCAGGTCGCGCCGTTCGGGCCGTCGGACGAACCGACCGGGCGTCCCCTCGAACGGCCGGGCGATCACGCGACCCACGGCGTGCGGCCCGCGGAGCAGGTCGCGCGCGATCCGGCACCACTCGTACAGGCGGTCCAGGGGCACGACGTCCACGTGCGTCGCGATCTGGAACACCGAATCTCCGCTCGTGTAGACGATCGGCCGCCCGGTCGCCAGGTGCTCGGGGCCCAGGCGTTCGATGATCTCCGTACCCGAGGCGGGTTCGTTGCCCAGCACGGCCGTGCCGATCGCCGCCTCGAACGGATCGAGGATCCCGCGCGGGAATCCGTCCGGGTACAGCGGGAAGGGCCGATCGAGGCGGATCCCCATCA
>Ga0187785_10000600_pt1 | contig 13096 bp, 16 predicted proteins | sample 0815_BV2_4_20_MG_FD_132466 | JGI IMG/M metagenome (GOLD analysis project Ga0187785, IMG submission 132466) | Tropical peat soil microbial communities from peatlands in Department of Meta, Colombia - 0815_BV2_4_20_MG | ecosystem: Environmental > Terrestrial > Soil > Wetlands > Peat | place...
GCCGGCGAGATCCATCTAGCCCTCCACCAGGCGCGCGTCGAGCGCCTTGCGGACGTGATCCGGCACGAGACCCTCCACGTTCCCGCCCAGGCGCGCGACCTCCTTGACGAGCGAGGACGACAGGAAGGACCACCGAGGGCTGGTGGCCAGGAACAGCGTGTCGATGTCGCCGATCCGTTCGTTCATCTGTGCCATCTGGATCTCGTACTCGTAATCGCTCACCGCGCGCAGGCCCTTCACGATCACGGTCGCGCCCTCGGCCCGCGCGTAGGCCACCAGGAGCCCGCGGAACGACCCCACCCGGACGTTGGGCAGGTCCCGCACCGCATCCTCGAGCAGCTCCACTCGCTCCTCGATCCGGAACAGCGGCGCCTTCGACGGGTTCTCGATCACGGCGACCACCACCGAATCGAACAGATCGGCGGCGCGCCCGACGACGTCGAGATGCCCGTTCGTCACCGGGTCGAACGTGCCCGGACACAGGGCGGTCAGGCCCATCGCTCCTCCCGGTACAGGGTCAGAAGGCTGTCTCCGTAGCGGAGCTGCCTCCCGGCGGCCCAGTGTACCGGAAGCGCAGGCCATGGGCCCTTATGACCCCGGGTCAACACGACGGTCCACCCCTCCGGGGCAAGCCATCCGGCATCGATGGCCGCCAGGTAGCCGCTCAGGGCAGGGTCCCCCAGCTCGTACGGCGGGTCCAGGGACGCGATGTCGAAGGGCTCGGCGTCGCGCCGGCCGCCCTGCAGGAAGCGCCCCACCTCCGCTCCGATCACCGTGGCCCGGCCGGCCAGGCGCGTCCGCTCGAGGTTCGCACGGATCAGCGCCAGCGCGGCGCGCGAGCGTTCGACGAAGACGGCCTCGGACGCTCCGCGAGACAACGCTTCGATCCCGACGGCGCCGGTGCCGGCGAACAGGTCGAGCCAGCGGGCGCCCTCGACGTGGCCCCCGAGGCTCGCGAACAGCCCCTCCCGCGCCATGTCGGAGACGGGCCGGACCCCGGCCGGGACGGCGCCGAGCCTGGTGCCCTTGGCCGTGCCCGCGATCACGCGCATCGGCGGGAGGCTACCCCGCGGGCGACGTCCGCCTCAGGACCGGAACAGCCATTCGATCGAGCGTTCGAAGCGGCGCCGGAGCTCCGCGAGCAGCTCGGGATGTCCGGCGAGTCCGGGATCGTCCTGCAGCAACGCGAACGCCCGGCCCCGGGCGCGCCGCACCAGCTCGAGGTCCTCGGCCAGGCGCGCGAGCTTCAGATCGGGCATCCCCGACTGGCGCACGTCGAACAGCGTCCCTTCGCCCCGCAGCCGCAGATCCTCGTCCGCGAGCTCGAACCCGTCCGCGGTCCGGGCCATCGCCTCCACGCGCGCGCGGGCGTCCAGGTTCGTGGGCTCCGACGCATCGAACAGCACGCAGAACGAACGATCGCCGCCGCGCCCGATCCGGCCACGCAGCTGGTGCAGCTGCGCCAGGCCGAAGCGTTCGGCGTTCTCGACGAGCATCACGGTGGCGTTCGGCACGTCGACGCCGACCTCGATCACGGTCGTGGAGATCAACACGTCGGTCTCGCGATCGCGGAACGCGTCCATCGCGGCGTCCTTATCCTTCGGGCGCATCCGGCCGTGGAGCAGCGCCACCCGCAGGTCCGGGAAGACCTCGGTGCGCAGGCGTTCCGCCTCGGCCTCCGCCGCACGGACCTGCGTGCGGTTCGCCTCGTCGATCGCCGCGCACACGACGAAGGCTTGATGCCCCGCGGCGACCTGCTCCCGGACCAGATCTTCCGCGGCACGGCGCTCCCCCGGCGTGCGGACGATCCGCGTCTCGATCGGCACGCGACCGGCCGGCATCTCGTCGAGCACCACCACGTCCAGGTCGCCGTAGTAGGTCAGCGCGAGGGTCCGCGGGATCGGCGTCGCGGTCATGATCAGCACGTCGATGTCCCCGTCGCCCTTGCCACGCAACGCCGTCCGCTGATGCAGCCCGAACCGGTGCTGTTCGTCGACGACCGCGAGCGACAGATCGGCGAACGCGACGGCGTCCTGTACGAGCGCGTGCGTGCCCACGACCAGGTCGATCGTGCCGTCGGCCACGCCGGCGAGCACGTGCTCGCGCTCCTTGCCGGTGACCGAGCCGCTCAAGGCCGCGTACGTGAGCGGACGCCCGTCGGCGGTCGGCGTCGCCTCCGGGTGCCTCGGCTCCTCGTCGGCGAACAGCGACGCCTGGTGGGAAGGGCGGCGGACCCGCGCCGGCGCCGCGGCGGCGACCGCGCCCAGCGGCTCGAGCAGCGCCGCGACCGACCGGGCGTGCTGTGCCGCGAGCACCTCGGTCGGCGCCATGATCGCGGCCTGGTGCCCCGAGCCGACCGCCACGAGGCACGCGTGGAGCGCCACGATCGTCTTGCCCGAGCCGACGTCGCCCTGGAGCAAGAGGTTCATCGGCTGCGGACGGGCCATCCGCTCGGCGATCTCCGCGGTCGCGCGGCGCTGCGCGCGCGTCGGTTCGAACGGCAGGTTCGCCTCCAGCCGCCGCACCAGCGCGTTCGTCGGATCGTGCGCGACGCCGCCGCGCTCGGCCTCGAGCCGTTGCTTGCGGAACCCGACGCCCAGTTCCAGCGTGAACAGCTCGTCGAACTTCAGCCGCTCGCGCGCGCCCGCCAGCTCGACCTCGTCGGCCGGGAAGTGGATCCGCCGCACGGCCGCGTCCCACGGAGCGAGCGCCTCCGCGGCGAGCACCTCCGCCGGCAGCGGATCGGCCTGGGGCGGCAGCTGCTCGAGCGCGGCCCAGATCAGCTCGCGGATGGTGTGCGGCGAGATCCCCTCCGAGGCCGGATGCACGGGTGTGATCCGGGCCGTGTGCACCAGGTCCTGCTCGCCGCCGCGAAGCACCTCGACCTCCTGGTTCGCCATCTGGAGGCGGCCTCGGTACAGCTGGACGACCCCCGAGACGGCGAGCTCCATCCCGGCCCGGTAGCGCTCCGCTGCCCACGGCTGGTTGAAGAACGTGAGATCGAGGAAACCGGTCCCGTCCGCGAGCGTGACGGTCACCATCGAGCGGCGGTTCCGCGTCTGGCGCTTCGCGACCGATCGGACCGTGGCGATCACCGTGGCCTCGGCGCCGATCTTCAGCCCACGGATCGTCTCGACGCGCGAGCGGTCGATGTAGCGGCGCGGATAGTGATGCAGCAGCTGGCCGACCGTCTCGATGTCGAACGCCTCCGCCAGGACCTGCTGTGCCTCCGGCCCGCGCGCGCGAGCGCCGCTGCGGCGGGTGGCGAGGCGTCGGTCGATCCGGGCGACCGGGGAGGCGAGCGTCAAAGGCACCGGGGGCTCCTCACGCTGGAGCCGGTTCTACCATGGTGGCGTGACACGGCCCGGCGGCGCCCGCTCGGTCCTGGTCGTCGCGGCGCTGCTCGGCCTCGCCGGGTGCACGTCTGGCGCGACCGGGTCCCTTTCGATCCCGGCGACGAACGCCGCGTCCGCGAGCCTGCTGCCCACCTCGGCCGACGCCCTGCCGCCGATGGATCCGGACCAGCTCCACCAGCTGCTGACGGAGCTGAAGGGCACGCCCGTCGTGCTGAACTTCTGGGCGTCCTGGTGCGAACCGTGCAAGACCGAGACGCCGTTGCTCGTCGCCGCTCACCGACGGCTGGGTGCTCAGGTGCAGTTCGTGGGCGTCGACCTCCAGGACTCCGCCGCCGGCGCGCGCCGCTTCATCGCGCAGCAGGACATCACGTATCCCAGCGTGTTCGATCCGAGCGCCGCGATCGGCACCGCCTACAGCCTGTTGGGCCCGCCCGGGACGTTCTTCTACGACGCCGCAGGAACCCTCGTGGCGAGCTCGCCCGGCGAGCTCTCGGCCGCCGATCTGCAACGGAACCTGCAGCGCATCGGCGGCTGAGCGCACGACGGCTGGTACCCTTCCGGACCCATGGCAGCCGTGTGTGACATCTGTGGCAAGAAGCCCTGGTTCGGCAAGTCGGTGACGTTCTCGCACAAGCGGAACAACCGCCGGTGGGACCCGAACATCCAGCGCGTGCGCGCCGTGGTGGACGGCGCCCCGCGGCGGATCAACGCCTGCACGAGCTGCATCAAGGCCGGGAAGGTCGTCCGGCCCGCCCACCGCTGAGCGGCCCGTCGACCGGCCAGAGCTGGTCCACTGGGCCGATCCCCGATCCGATCGCCAGCGCGCCCCGGATCGCCTCCGTGACGAAGTCCTTCCCGGCGAAGACCGCCGCACGCAGCTCGGCGCCCCTCGCGAGATGCGCGGCGATCGCCGCCGACAGCGTGCACCCGGTTCCGTGCGTGTTCGGCGTGTCGATCCGATCCACCTCGAGCCACTCCTCGCCGGCGGCGTCGGCCAGGAGGTCCGCCGCGCGGTCGCCGGCGAGGTGACCGCCCTTCACGAGCACGGCGCCGGCCCCCATCTCCAAGATCGAGGCGGCGGCACGGCGCATGTCCTCGCGATCCTCGACCGCGACGCCAGCCAGCGCGGCCGCCTCGGAGAGGTTCGGCGTGACGAGTGCCGCCAAGGGGATCACCCGCTCCCGCAGCGCCCCGAACGCGTCGGTCGCGAGCAGGGGGTCGTCGTGCTTCGAGACCCACACGGGGTCAACCACCAACGGCGCGATCCGGGCGTCCCGCACCGCGCTCGCGACCGCCTCCACGATCGGGGCGGAGGCGAGCATGCCGGTCTTCGCCGCGTCGACCCCGATGTCCCCGGCGACCGCGCGGATCTGTGCCGAGACCACGTCGGGAGGGAGCGCCATCGACGCGTGGACACCCGTCGTGTCCTGCACCGTGACGGCCGTGATCGCCGTCATGCCGTAGACGCCCAGCGCACTGAACGTCTTGAGATCGGCCTGGATCCCCGCCCCGCCGCCGGAGTCGCTGCCGGCGATCGTCAGCGCCCGCGCCCGCCTCGACCGGATCACCGGAAGTGGTCCCATCCCGCATCCCCGATCGGCCGCTCGCGCCCGGCGTCATCGACGACGACGACCGGCCCGTCGGTCACCTCGCCGATCCGGGTGAGGGTCGTGCCGAACGTGGCTCGGAGCTCCTCTTCGGCGACGTCGGCGGCCTCCGGCGGCACCGCGGCGAGCAACTCGTAGTCCTCGCCGCCCCCCAGCGCGTCCGCGAGCGTGGCGGCGGGATGCACCGGGATCGCGGCCTCGACGATCCGCGCGCCGACCCCTCCGGCCTCGCAGAGGCGGTGCAGGTCGATCGCGAGCCCGTCGGAGACGTCGAGCATCGCCGTCGCGCCGGCCGCCGCGAGCGCCTGCCCCTCGCCGACCCTCGGGACGGGCCGCACCAGCCGGCGCATCGCATCGCGCTCGGGGTCCGTCCACGGTGCGCCGCGCCGGACGCACCGCAGACCGGCTCCCGCTCCGCCGAGCGCGCCGGTCACGACGAGCGCGTCGCCGGTCCGCGCGCCGGACCTGCGCACCGCGCGCCCCGGCGCCACCTCGGCGGTGATCATCACGGCGAGCGTCACCTCCCGCCCGCGGGCGAGGTTCCCGCCGACCAGCGTGCACGCGAACTCGTCACAGACCTGCCGCATCCCGCCGAACGCCTCGATGGCCCATGCCGCGTCGACGTCGTCGGACAGCGTCAGGGCGCACAGGGCGAACCGGGGCGAGGCTCCCATCGCCGCGACGTCGCTGAGGTTCACCGCGATCGCCTTGGCGCCGATCTCGCCCGCGGTGCTCCACGCGCGCTCGAAGTGGGTTCCCTCGACGAGCGCATCGGTCGTCAGAACGAGGTCCCCCGAGCCGGGTCGCACGACCGCGGCGTCGTCGCCGATCGGGATCACGACGTCGGGGCCGGCGCCGGACAAGACCTTGCGCACCGCGGCGAGCAATCCGTCCTCGGTGAGTTCCACGGAACAGGCCCTTTCCGCCCCAGCGACTCTCACGCCGGGCGGCGCGGGAGGCGCGGGGAGCCGGTCCGATAGACTCTAGTGTTCCCCACGATCCAGCGACGCCGCCCGCGGCGTTCCGAAGCACGAGGAGGCCCGAGTGGCGCAGGTGTTCCACGACCCCACCCCGGAGGAGCTCCGGACGTTCACGGAGCACATGCCGGAGGCACGGATCACGGAGTTCGGCAACGTCAACGTCCAGACCGCCGTGCTGTCCCGCAGCGCCGCCAGCACCTACGTCGTCGAGCGCCCCTCCAGCGGCAAGGTGATGTCACGCGAGGACTACGACGCGATCGCGGCGATGCAGGACGCCTACCTCGCCGAGCACGACACGATCACGATCGACGGCTGGATCGGCAACGACCCGGAGCTGCGCACCCGGGCGCGTCTCGTGATGGAGAAACGCTACGCGAACATCGCCGGCATGCAGCAGAAGCTCTATTTCCCCCGCGACGACGGCGAGGAGCCCGAGGTCCGCGTGCTGTACACCCCCGGCCTCGCCGCTCCCGGCTACCCCGACGACCGCGTGATCGCGGTCGACCTCGACGCCTACGTCACGCGCGTCCTCAACTCGGACTACTTCGGCGAGTCCAAGAAGGGCGGCCTGCGGATGTGGAACGACATCGTCTACGGCAAGGGTGGCTTGGCCCTGCACGCAGGGCTCAAGGTGATCCCCACTCCCGACGGCGACAAGGTCTTCATGATCATCGGCCTGTCCGGCACGGGCAAGACGACCACGACGTTCACCACCCAGAACGGGTCGCGGCCGATCCAGGACGACTTCGTCGGGCTGATGCCCGGCGGGCGTGCGTTCGGCACCGAGAACGGCTGTTTCGCGAAGACCTTCGGGCTCGATCCGAGTTTCGAGCCGTCGATCCACGGGGCGGTCACGAAGCCGAACGCCTACCTCGAGAACGTGTACCAGGACGACGACGGCGCGGTGGACTTCTTCAACGAGCACTACACGAAGAACGGCCGCGCCGTCTTCGAGATGCGTGATCTGCTCGCGCACGAGGATGCGCGCAACGTCGGGCCGGTCGACTACCTGCTGATCCTGAACCGCAACGAGAACCTGATCCCGGCGGTCGCGAAGCTCTCACAGGAGCAGGCGGCCGCGTTCTTCATGTTGGGCGAGACGACCGGAACGGCGGCGGGCGGCGCGGCAGAGGAGGGCAAGTTCCTTCGCGTTCCGGGCACGAACCCGTTCTTCCCGCTCCCTCACGGCTTGCAGGGCAACCGGTTGCTGGAGCTCCTCGCGACCCATCCGATCGAGACGTACCTGTTGAACACCGGGCGCGTCGGCGGCGCCGACGGCGACGATCGTTCGAAGAAGCTCCGGATCCCGGACACGTCGGCGTGCGTGAAGGGGATCGCCGAGGCCTCGATCGCCTTCGAGGAGGACCCCGACTTCCACTACCTCGTGGCGTCCTCCGTCCCGGGCATCGACGACCCGGAGCTGCTGCAGCCCCGGCGCCTCTACGACCGCGAGGGGCGCATGCCGGAGTACGAGGGGATCGTCGAGCGGCTGAAGGCCGACCGGGTCGAGCACCTGAAGCAGTTCTCGGAGCTCTCCGAGGAGATCATCAAGGCCGTCGGCTGAGCCCGCCTTCGTCCGGGGTGGGCTCCGGGCGGGCCTCGCCGCTTTTCACGGCGTCCCGCTCGGCCTCGGTGTCCTCCCACGACGTCCGGTGCCCCAGGAACCACCCGCCGATCAGCTGCAAGACCGCGAGCACCGCGAACAGGACCACGAACCAGGAGTACCGCGAGATGTCCTGGGTGTAGCGCTGCCCATCGGAGGAGGCTCCGGGCGCGAACGCGAAGATCCAGAACAACCCGGCGAACGCGAACCAGATCCCGACCCGGCCGGTCCGGTACGCCGCGTACAGGAGTTGGTCGGTGAGTGCCGTGGAGGCGAACGGCCGCCGGGCCCACACGATCATCGAGCGCACGCCGAGCGCCGTCAGGACGACGGCGATCACGAGCTCGAGCGTCCTCACGTCGCGTCGGCCAGCGCGGCCTGCACCTCCTCGTCACTCACCTGATCGAACCGCTCGTACCACTCTCCCACGGCCGCGAACCACGGCGGCGTCGTGAGGACCACCGCCCGGTCTGCCGCCTCACCCAGCCGCGCCGCGGTCTCGGGCGGCGCCACCGGCGCCGCGAAGATGACGTGCGCCGCGCCCGCGGCCCGGGCAGATGCGATCGCGGCGAAGGCCGTCGCGCCGGTCGCGACGCCGTCGTCCACGAGCACCGCGGCGACCGCCCCCAGGTCGAGGGGTGCCCTGCCGCCCCGGTACCGCTCGGTCCGGCGGACGATCTCGGCTCGCTGCCGGGCGATCTCCGCATCGAGGTAGTCCCGAGAGACGTGCAGACGCGCGATCAGGTCGTCGTCCAGGATGCACACGCCCGGTGCCACCGCGCCGATCCCGAGCTCCGGCTGCGCCGGCGCGCCCAGTTTGCGGGGGACGATGACATCCAGCGGCGCGCCCAGGAGGCGGGCGACGGGAACGGCGACCACCACGCCGCCCCTCGGGATGCCGAGCACGACGGCCGGCCCGCCGACCGCGGCGGCCACGAGGGGCGCCAGGCGTTCCCCGGCATCGGTCCGATCCGCGAACCGCACGATCGCGATGATGCACCACCTGCGGCGGGCTCGCGTTGCGCCCCCTCGGGGGCCCGGACTAGCATGACCTCCCCCACGACGACAGGAGGGAGCCGACCGTGGTCCACGCCTACATCCTGATCCAGACCGAGGTCGGGAAGGCCGCGGCGGTCGCCGCCGAGGTGCGGTCGATCGACGGCGTGACCGACGCCGAGGACGTGACAGGTCCCTACGACGTGATCGTGCGCACCGAGGCGAAGAGCATGGACGACCTCGGCAAGCTCGTCGTGGCGCGGATCCAGTCGGTCGAAGGCATCACCCGCACGCTGACCTGCCCGGTCGTGCACCTCTAAGGCTCAGCTCCGGTCCGGATCCTCCGGCGGGTCGATCCGCACCGCCTTCGCCCGTTCCGCCTGGGAGCGCTCGACCGCGAGCTCGAGGAGCCGCTCGACGAGCTCCGCGTACGGCAGGCCGCTCGCGGCCCAGAGCTTCGGGTACATCGAGATCGACGTGAACCCGGGGATCGTGTTGACCTCGTTCAGCCACAGCTCGTCGTCGCCGCGCAGGAAGAAGTCCACGCGGGCCATGCCGGCGCCCTCGATCGCCCGGAACGCGGCCACGGCCATCCGCTGGACCCGCGCCATCACGGCGGATGCGATCCGCGCCGGCACCACGAGCTCCGCCCCGTCCGCGTCGAGGTACTTCGCCTCGTAGTCGTAGAAGCCGCGCCGCGGCACGACCTCCCCGGCGACCGAGGCCACCGGATCGTCGTTGCCGAGCACCGCGCACTCGATCTCTCGGACCGGCTCGATCGCGCGCTCGACGACCGCCTTCCGGTCGAAGCGGAAGGCCTCCTCGAGGGCCGCATCCAGGTCCCCGGCGCCGTTCACCTTCGTGATGCCGACCGAGGAACCGAGGGACGCGGGCTTCGCGAACACGGGATAGCCCAGCGCCTCGATGCTCGCTCGGGCACCCTCCGCGTCCTCGCGCCACTCGGGCTCGCGCACCACCTCGTGCGGCACCACCGGGAGCCCCGCGGCGGCGAACAGGACCTTCTGCACGGCCTTGTCCAGGCCGAGCGCCGATCCCAGCACCCCCGCTCCGACGAACGGCACGCCGGCCAGGCGCAGGAGCCCCTGCATCGCCCCGTCCTCACCGTAGGGTCCGTGGAGCACGGGGAACACCACGTCGATCGGCGCGCGCGAGCCGTCGGCCAGCGCGAGCTCGCGCGCGTCGGGACCCTCGCCCTCGACCAGCTCGGCGGCCGGTCCCGACGCGTCGGTGACCTCCGGCATCCGCCCCGTCTCCGCGCGCAGGGCCGGCGGGCCGGGCAGGACGTGCCAGCGTCCCTCGCGGGTGATCCCGATCGGCACCACCTCGTTGCGCTCGGGGTCCAACGCATCGATCACCGACCGCGCCGAGATGCACGAGATCTCGTGCTCGGCCGAACGCCCGCCGAAGAGCACCGCCACGCGCCGCTTCGCGGTCACGCCGCCTCCAGCGCTCGCACCATGTCGTCGAGCAGGTCCTCCGGGTCCTCGAGACCCACGCTGATCCGCACGAGCCCGTCGGTGATCCCGGCCGCGCGGCGCGCCTCCGGCGCGTATTGCCGATGCGTCGTCGAGGCCGCGTGTCCGACCAGCGTGTGCGAGCCACCGAGGCTGGTGGCGACCCACGCCAGCCGGAGCGCGTCACAGAACGCGGCGCCGGCCTCCATGCCGCCGGCGACCTCGACCGCCAGCATCCCGCCGCAGCCGTCGGGGAGGATCCGGGCGGCCACGCCGGCGTCGGGATGCGACGCGAGCCCCGGGTAGAACACCCGCTCGATCCTCGGATGCTCCTGCAGGCGCTCGGCGAGGAACGCCGCGGAGTCGCTGTGACGGCGCATCCGCAGTCCGAGGGTGATGATGCCCCGCATCGCGAGCCACGCCTCGAACGGCGCCATCGTGCCGCCGGTGTCGATCACGGTGTCGCGCAGGCGCGTGCGCCCCTCGTCGCCGCACGCGATCACGCCGCCGGTGTGGTCGTGATGACCGCCGAGGTACTTGGTCGTCGAGTGCAGCGCGTACGCGAACCCGTGGCGCGCCGGCACGCATAGCGCCGGCGACGCGAACGTGTTGTCGACCGCGGCGGGAACGCCGGCGGCCCGACACAGCGCCCCGAGCGCCTCGAGGTCGGCGACGGCCATCGTGGGGTTCGCGATCGTCTCGGTGTAGAACAGCGCCGCGCCGGGCAGCGCCTCCGCGATCCGGTCGAGGTCGCGGCCGTCGATCAGGTCGACCGTGACCCCGAACCGCGGGAGCATCTTCGTGGCCAGCGCGAACGCCCCCCCGTACAGCGCGTTCGTCGCGACGATCCGATCGCCGGCGCGGACGTGCGAGGTCCACAACGTGTGGACGGCCGCCATGCCGCTGCTGAAGCTCATCGCCGCGGGCGTTTCCTCGAGCGAGGCGACCAGGCCCTCGAACGCGTCCAGCGTCGGGTTCCCATAGCCGCGCGTGTAGGTGTACCCCGGCCGGCGGAACGCGATCGTCTCGGCGTAGGCCTCGGAGTCCTCGAAACGGAACGTCGAGGTCTGGTAGATCGGCACGCTGGGCGTTCGCTGGTCCACCGGCGGCAGCGCCGCGCCGTGCACGGCTCGCGTCTGGAACCCCGGCTCCCGCTCGGTCACCCGGCCAGCCTAGCCGCCCGCCGCCCAGCGCTTCGGATAGCGATCGCGGAGGTCGGCGGCCATCTCGCCGAGCACGCGCATCAGGTCGGCCGTCATGTCCTTCACGGCCTGGAAGTCGCCTGCCTCACCGATCCGGGCCGACAGATCGATCGGATCGCCGACGCCCACCCAGATCGGCCGTCCCGGCTTCAGGGAACCGGGGCCGGACTTCTGCCACACCGGCGCCGAGCCCCAGCTGACCATCGGGATGATCGGCTGGCCGCTCGTCAGGGCCAGCCGGACGGTGCCGGTCTTGCCCTCCATCGGCAGCCCGTCGGCCCGCTTCGTCACGGTGCCCTCCGGATAGACGAGCACGACCTCTCCGGCGGCGAGCGCTTCCTCGGCCCGCCGCAGGGGGGTGCGGTCGCCGGTGCCGCGGTCGACCGGGATCTGCCGCACCCCTCGCAAGACCGACCCCACGAGCCGGATCTCGAACAGCTCCCGCTTCGCGAGGAACCGAGGCCGGCGGCCCGCCTTCACGACGGCGTAGGCGTTCGCGATCGGGTCGAGGTACGAGGCGTGGTTGCACGCGATCAACGCGGGGCCGGAGGCGGGGATCCGCTCGATCCCCTCCAGATGCCACGAGAACAGCAGCCAGGCCGGCGGGATCACGACGGACCACGCGACCGGGTACCACGGCTCGGGCACGGCGTCGCTCCCTCTCTCGCGGTCGATCGGCCGGCGGGCGCCGTGAGGGTATCGCACGGCTCGGCTAGGCTGGCCCGGCGTGCGCGCGATCGTCCTGCCCGTGAAGTCGCTCGATCAGGCGAAGTCCCGGCTGGGTCCGGTGCTCTCGCCGCTGGAACGCGCGGCGCTCACGCTGGCGATGCTCGAGGACGTCCTGGACGCGACGTCGGTCCTGCCCGGCTGGGAGACCTGGGTGATCTCGCCGGACGAGTCCGTGCTCGAGGTCGCCGCCCGCCGCGGCGCCGCTCCCCTGCGCGAGGAGACCCCGCCGCTCCTCCCGGCGATCCACCAGGCCGAGGCCGAAGCGACGGGCCGGGGGCTCGATGCCCTGGCCGTGCTGCTGCCCGACACCCCGCTCGTGACGCCGGCGGCTCTGACGCGGGCGATCCACACGCTGGGACCGGTGGTCCTCGCGCCGTCGGCGAACGAAACCGGCACGAACCTGCTGCTGCGGCGCCCCCCCGACGCGGTCGAGGCCCGGTTCGGACCCGATTCGTACCGCAAGCACCTGCAGGCGGCGGCCGAGGCGGACGTGCCGATCGCCGTCGTGGAGCAGCCCGAGCTGGCCTTCGACGTCGACGAACCGGACGATATCCTCGGCGTGCTCACGTCACGGCGGGCCGGTCGCACCCGCGAGGTGCTCCGAGACCTGGACGTGCAACGACGCTTGCGGGTGCGCACGCTTGATCGAGGAGGGGTCGATGCAGGGAACGATCAAGGAGTTCGATGAGGCGACGCGCACCGGCTCGCTGCTGACCGACGACCGGACCGAGATCGCGATCGACGAGCGTTCGCTCGGCGCGTCATCGATCCGGACCCTCCGGTTCGGGCAGCGCGTGCGCTTCGAGGTCGAGGAGGCCGGCGGCACGTCGGTCGCGCGCGGCCTGACGCTCGCGACGTTCGAGTGACGGCCCGCGCCGGTGGGCGCGGGCCTAGCCCAACACCTGGGCGCGGAACTCCTTGCCGGGGGTGAACGCCGGAAGATCGCGCGCCGGCACGACGATCGGGACGTCCGGCTTGCGCGGGTTCCGCGCGATCCGCTCGTTGCGGTGTTTGCGCTCGAAGGTTCCGAAGTCGGCGAGCGTCACGCGCTCGCCCTTGACCACGGCGTCGCGGATCGCGTCGATCGAGCCGTCGATCACCCTGGCGACATCGGCCTTCGACAGACCGGTCCGCTTCGCGACCTCCGA
>Ga0187785_10000601_pt1 | contig 13096 bp, 14 predicted proteins | sample 0815_BV2_4_20_MG_FD_132466 | JGI IMG/M metagenome (GOLD analysis project Ga0187785, IMG submission 132466) | Tropical peat soil microbial communities from peatlands in Department of Meta, Colombia - 0815_BV2_4_20_MG | ecosystem: Environmental > Terrestrial > Soil > Wetlands > Peat | place...
ATGACGCATTGAATGTCGGGCCAACCGTCGAAGCTTGCACTCGCGCTCAACCGCGCCATTGCCTCCTACCAGGCCGGCCAGCTCGGCGAGGCCGAGCAGATCTGCCAGAAGATCATCGACAAGAAATCGAACTTCTTCGACGCCCACCACGTGCTCGGCGCCATCCTCGCCGCGCAGGGCAAGAGCGATAGCGCGCTCGCGAGCTACAACCGCGCGCTGGCGCTGCAGCCCAATCACGCCGATACGCTGAGCAATCGCGGCAATCTGCTCACCGGCTTGCGCCGTTTCGACGAGGCGCTGGCAAGCTACAACCGCGCGCTTGCGGCCAAGCCCAACCACACCGGCGCGCTCAACAATCGCGGCGTCACCTTGCATGCGATGGGCCGGCACGGCGAAGCGCTGGAAAGCTTCGAGCGCGCTATCGCCCTGCAGGCGAATTATGTCGATGCGCTGTGCAATCGCGGCAACAGCCTCAACGCGCTGCGGCGCTTCGACGAGGCGCTGGCGAGCTATGATTGCGCCATCGCCTTGCGGCCGGATCTGATCGAGGCGCATTGCAACCGCGGGAATACCTTGCGCGAGCTGCGGCGTCACGAAGAAGCGCTCGCGAGCTATGACCGCGCGCTTGTCCTGCGGCCGAGCCTTGTCGAGGCCCTCTCCAACCGCGGCATCACGCTCGCCGAGCTCAAGCGCTACGATGAGTCGCTGGAAGCCTTCTCGCGCGCGCTGGCGCTGCGACCGGACGATGCGGAGCTGTCCAACAAGCGCGGTGTGATCCTTTATGACATCAAGCACTACGCCGAGGCCTTGGCTGACTACGATCGCGCGCTCGCCCTGCGCCCGGATTTTACCGATGCGCTCTATAACCGCGGCAATGCCTTGCATGAGCTCGGACGATTCGAGGAAGCGCTGGCCTGTTACGACCGCCTGATGCCGCTGCGGCCGAACGACGGCCATACGTTCAACAATCGCGGCAAGATCCTCAAAGAGCTCAACCGCTATGACGAGGCGCTGGCGTGCTCGGCGCGCGCGCTTGCGCTGCTGCCCGACGATATCATCGCGCATTGCAACGAGGCCTCGATGCGGCTGCTCACCGGCGATTTCGCCCGCGGCCTCGCCGAATACGAGTGGCGCTGGAAAAAGGCGGACATGGCGCCGGCTAGGCGCAATTTCCCGCAGCCAATGTGGCTCGGGGAAGGCGAAATTGCCGGCAAGACGATCCTGCTGCACAGCGAGCAGGGCTTCGGCGATGCCATCCAATTCTGCCGTTACGTGCCGCAGCTTGCCGCGCGGGGTGCCCGCGTGATCCTCGAGGTGCGCAAGCCGTTGCAGCAACTGATGGTGAGCCTCGCCGGGCCGTCGGCGATTGTCGCAAGCGGCGACGCGCTGCCGGCGTTCGACATCCATTGCCCCTTGCTCAGCCTGCCGCTGGCGATGGGCACGCGGCTCGACACGATCCCGGCGCAGGTGCCTTATCTCGGCGTTTCCGCGGAAAAATCGGCGGAGTGGAGCGCGCGGCTTGGCGAGAAGATGCGGCCGCGGATCGGGCTTGCCTGGTCGGGCAATGTGAAACACGAGCGCGACAAAGACCGCTCCATCGGCCTGCGCCATTTCTTGCGGCTCCTGGAGATCGACGCGACATTCGTCAGCCTGCACAAGGAGGTCGCGCCCGGCGATGCGGGACTTCTTGCCGGGCGCAGCGAGATTCTCCACTTCGGCGACCAGCTCGACGACTACACCGATACGGCGGCACTGATATCGCAGCTCGACCTAGTCGTGTCGATTGACACCAGCGTCGTGCATCTTGCCGGCGCGCTGGCAAAGCCGGTGTGGGTCCTGGTCACCTATGTGCCGGACTGGCGCTGGCTGGTCGAACGCGAGGACAGCCCCTGGTACCCGAGCGCGCGGCTGTTCCGGCAGACCCCTTCGCGCGAATGGGACAGCGTGATCACTCGCGTGCACGGGGCGTTGGGGGAGTTTGTTAAGCGGGCATGAGTATGTCGTTGGCGGAGCGCAGTACGAAGTAGTGCGCTGCAGACCGGGGACCGTACAAGTTTCTATATGCCCTCATCCGGGACACGTAACGCGGCGCTTTCCGCTGCACCGCACCCACGCTTTGCGGAACCCGGGCCGTTTCGGGCACATTGACCTCCGTCAGAATTTCGCCGTGTAATCGTGGGAAATAGGGCGACAATCAGATTTGGCCTTTGCGGCTCACAAGAGGTGTTGCCATGTCCAAGACGATAATGTCCAAGACAATGAAGAGACTCACGCTGGCGGCCTTGGTCGCCATTGCCGTTCCGTCTACTGCCGGGCTCGCGTCCGCCGCTCCGCTCAGCGGCGCGGCCGCGATCAGGAACGCGGCGCCGAGCGCCATCGAGACTGTGCGCTATTACGGCTGGCGCGGCGGCGGCTGGGGATGGCGTGGTGGCGGATGGGGTTGGGGCGTCGGCGCCGGCGTCGCCGCCGGTGCGCTGATCGGCAGCGCGCTTGCCGCTCCTTATTACTACGGAGGCTACTATCCGTATTATGCGCAGCCGTACTACGCGCCGGGCCCGGGCTACTATGCCACCCCATATGGCGGTGACGTCGGTGATGATGGTGTCGCCTACTGCATGCAGCGCTACCGTTCATACAATCCCAACACCGGCACATTCATGGGGAATGACGGCCGCCCGCATCCCTGCCCGTGACAGGCTCCAGCGGGGATCCAGACCTTCTTTCTTTGTTTTACAAGAGCTGGGTCCTCCGCCTTCGCGGAGGACGACGACAGGAGACAGACGGGAATGAGCGGAGCCTGTCCCCAGCAACAATAAAAACAAAAACCCCGGCACAAGGCCGGGGTTTTCTTTTCATGTCGTCACGTGGCGCCGCTGCAATTCTCACTCGCAGAACTTGCACGGTGGGAAGTCGCGGCTGTACACCGGCTGCGCCAGGAACTTGTCCTTGCCGTAGGTCCAGAACTGGCCGACGTTCGGGTAAGTCTTGATCACTGTGTTCCAGAGTTCCGGCTTGTCGTAGCCGAACATCTGCTTCTTCTCGACCTTCTTGATGTAGATGTTCTGCACCGGGTTGCGCAGCTCGTCGAACGATACCGGGCCGCGCGGCGCGTCGACCTTCAGCCCGTTCATGATCTTGATGAACTGCTCGGCTCCCGGCCACTTGCCGCCTGCCTTCTTGATCGCCTCGTCGATCAGCATCGCGGTGGTGTAGTTGCTCTCCGAGAAATAGGACGGCACCTTGGTGTACTTGGCGCGGTAGGCCTTCACAAAGGCTTCGTTCGCCGGCGTTGTCAGCGCGGCGCTGTACTGCAGCGCCGAGACGTCGCCGATCACCTCGTCGCCCATGAAAGGCAAAGCGAACTCATCATAGCTGGTGCCGCCGCCGACGATCGGCTTCTTGTAGCCGGACGCGCGCAGCTGCTTGGGAAATTGCAACGCCATTGGCCCGACCATCATCGAGAACACCGCGTCGGCGTCCTCCTTGATCGTGGGGATGAACGGCCCGAAATCCTTGGTGCCGAGCGGCGGCCAGATCTTTTGGATGATCTTGCCGCCGCAATCCTCGAAGGTCCTCTGGAAGCCGCCGACCTGCTCATAGCCGAAGGCATAGTCGGCCGCGACCGCGGCGATCTTCTTGTAGCCCTGGTCGCAGGCCCACTGCCCGAGCGGGTGGTTGGGCTGCGACGAGGACCAGCCGGTGCGGAAGAGATAGGGATATTTGTCGGCCTGCCGCTGCGTGAGATCGTCGGCGGCCGGGATCGACGGGATGTAGACCGTCTTCATTTCGGTGCTCACCGGCGCGAGCGCGTAGCCGGTTGAGGCGAGCACGCCGCCGATGAACATCTGCACCTGGTCGTTGAGCACGAGCTTCTTCGCCTTGGTCACGCCGAGGTCGGGCTTGGCCTGGTCGTCCTCGAGGATAAACTTGACGTCCATGCCGCCGAGCTTGTTGCCGTGCTGATCGAGATAGAGCTGGAAGCCGTCGACCATATCCTTGCCGACCTGGGCGAAGATGCCGGTCATCGGCGCAATGAAGCCCACGCGCAACTCTTCCGCCTTTGCGGGAGAAAAACCTGCGCCGAGCAGAAGTGCACCGCCGGCAAAGGCGCCGCTGAGAAGCGCGGCGCTCAATGATTGAAGGGTACGCGATAGGCTCATGGATTGTCCTCCCGTGGGCCGTTCCGCTGTCCGTTCTTGTCGCGAACAGGCGGATGGCAGTTGCAGCGTGTTCCCGGAGGGCAAACGCTATCACCACCGCTGCCGTAGGCGGAAGCCCACAAAAGAGGCGGGTCTTCCTCCGTGAAGGCGGAGGGGGCCAGCTCTGGCCACAGAAGTGCCGGATCCCCTGCTTTCGCGGGGGATGACGGAAGTGACAGCGGAAATAAAAGGAGGAGGACGTCCTCGGTTTCTACCGGATGAACGTCCCGCTGCGCAGGTCAGAAACGGCCTGCTGCAGTTCGGCCTGCGTGTTCATGACGATCGGCCCGTACCAGGCGACCGGCTCCCGGATCGGCTTGCCAGACACCAGCAGGAAACGGATACCCTTCTCGCCGGCTTGAACCGTGATCTCGTTGCCGCGATCGAACAGCACCAGCGAACGGTCGCCGACTTTCTCGCGCATCAGGATTTCGTCACCGTTGACCTGCTTCTCATGGAGTACGCCGATCGGCTGCGAGGCGGCGCGGAACGTGCCGTCGCCTTCGAACACATAGGCAAAGGCGTGGCGCTCGACCTCAACTTTCAGGGTCTTCGATTTTCCGGCTGGCACCGTCACATCGAAATAGCGCGGATCGGCGGCGACGCCGTCGACGGGACCCTTCTTGCCCCAGAACTCGCCGCACACAACGCGCACGATGGTGCCGTCATTGTCGATGACTTCCGGAATCTCCGCCGCCTTGATGTCCTGATACCGCGGCGCCGTCATCTTGAGAGATGACGGCAAGTTGGCCCACAACTGGAATCCGTGCATGCGTCCCGCTGCGTCGCCTTGCGGCATCTCCTGATGCATGATGCCGCGTCCGGCGGTCATCCATTGGACGTCGCCGGAACCGAGAGTCCCGCTATTTCCCAAGCTGTCGCCGTGCTGCACCGTGCCGGACAATACATATGTAATTGTCTCGATGCCGCGATGTGGATGCCACGGGAACCCGGCGAGATAATCGGCCGGCCGGTCGTTGCGGAAGTCGTCGAGCAACAAAAACGGATCGGTTTCTTTCGTGTCGCCAAAACCGAACGCACGGCGCAACCGGACGCCCGCGCCTTCAATGGTCGGCTGCGAGTGCAAAACTTTTTTCACAGGGCGGATAGACATGACCGAGATGCCTTTCGTCTGGCGCTTTGCGCCATCAGAGTGCCATTGACGTATGCGCGTTCATATAGGGCTTTCGTCCATGGAAAAAAAGTGTCTGCAGCGCCACTCACGTCCTCCAGACGCATATCGTCTATTCATATTTGTGTCCTTGCTCGAATGAGAGCGATTCTATGAAAAGTAACTGTGCGTACAGCGACACCTGCTTGTCCTTATGCGCGGCGATCCCCCGATCGGAGCCCTCGCGGCGACGGACGGGATCAGCTATTGTCGCGCCATGCGAAAGCGTATCGCCGCCGTCATCGGTTTGCTTCTGCTCGGGTTGAGCCTCGGTGGCTGTAGCCATTGCGGCTGGCTGTGGGATCAGAGCCCACGCAGCTGCCGGTCGGACTCACCGGGTACGTAGGCGCGGCAACCTCCGGTCATTCCGTCGTAAATGCCCCAGCTACTGCGAGCGCAGGAAATTCAGCACCGCGCCGATGAGGCCGAGCAGGAGCCCGGCGAGCAGCACGTATTGCAGGATCACCAGGCCGCGGGTCGACGCTTCGGTCGTCGTCGCCATGTCATAAATTTGCCAGGCCGCGACCGCCGCGAAGGCAACGATCATTACGCCCGAATTCTTGATCGGTTTGTCGCTCACGCGTTGTCCCCGTGCCCCGACCTTAAGTTATGGGATTTCGCGCCTGGATTCCACAGTGCCTGGGCGGTCGGGCGGTGTTGGTAAAAATTCCTAGGAAAGTCACAGCATAACGCTCCACGGCTAGGTTTTGCGCGCACTCCACATTTGCGTGCGAGGACAACGTGGCAACATGGAACAGCGGCGCGCCCCTTGCGTTGTCGCCAAACTGTGAAACTCGGCCCGGCGGGGTCGACCGGTGCTAATGAAGGAGTGCCCGTGCCGCGTGTCGGAAATGACCGTGTTTTTGAAAACATCAATGAGGCGCGTGCCGGCGTTATCGGCCACAATGTCCGCCAAGTGCTGCTGATCAGCTTGATCATGGTGATCGCTCTCTTTGCGGTCACCTTAATCGTCACGATTTAGTGAGCGCGCCGCACACGGCTTGGTGTTTCGATGCTCGCGCCGGGATGATCCCGGCGCTTGCTTTTTTGGATGACCCGATGCCAGCACGCATCAATCTTTCGCGCCAAATGCTCAGAGTGCGCGGCGGTCTTTACGGGCCTGGTCGGATCAAGAAGCTACAGGCGCTTCTTCCGTCTTTTCGCCTTCGCTTTCTTCCTGGCGGGGGCCTTCGACGACTGCAACGTGGCCACGGCTTCACCTGACACCGGATCAGTAACGCCAAGCCCGTTGCCGAGATCTTCGAGGTCCTCGCGGAATGTGTCGAGAATGCCGATCATCTGAGGGCGTGCGTCGGCGAGCTTCTTGAAGTTTGTCCATTCTCCAATGATGCAGAACGTCTGCTCGCCTGTTCTCACCAGCGTACCGCCGCGAAAGCCCTTCAAGTGAGGCCGGGCGGCGCGGTGGGCCGCGATGAAATGGTCCTGGTGCCCGGGTTTCACGCGAAAACGCACGATATTGAATGCTGTCATATTTGTTCTCCCACCACTGCGTGCAAAAAAACTGCGCCGATTTTCGGCCGCACGCAAGATCGTAGTTCAGGCAAATCATGCTCAATCGCCTTAAACACGAAAACCGCTTGCGACCGGTCACGAGCCGGCCGAAGGCAGCGACGCGTCCCCGCCGCCGCAATAGGAACAAGATCAAGGGCCGGCCGTTTGCATCGTTGAAGCCGCGCCACGCGAGGCATCACCAGTGGAACTCGAAGAGGTGGAACTATGCTCATGAAAGCGACGATGCTGGCCATCGGACTCGCGGGCGCACTCGCCGCGACCGGCGCGATGGCGCAAACCAAACAGGCCGACAAAGACAGCCAGAAATTTGTCAAGGCGGCGATCGAGGGCGACATCGCCGAGATCGATGCCGGCAAGCTTGCGCAGGAAAAAGGTCAGAATGATGCCGTGAAGCAATATGGCGCCATGCTGGTGAAGGATCACACCGAGCACAAGGCCAAGGCCGAAGAGGTCGCAAGCAAGCTCGGCGTTGAGCCGCCGACGGGTTCGAGCTTCGGCGCGAAGGCGACCTACGCCAGGCTGAAGGTGCTTTCGGGTGCAATGTTTGACCGCTCGTTCGCGAAGTCGATGGTCAGCGACCACCAGGAGGATATCAAGGAATTCAAGAAGGAATCCTCAAAGAACGATCCGGCCGGCAAGCTCGCCAAGGAGTCGCTGCCCGTGCTGCAGAAACATCTAGAGGCGGCGCAGTCACTCGAGAAGCAGGTCGCGCAGAAACAGTCTTCAAAATGAAACCTTGACCGCAGTTGCTCCCGTTTGGGCGGGAGTGAGCACAGGGAGAGGTTTCAAATGACGCCCGCCGCTGGTCCCCGCAGCCGGGCGTCATTCTTTTGTCGGAATAGTTGCTAAAATTTACTCGGGTTTGCCCAGCGCGCCCGGAGTTCCTTCAATGCCTGCTCGCGGCTCACCGCATAGCCCTGGTTCTCCGCGCTGTCCGGCCGCGCGGTGAGCATCCAGAACCACGGCATGCCCTGCGGTGCCTGCGTTCTCAGCGTGATGCGGCCGATCGGCCGATTGCCCTCAAGCACATCGTAGTCGTCGGCCGACCATTCGCCTTCGGCGGTCTTGCCGGCACGCACGAGCGTCAGTTTGCCGGTGTCAGCGGGCCGCTCAGATTTGGCCGGCCGTGGAGGCGCGGGACGATCCGCGCTTCCGCGCAAGGGTATGAAGAAAGGGCCATCCTCGTCCGCGGCACTCATAACAGCTTATCCAATCACAGACGCGCAGGCCTTGCCAATTGCACCGCGCGTTATTCGAAAACCTCGTCGGCGGCGATCACCAGACCCGGCGGCACGGTAATGCCGAGCGCCTTCGCCGTCTTGAGATTGATGTAGGTCTCGACTTTCGAGGATCGCTGCACCGGCAACTCGGCCGGCTTCTCACCGGTCAGGATACGGCCGGTGTACACGCCGGCGAGAAGATAAGAGTCAGCCACACTTCCTCCATAGCTGAACAATCCGCCGGCCGCCGCAAACTCACGCCCATGGAAGATAGCCGGCACGCCATGGCGCACGCTGATCGCGGCGAGTTGCGTGGTTTCGTTCAGGAAGAATGAATCGCCGGCGCCAATGATGAGGCCGGCGCCTTTGGGCAGGCTCGCGACGGCCTTGTCAAAATCGGCCTCGGCGCTGGCTTCCAGAATCTGAAGTTGCAGTCCAAGCGCGCGGGCTGCGTTCTGCGCGTCTTTCGTTTGAACCGCGGCCACGCGCGGATTAGTGGGATTTATGGCGAGCGCGACCGTGGTCGCATTCGGCAACAGCTGATGCATCAGCTCGAACCGTTTCGGCCCAAGCTCCATGTTCAATTGCGTTGCGCCGGTCATGTTGCCGCCGGGCCGTGCCAGGCTGGCGACGAGCCCGAGGGCGACCGGGTCGCTCGCTGTGGTGAAGACAACCGGGATGGTCGTGGTGGCGGTTTTTGCCGCAAGCGCGGCCGGCGTGCTGGTGGCCGCGATAACGGTCACGCCGCGCCGGATCAGATCGGCCGCCAACTCTGGCAGCCGCTCGTAGTGGCCCTCCGCCCAGCGATATTCGATCTTGACGTTTTGTCCCTCGATGAATCCCATCGAGTTGAGGCCGCGGCGGAATTCTTTCGCGAAGCGCGCATAGTTGTCCGGCGAGGCGCCGTTGAGAAAGCCGACCAGCGGTATCGTGCCCTGCTGCGCGTGCGCCGTGAGCGGCCACGCGGCAGCCGCGCCGCCGAGAAGGGTGAGGAATTCGCGCCGCGACCAGTCATTCCGGGGCGCGAGCGGAGCTCGCGAACCCGGAATCCAGCAGCAAATCCTGTGTGTGCTTCTGGATTCCGGATCGCCGCTCCGCGGCGTCCGGAATGACCGCCGAATGGGTTTCATTCGATCACCTCGTCGGCGCGTTGCTGCAGAATCAACGGCACCGATAAGCCAAGCGCCTTGGCAGTCTTCAGGTTGATGGCTGTCTCGTACTTGGTCGGTGCTTGCACCGGCATGTCGGCTGGCTTCTCGCCCTTGAGGATGCGATCGACGTAGCCCGCCGCGCGGCGGTACTGATCGATTGTATGAACTCCATAAGAGATCAGGCCGCCTGCAACGACGAAGAATCGCTCCCAGTAGACCGCCGGCAGCTTGCGCCGGGCCGCTAGCGTGACGATGAGATCGCGATGACGTATCGACGCACCGCTCCCAACCACGATCAGACCGCCATTCGGAGCGCGCGCGAAAGTTTCGACCGCCTGTTCGATCGTGCCGGCGTCACGCATGTCGACCGGGATCACCTCGACCTTGAGCATCGGCGCCACTGCCTGAATGACGCCGAACTGGGCGGTTTGGGCTGGGTTGGCGGAATCCCGAAGGACCGCCACGCGCGTCACCTTTGGCGCGATCTCTTTGAGTAGCTCCAGCCACTTCACGCCCATGCTGTACTCGAAAAGCATGAACCCGGTGACATTGCCACCCGGCCGCGCCAGGCTCTCGACGTAGCCGGCGCCGACCGGATCGTTGACGACCGGGAACACGATCGGCACGATGCGGGTCGCCTCTAGCAACGGCGGCACGGTCGAGTCGCCAGTGGACAGGATGACGTCGGGCGCGAGCGTGATCAATTCCGCCGCGTGTCTGCGAATCTCGATAGGATTGGTCGTGGCCCAGCGCACGTCGATCCGCACGTTGCGACCGATCGTCCAGCCTAATTGCGCCAGCTCCTGACCGAACGCTGCGAGGCGGGCCTGAAATACAGGATCGTCCACCGCTGCGGGCAGGAGGACGCCGATGCGGCGCACACGCTCGGTCTGCTGCGCGCGCGCCGTGAGCGGCCACGCGGCTGCCGCGCCGCCGAGAAGGCTGAGGAACTCGCGTCGTTGCATAAGCCCCCGCAAGACTACGCTTCCTATCGCCGAACCTTAACAGATCGGGGAACTCGCCGTCCCGGCTTCATTTAAACTCACGGCGATCCGTGCTTATCTTGCTTGGTGGTTTGTGCCGTTTGACGGGGCGTGCAAATGGTCGCGAGTGACAAGCTGTTCGCGGGTTCTATACCGGCGATCTACGACCGGTATCTGGTCCCCCTTATTTTCGAACCCTACGCGCGCGATCTCGCCGGCCGGCTCGCCAAAGCCAATCCCAAGGACGTGCTGGAGACGGCGGCGGGCACCGGCGTTCTCACGCGCGCGATCGCTTCGCAGAGTGCGGCCCGCATCGTTGCGACCGACCTCAACCAACCGATGCTCGATCACGCCAAGATGCGGCAGTCAGGCAAGGGCCAGATCGAGTGGAAACAGGCCGATGCGCTCGCGCTCCCGTTCAAGGATCAAAGCTTCGATGCCGTGGTCTGCCAGTTCGGCGCGATGTTCTTCCCCGACAGGGTCAAGGGCTACAAGGAGGCGCACCGGGTTCTCAGACCCGGCGGGCTTTTCTTGTTCAATGTGTGGGACCGCATTTCGGAAAACGATTTCGCCGACACCATCACCGAAGCTCTGGCGACGATCTTTCCGGACGATGCCCCTCGTTTCATGGCGCGCACGCCGCACGGCTACCACGATGTCGAGCAAATTGGTGCGGACCTGGACGCCGCGCGATTTACCAGAATCTCGATCGATGCCGTGGACGCCCGAAGCAAGGCGCCTTCGCCGTATGATGCCGCGATTGCGTATTGTCAGGGCACGCCACTGAGAAACGAAATCGAAACGCGCGATAAATCGCGGATGGAAGAAGCCACGACCAGGGCGGCTGAAGCACTGGCGCGCCGTTTTGGCAACGGGCCCATCGACGGACGCATCCGCGCCTTTGTGGTCACCGCGGTTCGTTGATCACGCCGCATCCGCTCAAGTCGGTTGGATGAAAGGGCAGGACGCGGTGTTAGTACAAGTCAGCAAGGTGCTCGGTCCTGAGCTCGTGAGGAGCGAATGAGACGACGTGAGTTTCTTGGTGCCCTTGCTGCAATGTTTGTGCTCCCGCATGCCGTGCAAGCACAGAGGCCTGGAAAAACATACCGGATTGGGCTGCTCAGCGGCGCAACGGCCATAGGGCCTCTGGATGCGCGCAGCAAGTCCCTTGTGGCGGGTTTGGCCCAGCGTGGATTTTTTGAGGGACGTAATCTCATTTTCGAGCAACGGTGGGCGGATGGCCAATTCGACCAGCTCGACGCCATGGCAGCCGGACTCACTGCCGCCAAGGTCGACGTCATCGTCACATTCGGCTATCCGGCTGCTCTTGCGGCAAAAACCTCTGCAAAAGGAACGCCGGTGGTGATTTCCGGCGCCGGCGATCCGGTCGCGACGGGTCTTGTTGAAGGCCTGTCGCGGCCAGGAGGAAACGTCACCGGCGTCACCGAAGTGTCCACCGAGCTCAGCGCCAAGCGCCTGGAAATTCTCAGGGACGCGGTGCCCAATCTCCGCATTGTTGCGATGCTGTGGAACGCGGCGGATCTCGGCATGACATTGCGCTATCGCGCGGCCGAAGATGCCGCCCGCGTGCTCGGCATCAAGGTTCAGACCCTGGGCGTACGCGAACCAAATGACTTTGACGAGGCGTTTGCCGCGATGACGCGTCAGCGACCCGATGCCATTTTGATGGTGTCCGATTCTCTTACCGTGCTCAATCGCAAGCGTGTCGTCGAATTTGCCGCGGTCAATCGCCTGCCGACAATCTTCGAAACGGCGGCGCTGGTGCGTGAAGGCGGCTTGATGTCGTATGGTCCCAACCAGGGCGCGATCGGCGACCGTGTTGCGGAGCTCGTTGCACATATCCTGCGCGGGGAACGCCCGGCGGACCTGCCACTGGAAATGCCCACCCGCTTCGAATTCGTCATCAACCTCAAGACTGCAAAAGCACTCGGCCTCAACCTGCAACCGGCACTGATCGATCGTGCCGATGAGTTGATCGAATGATCTGGCGGGATGATTTGTGCGATGCTTTGTTTCCGTGGGAGGGCCCTCAATGAAACGGCGCGAATTCATCACGCTTCTTGGCGGCGCGGCGGCTTGGCCGCTTGCCACCCCAGGCGCGGTGGTCGCTCAAACGGCAACGATACACCGCCTTGGCACACTGACGCCGGGGCCGCCGATGGCGCCGAACGCCGGGCCCGGCGCGATCCTGATCAACACGCTGGCGCAGCGCGGCTATACGCTGGGTAAAAACCTCGTCTACGAGGCGCGTGGCGCAGGCGGCAATACGCGGCAGTTGCCGCAGTTGATGCTGGAACTGGTGGCTGCGAAGGTCGACGCGGTCGTGACCGTCAGCTATCCCGCCGTGGTTGCCGCCAAGACATCGGGCATACCGACAGTCATTGCGAGCGGCTCCGGAGATCCAGTCGCAACCGGGCTCGTTGAGACCCTGTCGCATCCCGGCGGCAACGTCACCGGGATAGCCGACGATGCTGCATCGCTTTCCACCAAGCGCCTTGCGCTGCTGAAGGCATTGTTGCCAAAAATGCATCGCGTGGCGATGTTGTGGAACAAGGACGACCTCGGCATGTCATTGCGCTATGACGCGTCCGCGAAGGCGGCGCAGGAGATTGGTGTCGCGGTACAGGCGCTCGGCGTCCGTGAACCGGACGACTTCAACGACGCCTTCGCGACAATGAATCGGGACATGCCGGACGCGATCCTGATGGTGTCAGACGCGCTAACTCTCCTCAATCGCAAGCGCGTGATCGACTTCGCCGCCGAGCACCGGGTGCCTGCGATCTATGAATTCGACGGGCTCGTTCGTGACGGCGGCTTG
>Ga0187785_10000602_pt1 | contig 13080 bp, 17 predicted proteins | sample 0815_BV2_4_20_MG_FD_132466 | JGI IMG/M metagenome (GOLD analysis project Ga0187785, IMG submission 132466) | Tropical peat soil microbial communities from peatlands in Department of Meta, Colombia - 0815_BV2_4_20_MG | ecosystem: Environmental > Terrestrial > Soil > Wetlands > Peat | place...
AGCGCTGGTTTTATGTAATTCACTCCCCTATAGAGATGTGAATTTTTGCCCTCCCGTGCATTCCCGGTAATGTACGCACGGGAGCACGATGTGAAACCCGATGATCCAGGACACCGCTGAAATCCTGTTGTTTATTGCCTGTGTCATCCTCACCGCGTTCTTCTCAAGCTCCGAGGTAGCGCTCATTGGCATTACCCGGGCCAAAGTACGGGCCCTTGATAACGAGAACAGGGTCGGGTCACATGCCCTCGCCGTCCTCAAGGAATCGCCGGAGCAGCTCCTGATCACAATTCTCATCGGTAATACGATTGTCACGATCTCCGCAGCTTCGATTGCAACAGCCGTGGCCATTGATCTCTTTGGAGAGATCGGTGTCGGGATCGCTACCGGGTTCGTGGTCATTGTCCTCCTTGTCTTTGGTGAGATCGGCCCGAAGGTGTACGCTGCACGGGCTCCCGAGACGTTCGCCCTCTCGGTAGCCCCGCTAATCCTCCTCCTCTCAAAACTCTGTTCCCCGGCCATCTGGCTTGTCAAACGGCTAAGCCCTACCCTTGGGATCGGCAAGGAAATTGCAGAACCCGCTGTCACGGAAGAGGAGATCAAGGAATGGATCGATGTCGGAAAGGAAGAAGGCACGATAGAACCTGGAGAGCAGGACATGCTCTATTCCGTGCTGGAATTCGGGGATACCACCGCACGCGAGATCATGACTCCGCGGGTCGATGTCATCTCCATGGAGGATTCGGTCAGTTTTGAGGAAGCGATCAGGATCTTCAACGATACCGGGTTTTCCCGCATTCCTGTCTATCATGACCAGATCGATAATATCACTGGCATCCTCAACGTTAAGGACGTCTTCTCCGCCATGGTTTCCCACCGGAAGGACTCGACCGTGCGCGAAGTCATGTACGATCCCATGTTCGTCCCTGAGACCAAGAAGATCGACGACCTGTTGAAAGAACTCCAGGTGCACCGGGTCCAGATGGCAATCGTGATTGACGAATACAGCAGCTTCGTCGGCATTGTCACTGTTGAGGATATCCTCGAAGAGCTGGTCGGTGATATCCTTGACGAGTTCGACAAGGAGGAGCCGGACGTCCAGGAACTGGCACCGGGTGTGCACGTCGTTGATGCCCAGATGTGGGTTGAAGATATCAATGAGACCCTCAGCCTGGCCCTCCCGACCGATGAATCTTACGAGACCATTGGCGGTCTGGTCATCGATCGCCTCGGGCACCTGCCACAGCACCCCGGGGAGAAGGTGGAAATTGACAACGGGCGTATCACCCTGGTGGTCATGCAGATGCATGGCCGCCGCATCGTCAAGGTAAAGATCGTCAATCATGCGGCCCACAGGAACAGCGGGCAGGACGAGACCCTCTCCCTTGCGGAGAAGCGATGAAGCGGATCGTGGTCCTCGCCTCAGGGAGGGGATCCAATTTCCAGGCAGTGATCGATGACATCACCGCAGGATCCATTCCCGCCACCTGCACGTGCCTGATTACCGACAATCCGCACGCCTATGCCATTCAACGGGCGCAGGACGCAGGGATCCCGGTCATCATCCGGGATTTTGCCTCGTTTCCTTCGAAAGGTGCCTATGAGGAATCCCTCCTTGCGGCGATGCAGGAACAGGACGCCGATCTCTTTGTCCTTGCCGGCTACATGCGGATCCTCGGGAAAGAGATTGTCCGCGCCTTCCCCGGAAGGATGGTCAACATCCACCCTGCCCTCCTTCCTGCCTTTACCGGGCTGCACGCCCAGCGCCAGGCGGTCCAGTACGGGGTAAAAGTAGCGGGGTGCACGGTTCATTTCGTGGATGAGAACCTGGACTGCGGCCCCATCATCCTCCAGAAGTGCGTCCCGGTCATGCCCGATGATGATGAGGATACGCTGGCCGAACGGATCCTGGTTGAAGAACACAAATGTTATCCCGAAGCGATCCGCCTCTTTTGTGAAGACCGTCTCACCATTGATGGCCGGATCGTCCGAATCCGCCAGATTTAAATTGGTTGGTCCCTGAAAGAATCCTGTTCTTCCCCGGGTGTCTTTTTGAGCCGGGACAATAGAATAGTATTGCACACCCGAAATCACGGCAGGCAGAGTAATGGCAGACCGGTCGAAACATTCCGCTCCCAAGAAGATTGCAGAGGAACGGATAGCCGTGCTGTTCGGACAGGCCAGCCTCGCGTTCCCCCGGGATCCCGCGATGAGCAACAGGTACGTGGAGCTCGCCCGGAAGATCGCCATGCGCCAGCGCGTCAGGATCGAGCCGGCTCTCCGCCGTCGCTTCTGCCACCATTGTTACGCCTACCTGATGCCTGGAGTGACCATGCGGGTGCGCATACACCATGGCAGTGTTGTGGTTACCTGCCTTGTCTGCAACAAAAAAACGCGATACCGCGTGGGGAGACCTCATGTCCGAGAAACCTGATCAGCCAATGCAGGATCTCAAACCGACCGTCTGGATCGGCAAACAGGGATGCTCAGAGACCATGATCGACGAGATTGTGGCACAACTGAAGAAGCGAACGATGATCAAGGTCAAATGGCTCCAGAATACTGAGGTCGAGCCGGATGCCGTTGCTGATCAGGCCGGGGCAACCCTTGTCGAAGTACGGGGGAGGACCATGGTCCTTGCCCGGAAGGGGAAAACAACCGGCCAGACGGAAGATGGCCCTGACAAAGGCAAGAGGTCGGAGAGGGTCAGGATGACTGCCCGGGAAAAGTCGAAAGCGACGCTCGAGATCCACGGGAAAAAACGATACAAGGATAACCGGTAAATCATCTGATGCAGAAAAGACCCGGAACATGGGCCGATACGGCAGTTAACGAGTGCATGGAGGGAGTAAATTAACCAGGTTACGTCACGGGTCGCTCACGCCATTCCCCGTCCCTGACCTGCATTCCACCTGCATTCCGCATCCGATGGTGGAGGTCATACCTTTTTTATGGTAAAGGAACTGCAGAACCGGAAGCTGGAACCAGCTTTATCATCACCTGCCCCGGCAAGACCATAGGTACGGAAAATTCCCACGTTTTTTGGCCCGTCAGTTCCGGATTCCTCTCAGTCTCCTTTGATGCATTCCGACGGTCCAGAAGGTCCGGCAGCCCCTTCCTTTTTCGTCGGGACTACTACCCTTGGAAATATATAAGAACCTACCTGTCCTATTAGTTAAGACTGTTATTTCATTATCAACAGTGAGGTAGTAGATGACAACAGTATACGATGTCCCCGCTGACCATATCATTCGCAGGGTCGCCGAGGAGCTCAAGAAGCGGAAGGAAATTACCCCGCCGGCATGGGCTGCCTTTGCCAAGACCGGGGTGCACAAAGAGATGCCCCCCGAAGACCCCGACTGGTGGTTCACACGGGCAGCAGCAGTATTGAGACGCGTCTATGTCGATGGCCCCCTGGGTGTCGAGAGGATGCGGAGTTTCTACGGCGGCAACAAGAACCGCGGTTCCAAGCCCAATGCATTTCGCAAGGGCAGCGGATCTGTCCTGAGGAAGTCCCTCCAGCAGCTCGAGGCCGCCGGCCTGATCATCCACGACAAGACCGGGCGCCGTGTATCGCCTGAAGGCATGTCGTTCCTTGATAACCTCTCGAAGGAAGTCAAGGCGAACCCGCCTGCACCGGTCCCCAAGCGTGTGAAGGTCGTTGCCGAAGAGCCCAAGAAACCCGAAGCCAAGAAGGGCAAGGCAAAGGGCGAGAAGGCAGCAGGTGCCGAAGGAACCGAAGGTGCAAAGGCCGAGAAGAAACCGGCAAAGAAGTCCGAAGGCAAGAAAGCAGATAAAGCAGAAGCCCCCCAGTGAGGTGTACCATGGGAGACGACGAGCTAGCAGAACTCCGCAAGCGCAGGATGGCACAGCTGCAGCAGCAGGCCGGTGACCAGCAGGCAATGCAGGATGAGCTCGAACGCCAGCAGCGGCAGAAGTCTCAGATCCAGATGATACTCATGCAGGTTCTCGAGCCGGATGCACGGGAACGGCTGAATACCATCAAGCTGACCAAGCCCGAGTTTGCCGGTGCGGTCGAACAGCAGCTGGTTGCCCTCGCACAGAGCGGCCGGCTGCAGAAGAAGATAACCGATGCACAGCTCAAGGAGCTGCTCAGGCAGCTCGCGCCCAAGAAGCGGGATTACTCCATTACCAGAAGATAATGAAAGCCGGAGTGCTGTACAGCGGCGGAAAGGACAGTTCCCTTGCAGCAATCATGCTGGGTACGTATTACGAGGTCGAACTGAACACGTTCGTGTTCGACCCGCTCCGCCCTATCCCGACAATTGAGGCTGCGGCCAGTGCACTGGGATTTCCTCTTAAAAAACGAATATTCAGGGAAGGGTTGTTGAACGACATGGTGGACCTGGTAATCTCCTGCGGCTATCCGAACGAGGCTATCAACACGGTACACCGCGCAGCCGTTGAATCCCTGAGCGGGGAATATACTGTCGTTGGTGACGGTACCCGCTTCAATGACCGCGTGCCGATGCTCACCAGGGCAGAGGTGCAGAGCCTTGGCAACCGGACCGGGTGTTCCTATGTTCGCCCCCTCCTAGGGTATGTCAGGCCCGAAATCGACCGTCTGGCTGACCGCCTTCTCGTCGTAAGGTACGGCGAAAGCGGGACGATCCCGAACGGTGACTACGAAACGGAGATTCGGGAGGCGTTCCGGGCCCGCGGAATGGACCCGGCCCCCCTCTTCCCGCTCCACCATGACCAGTCCCTGGTCACGGGCAGAAAAGCATAAAGTTTCAGGAGAAGAGTATGAGCAAATTAAGCAAAGGCAGAAAAATTCGGCTGGCAAAGGCATGCGACCAGAACCGTCGCGTGCCCCAGTGGGTGATGGTCAGGACAAAGCGCGGCGTGGTTGCGCACCCGAAACGGCGCAACTGGCGCAAGAGTACGCTGAAGGTGTAAACCATGGCAGAACCGATGCAGGAACACATTTACATCATTCCCCTCAGGGACGCCCGGCGGATGCCCCGCTGGAAGCGGAGCAACGGTGCCATCAAGGACATCAGGAAGTTTCTTGCCCGGCACATGAAGAGCGAGGATGTCAAGCTTGACAAGGGCATCAACGAGATGGTGTGGAGCAGGGGCAGCTCGAAGCCGCCGTCAAAGATCCGCGTCCGCGCCATGAAGATGGAGGACGGGCAGGTCCAGGCCGAGCTTGCACCGGAATCGTAAGATGGAACGAACGATCACGTATGACGGAGACCCCAATATCGGGGTTTTTGCCCGTGTGCTTGGCGACATCGCCCTTGTTCCCCCGGAGGCACCGGAGGAGTTCAAGGCAGCCATACGCCAGGCGCTGAATGCAAAGCTCGTGGAGACGACCATCCAGGGAAGCACAATCATTGGATCCCTCGCCGCCGGCAACAGCCGGGGCGTTGTTGTATCCGGGCTTGCGACAGAGGCAGAACTCGACCTGATTGCAGAACACCGCGAAGTGATGCTGCTGAAGGAATCGATGAACGCAGCCGGCAACGTGATCATGGCAAACGACACCTTTGCAGCAGTCCACCAGGATATGCCGTCAGATCTTGCAAAAGCGATCGGGGATTTCCTGGAAGTCGAGGTGATTCATCTGACGCTCGGCGGGGTAAAGACCGTTGGCATGGCCGGGTCGGCCACCAACAAGGGGGTCATTGTCCACCCGCTGGCAACGACACGGCAGATTGCCCAGATCGAGGAAGTGGCGAAGATACCAGTCGGCACTGGTTCGATCAACATGGGCAGCGGCCTTATCGGGACCGGTCTCCTCGTGAACGAGAGCGGGTACCTGGCCGGCAATGCCACGAGCGGGTTTGAACTGGGAAGGATCGAGGACGTATTTGGTTTTCTGGAGTGAGTAAGTATGACAGATCAGAAGTTTGAAGTAAAGGGCACATTCAGGATGGGCGAGGACTGGATGCCGTATACAAAGGTTATCGCAGCGCCCAACGAGAATCAGGCCAAGGAACGGACATTCGCTGTTATCGGGAGCAAGCACAACCTGAAGCGGCGGTACATCAAGATCGACGGCGTCACCCCTGTCAAGGGTGAGTAACCTCTTTTCTTTTTCCCATAAACACGGGATTTTTCTTGCATTTCTGAAGCGGCAGACAATTTGTCGCAAAAACTGGTTTTATGTTTTGCATTGTTTAGATCATTTTTTAATAATTTTAACCGTCTTAGAATTTTTCAGGGGATTGTAATAACAGACCCCTCTTAAAAGCTGCATGGTGTGACGCTTTTCGACACACCCACGCTGCGACTGCTGAATTCATCCACAGCCGTTGCTCTTGGCGGAGGACTCAGGCTGCATGTTGCCTTCCTTCTCGCCGGCCTTGCTGCACGAATACCGGAATACGTTGCCTGTGCCCTGATCATCTATGCGACCTACACCCTCGATCGTGCCCTGGACTGCAAGGAGGACGCCATTAACAAGAGCGAACTCCGGGGTGCGAACGGGAAGATCGGGGTCTTCGCCTGCATCGTAACGTTCGCGATTGGCACATGGCTCTTCTTTCTCGACGGGATCTATCTTGCCCCGTTCTTCCCGTTCATCATCGGGTATGTCTATACCCGGGGGATCCGTCTCGGGCCGTATGATATCAAGCTCAAAGGAGGGGCCGGGATCAAGAATGTGATCATCGGCATCACCTGGGGAGGATCCATTGCCCTTGTCGTTGCCCGGTGGAGCACGAGCCTCATGACGGTCACGGTCATCTTCCTGTTCTTTGCACTGAAACTCTTCGCGACGTCCTGCGTGAACGACTTCAAGGATGTCAGGGGTGATATGGCTGCGGGGATCCGTACCCTGCCGGCCTGCCTCGGTGAAGACCTGACAAAAAAGCTTCTCATCATCATCCTTCTCGGGCTGCATACCATCATGGTCTATTCGCTGCTGGTCAACGTCATCCGTAATGAATGGATTGTCATCGTGTACAGCCTCGTGGTGTCGGTAGCCTTCCTCCTGGTGTACTCTGCCTCATTCGAGAAGAGCCCGTCGATCCTGTTCAGGAAAATGCGCGAGGTGGTGATTTACTGGGAATCGGCGATCACTCTTGCCCTCAGAACCGTTGTCATGATTGCCTAATCAGGGGAATCAATTTTTTCCGCTTCTTTCAGGTAATAGGAAAAGAGCCGCTCCCCCCATGCAAGCGCCGACGGGTCATAACTGATGACGTCGTGTTTTGCATCGAAAATCCCATTGTTGTAAAAGAGCGAAAGGGAAAAATAGGTATCAGTGATGATGTAGGAGAACTTGACATCCTGTTTCAGGACATAGACCGCTGACTTTTTGTTCTTCAACCCCTCTTCAAGGATATCACGATACTTTTCCCGGATAATCTTGAATACCCCCGGTGTCAGGATAAGGGATACGGGAATGCCCTTCTTTGCGATATTCAGGAAAAAGTCCGGGAACTTGGGATGCACGGTATGGGATATGCCCTTGATCATCTTTGCCCGGAAGATGTTATTGAGGAATTCACTGATACCGAATATCTCTTCATCAGCTGTTTCGAGAATCTGGTAATTGCCGATCTCCCGGATGTCAAGGAGCAGTTCCGGGGGCAGTGCCTCGAGGTTGTGTTCATCCCAGAACTTCTTCTGCTGATCGAAAATGTCCATGGTCCCGACGAGGGGTTCAAGATAGGTTGTCAGTACTTTCCCCATCGGCGTCAGGGAAAACCTTCGCCCGTCACGCTGGATGAGGTGTTCTTCCTCCAGGATCTTGATCTGGGGGAGCATACCGGTCGACGTGACTTTGAGGATACGCTTGATATCATCCCATTCCCGCGGTCCGGTATTCAGCAGGATCAGGAGGTTGCGTCGTTTATCTGATGCTGAGATGATATTCAGAAGCTCGTTCATTGCCCATCGGTTCCTAACGAATACTGAATTTGGCATCCTTTCATACTAAAAACCACCGAATGGAGACCTTTTATCCTCTCCCGGATATATTACCTTATCCTGCACCACATCCTGGTGTAATGCCCGATTATTTTCATAAGAACCTGGCATGGACCACCAGTGTTCAGATCACCAACCCGGCACTACACTTGGTTGTGGTGCATGCAGCGTGAACTGCCCGAATTACCGGGGGAATGGCATTCCTATTACAATGGCGTTAAAAATTTTAAAGGGATAGCAATAAACTATCTCTCGCCGGATATTGTCCCGGAGTAGCGATCCTTTGTCCTGGCTACACATCCACACTATCCTGGAAAAGGGTGCATACTCCCTCCGTAAGGAGATCACACCTCAAATATCGGTCCATTCCTCCGGTAACTCCGTCCAGGGATTTCATTCACGGCTGCCGGATGTGAATGAAATTGCATGGGAAGAAAAAGAACCTCCTGGTATCTATGATTTCAGTATTATATGTGGATGACGAACCCGCGCTCCTGAACGTCTCCAAGATTTATCTTGAACGACGTTCCGACATCTCGGTTACTATTGCCCGATCGGTCAGCGAATCCCTGAACCTCCTGAAAACCAATGATTTTGACGTTATTATTTCGGATTACCAGATGCCAGGGACCAACGGCATCGGGTTCCTGAAGATTCTCAAGGACCAGGGATGCCCTGTCCCGTTCATCCTGTTTACAGGGAGAGGGCGTGAAGAGATTGTAATCGAAGCCATCAATAACGGGGCCACGTATTATATCCAGAAAGGCGGGGACCCAAAATCCCAGTTTGCTGAGCTCGATCATAAGATCCGCGAGGCATCCCGGCGGTATAAAGCCGAGAAAGGCCTGCAACACATAGAAATCTGTTACGCAACGCTCTTCGAGCACTCCGGCACGGCGATAACCATGCTCGACCGGAATCTCACGATCCGCCAGGCCAATAAGGAATTTTTCCGTCTGACCGGGTATGCGTCCAGCGAGGTTATCGGCTCCCAGCAATGGGCCGACCTTGTCGGGGAGGACGATTCAGTCCGGCTCCGGGATCTGTTCCAGTGTCTCCGGCAGGGACTCACTCCCGATGAAAACCAGTTCCATGCATCTCTTGTCAGAAAAGACGGGACTCTCCGGGTAATATCGGCCACTGCCGCCCAGATACCAACTACCGGATGCAGCATCATCTCCTTTGTCGATATCATGCAGTTCCATCCCCCGGAGGAGAATGTGCAGAAGAACTCTCCCGGCCCGGGATCTTTCTTCCGCCAGTGCATGGATGGCGAGGGAAGAGAAGCTGAGAATGCCTGAAGAGAACGTCCACAAATAACGGGCTTTTTGATAACGTGGAATGAATTCCAAGTTCGCATACGAGCGATATAAACCGGATATTCTGGCGCTATTAGCGAAGGTTCCTTCGCGACGGGCTTCTCCGGGATATTGCGGGATGGGTGTATCTCAGAACATCAATCCAAAAAGATTCAAGGCTCATGTTCCGATCAGCATGGCAGAGCGCACTTCAGAGCCCCCGAAACGCTAGTTTTACTGATTTCTTCAGGGAAAAAATTTACTGGTTGATATGGATGACTTTTGCCGGCGGGAACCCGTTAAAACAGGTGGATGAGGCATGGGAATAGGCCCCGATGTTCTCCGAATAGACGAGGTCTCCAATCTCCAGTTCGGGGAGTTCGGCGGATAGGGTAATGGTATCGAATGCATCGCAGGTAGGTCCGAAAACGGCGGAGATGTGATTCTCCCCTTCCCTGAACGCAAGGACCGGGTAATTGACATGATCGAAGACCTGGCCGGAGTAGGTGTGATAGACCCCGTCATTGATGTAGTAGCAGGTCTTCCCGTCGCGGACCGCTTTCCCGACCACTTTTGCAACAAGCTCTGCGGTATTGGCCACCAGGAAGCGGCCCGGCTCTGCGAGGATCTGCATATCCTTCGGGAACAGGCGCCTGATCTCCGTGTTGAGTTTCTTGGCCAGGACACGGAAATCCTTAACGTCGGGGTGGTATTTCACCGGGAAGCCTCCGCCGATATCGAGGATGCGGATCTTCCGGCCGGTCCTGGTCTCAACTTCGTTTATGATATCTGCAGACAACTGGAGTGCAACGACATAGTTTTCAAAGTTGGTGCACTGGCTTCCTACGTGGAAACTCAGGCCTTCCACGACCAGACCCATATCGAAAGCCGTGACGATCAGGTCCACTGCCTCCCCGGGGTGGGCGCCGAACTTGGACGAGAGCTCGACCATGGAACCGGTATTGGGGACCCGTATCCGCAGCACAAGACCCGCATGGGGAGCATGGCTTTTGAGTTTTTTGAGTTCTTCGACGTTATCGAAGGTCACAAGGGGGTTATACCTGTCAAGCGCCTCGAGCGTTTCAATGGGCTTGATCGTGTTGGCGTAGATGATCTTGTCCCAGATCCAGTCCTGCCGTTCCTTTTTCGGCATATCCTTGATCAGCTCATACACGATCATAAACTCCGGCATCGAAGCGACGTCGAAGCTCGACCCCATATCGAAGAGGGTCTTTACAATCTCCGGGTTCGAATTCGACTTGACAGCAAAATAGACCTGGACCGTGGGGAGACACTCCCTGAATTCGCGGTAATTCTCCCGGAGTTTTTCATGATCGATGACGAATATCGGTGTCCCGTGCTCGCGGGCCAGTTCCTGCAGGAGTTCTTTCCTGGCATCGCTGATGTGGTGGACCCCGTTATCAGTCCCTTTTTTCTTTCTTCGTTTCTTGGTGTCGACCGCAGTTTTTGTCATTATATCATAGATTTATTGCACGAATAAGAAGTTTTTGAATTGCCAGACATCCCCGTGGTCGTAATTGTTCCGGTCGTTCTCCTTGAAATAGACCTGGCGGTTCTTCAGGGGCGTCCAGTCCGAGGGGCCGGACTGGAACGCGCCGAGATACGGCTTCGCAATCTCCAGCACGAACTCATGGGGCAGGTCATCGGGCAGGCAGAACCCCTTGCGGGGGTTGGTGATCATCCACATGACGGCACTGACAACGCCGAGCGCGACCTGGACGGTCGTGGCGTTCTGCCCGGGCGCGAGGGTCTTTGCCTCTTCGATCGACAGGATGCTGCCCGTCCACCACGAACTGTACGGGTGACCCATGAGGAGTGCGCCGAGGATGTCGGCTCCCGAGATGATCTCACGGTCGTTCAGGATACGCAGTTTCGGCTGGAGCTCGTAATTCCTGCCACGGAGTTCGTGGAGGGATGCGACCGTGGCATCGCAGGGCATGTAGGCATAATGAACGGTTGGCCGGTAGACTGCGACCCCGTCCCTCCAGACTGTCCACCGTTCGGAAATGCCGTAGGCCTCTCCATGCCGGATGACCATGCCTACGATCTCCTGGCTCGGGATCCAGGACCTGACCCAGGTATTCATCCCCATCTGGGCGAGGAGGATCCCGTTTTTCGGGCCCGTAGGGGGTATCTGCCCATAAGACGGCAGCTCCTTCTCATGGGTCCCCCAGCCCATCTCGGCAGGTGCGGTCCCTTCCTCGATCAGTCCTTCGATACACCAGGTTCCGACGAATTCATCCACCTTCTTAGGCGACCGGGAGATCTGGGTATCCCGTTCGGAACAATGGATGACCTTTACCCCGGTCTCCATTGCCAGCTCGGCAAACTTCTGGCCTTTGATCAGTCCTTTCATCCGGGATGCGTCCGGGGCGATCCCGTCCTCGATCATCTTCAGGGCAATATCAACGAGACCCTGGCGTGCGAAGTGCGAGATGAGCCCGGGATTCGCACCGTGGTCAACAACGCAGGTAGGAGCATTCTTCCAGTCTTTGGTAAGCTCGTGAAGCCTCATCTGCCGGTAATACAGGGATTTCTCATAGGGACTTGCGGTGAAGATCTCGCCATGGGGATCCCATGCCTCCACGGAAGTGTTCACGTACAGGACATCGTGATCGTGGCACCACTGGACGATCTCGCAGCAGTCGATATTCCAGGCCAGGTCGATCAGGAGGCCCCCGGGTGAGAGGTACTCCGAGAGTATCTGCCCGAGGTTCTCGTGCGTGACTTTCCGCTGGAAAAAACGGAGGCCCTGGGTGGTATAGGCTTTCAGGTCGGATGCCTTATTCTTGAAATCGATGATGGTGATGTTCTCGTACGGGATGATAACGTGGCGGAGCAGGATAGGAAGCATGCATTTCGAGACAGCACCATACCCGATGATCAAAACCTTGTTCCTGAAGTCCATGTCAGCTCTCCGGTAATCCCGCAGGATCTGCTGGAGATGTTTTGGTTCTGAACGGTTATAATCCCATGAGAAAAATGCAAACGTCAGGAACTGGAGTGTTCACCCGGCCGCGGCAAATTATCCGTTTTATAAAGAAAACCTGTCAAACCAGTTGTTTGAAACTGCCGCGGAGGTCACGGGATCTGCCGCCTTGTCGGAAATCCGCCTACGGATTCAGGCAGCAGACGAAGAATTCACGGGAAAATGAATTAAAAAAAGGGGGTCAGGTGCCCAGGCTTCCTGACAGTCTCCTCCTTCGGAAGAGAGAAGGGGTCTCCCCTTCATTGCCTGTTGATTGTTGAGGTTTCCGGACAAAAACCTGTCCTACAATGATGTATTTATGCTGAAACAGGACATACATATCAGGAGTAAGACCTGTAACCAGGGGATATTTTTTAAGGGTGGTGGAATTTGACAACAACAACGCAACCTATGGACCAGCGAGAACTGATGACGCTTCAGCATTACCTCAAGGAATACGGGCAGCAGGCTGAAATTTTTGTCAGCCAGCTGGAGATGCTGGAGAACGGGCGGATGGAGGCCCTTGCAGCCATCGAGGCGCTCGAGGCCATGGTTGCTGCTGAAGACGGGACGATGCTCCTCCAGATCGGGGGAGGGACGAGCGTCAGGGCCAGGATCCTCGATCCCGAAAAGATCCTGATCGCCATCGGCGCCGAAGTTGTTGTCGAACGATCGAACAAAGAGGCTGTGGAGTACCTGAAAGAGCGCCTCATCGAGATGGAAGCATCCCAGAAGAAAGTTGCGGAGACACTCGACCGTCTCCGGGCCCAGATGAACGAGATCAACAAGCGTCTCGAGTCCGGCTACCAGCAGTCGGTAACCGAAGAGAACCAGGAATAAGGGGTTCGCCTTTTCATGTTCGGGGGACTGAAGGAGAAACTGCAGGCTGCG
>Ga0187785_10000603_pt1 | contig 13064 bp, 11 predicted proteins | sample 0815_BV2_4_20_MG_FD_132466 | JGI IMG/M metagenome (GOLD analysis project Ga0187785, IMG submission 132466) | Tropical peat soil microbial communities from peatlands in Department of Meta, Colombia - 0815_BV2_4_20_MG | ecosystem: Environmental > Terrestrial > Soil > Wetlands > Peat | place...
GCGGTGATGATGGAACCGCCGTGAATAATCAATGATTTTATTGGATACGGCCTGCCGTGCAATACCGCTTCAGGCAGTGCTATGGCATGGGATTCCCCGCGATAGGCGCTGTACACCGGGAAACGATCCCGTCCCAAGGCTTTGCGGACGTCGGGATTGGCCACGTGGCCGCTGCGATTCATGGGGAATTGATTTTGCTTCAGTCTGAAGCATCTACCGCCCGGGACATCCAGTTTCCCTGCAAGCGCCCAAAGCACCAGGGTGGCTCGTATCGCCTGAACGCCGCTGTCACTGTATTCCAGGCCGCTATACATCACCGGAGCGGCACCTCGAGCAGAAACAATGCGCCGGGCGAGACGCTTGACGGTCTCCGCGGGAACTCCCGTAATATTCTCTACATTCTCCGGCCTGAAGTGCTGCACGTATTTTGTGAATTCCCCAAACCCGTGGGTCCAGTTTTGCACAAAGCCCTCGTCGTACAGCTCTTCCGTGATAAGCACATTGCACATTCCCAGCGCAAGAGCTCCATCCGTCCCGGGCCGCACGGGAATCCACTCGGCATTCGTGCGTTTTGCAGTTCCCGTGCGACGCGGATCTATGACCGTCACGTCCGCCCCGCGATCGCGGGCCTTCATGATGCGCTGGAAATCCAACGGAGGGGAATCGGTAATGGGATTCGCGCCCCAAATCACAATCAAGTCGGCATTCTCCAGATCGGAGAACATATCGATCAACATGCCGCCCATGGTGACGTGCGGAGCGATCATGGCGAAGGAGACGTAGCATAGAGCTCCCACACCGAGCGTGTTGGGTGAACCGAACGGAAACAGCACGCTCGACGCCGATGAAACCGCAACCCCTCGCGGCTGAAATACATCACACTCCGCAAGCTCAAAGCTGCCGCGGCCCGTATACATGGCGGCCGCTTCGGGTCCGTATGCGGACTTTATCGCGAGGAGTTTTTCCGTGATGTGTTCGTACGCCTCGTCCCATGAAATGCGCCGGAAGTCATGCGAGCCCTTCGGACCCCGCCTTTTCAAAGGATACAGAAGCCGATCCTCGGAATAGACGATCTCCGGAGAACTGCTCCCCAGTCTACAGATCATGCCCATTTCCGAACGGGGATCGGCAGTGACATTCGAGATGTGTCCGCGAGAGTCAAAATCCGCGCGAACCCAGCACCCTGCAGGACAAATCCCGCACATGCAATTCCTGGAACTTTCACCAGGAGGATCGTCTGACCGAAAATGTGCCAAGGTTCCACCTCAAAGCAGACCACCTAGTACAGGTTTTCTTAAATCGGGTCGCACATTGTTGTTGGAGCAGATTGCTTGGCTTCGCTCGCAATGACACTGCTCGGGCCTGTCATTGCGAGGAGCGCAGCGACGAGCAATCTCTCTTCGTCCTGAAATCCGGCACGGAACTTACGAAAAGCAATACCTGGTTCGATTGCGTATGCGGCCGGTCCTGTACTGCAATATGGGGAAGTTTGATTCATAACCTAACCAATAGCGTTACGCGAATTACCGGAAGTATCAATGCTCACATTCGTGTTCTGTATACTGAACCGTCGGCCGCAATTTCAACGAAACATGCGGTACGTCAATTCGACCAAAATTATTTGCAGTCTCCACAGTCAATAGATGCTGAATTTCATGGTAAGGCGGTGTGTCTTGCATGTCAAGCGAGTCTCTTTACAAGACTTCTGTCCGGAACTGAACCGTACCTGTTGTTCGTTCCCCGCGTAGATGCTAATGCGCTTTCAAAAAAGTAAGATGCGGAGGAACTTCTTCCTATAGTGCTGCACATGAGAAATGCGTCCGCCAGTCGGGTGTCCCCTTCGCTTCGGACAGCGTGCCTTTCTGGGCTGCGAGGACAACCTGGCTGACTGCGGACAGAAAGCACCCTTTTCCATGCGACGCAATATAGAAGTGCCTCTCCGCTTTCACGTGCTTGAAACCGAAACGGTATGAAATATTCCCGCATCAATGCGTTCTCCAGGGTGGAGCCTTGCAAAGTGATCCGGGCTGTTCACCGCTCCTCCAGACGCGAAAGTTCCTGCATCATGCAGCGACCCTGAACCACAATCATTCCAGCGCTACGTGCCTTTTCCGCAGCCTCGTCGCTTTCCGCGCCGAACTGCATCCAGAACACTTTTGCTCCGATCCTTGCAGCTTCGTCAGCGATTGCCGGCACGTGTTCGGGGCGTCTGAAAACGTCCACCACGTCCACGGGAACAGGTATGGATTTCAGGTCAGGATAGCATTTTTCTCCGAGAATCCCGTCTCCGCAAGCCGGGTTCACCGGAATGATCTTGTATCCGTGTCTCTTGAGAAAGTCGGCGACCATATAGCTGTCCCTGGATGGGTTGGTGGACATACCCACAACCGCGATAGTGCGAACTCCGGAAAGCAATTTCTCTATGCTTTCCGCATCAATGGTACTGGAATTCATCAAGGCACCTCCGATGAAAACACTGTGTACGAAAAGTACGACATGCCACCTGCTCTGGCAATTGGGGGTAACCTTGGCCGACTCAATCCGAGCAGAAAGCACACCGGGTACGGCCGGGTTTTTCTTGCTCGGGAACCGGCTTTCCTGATATGTTACTGTTCAACCGGAGATGTCGCGCAACATGATCCAAGAAATCAGAAATAGATTCACCAACGCAATAGTCTTTAGCGGTGAAGCTCTTTCCATCAAAGATCTGGTGGAACGCGCCGTAGCCCAGGAAGTCGATTTGTCCGAAGCCGATCTGACCGCCGCCAATTTGACGAAGGCGAAGCTTTCCTGCGCAAAATTAGCTCTGGCAGACTTGTCCGGGGCCAATTTGTCTCAATGCGATTTGCTTGAAGCCTGGCTCGCGGGTGCTGTTCTCAAATCTGCAGATCTCTACGGAGCAAACCTTCGGAAAACCAATCTATCGGAAGCCAATCTTTCAGACTGCAACTTGGGAAGAGCAGATCTTGCATGGGCCCGCCTCATCATGGCGAATCTTTCGGAAGCCAACCTTACCAACGCAAACCTGTTCGGGGCAAACCTCACCGCGGCCAATCTGTTCGAAGCCATACTCAAAGGCGCCAATCTTGCGGGGGCAAAACTCGACGGTGCATCGCTCGTCGGTGCTCACATCAGTGATGCAAATCTGGTGTGGGTTCAGGGCATGGACGACGAGGGCTAGCATTTGCCGTCGGACACCGGCAGCCTTGAGTACGGTTCCCTTTTTGGAAATCCTATGATCAAACATATTCAACGATGGTTTGAAACCGGCCTGGAATCGATTCTTGCCATGAACCATGAATCCTCAAACGAAGCTTTGATGGCGATTCGGATTGACGTGACCATCAGGAAATGGGCGAAGTTTATGCAGGACAGCGGGTATTTTGCAGGCTGGAAACTGGTGGACGCGAAAACTGGTTGTGACATAAAAGGTCCGAAGAGCGAAAGGAACTTCGCATCGGAATCCGAGACTGGGCCGGAAGACGATGTTCCTCAGTCGATTTCCAGGGGTGCGCTATCAAAACCCCTTGCCACTCTGAAAGCTCAATCTTGGGGCGTAGAGAATTTTGATTTTTTCCTTTATGCCCGATTCCTGTCCTTCAGCATTGCGAAAGCCGTCCACGTGTGCATCTATTTCGTCGCCATAGACAAGAACCGCAGGGTCACGATCCAGCGCAAAGATATTGCCCCCGGGGAGTGTTAAAAGTTCTTGAGGTGGGGCTCAGGGGGCAACACCTTATACGGATTCGCTTTTTTACCGGTAACTCGATTCTGGGCACAGGCTCGGGTCACTCCTTCGCTGCGGACGACGCAGAGCCGTCTCATCACTTCGCTCAGGAGAGCCCCCAGCCCGGAAATCTTATAAATCTTGTGGCGAATGCGTATTACAAGAAGTTCCCCGATGTCAGGCACTTGAATGCCGAACCGGCATGATAGTAGTTCTCGAAAATTGTGTCGGATTCTTTTTTAATTCTCGCCCGCATTCCGGTGGTGTGATCATGTCATTGCGACGAGAGAAACGACGAAGCAATCTCGTTTTTCGTCAGTTGGAGATTGCTTCGGGCTTTGCCCTTGCAATGACAATCTTCCAATCTCTTCGAGTAATCAAAACCGACATTTCTTTTGAGAACCCCTGTAGAATCAATTCCCAACAAAATCCGCCCACGCGCATCCTTTTCATCCCGCGGCGCATCAGAATTTAAGAGAATCAACCGAAGGAGTATTGCAGCATGTCAATAGAATTGCTTTTCGCTGTCACATTGGTCGCTCTGGCACTCATTCTCTTTGGCGCCGTTTTCCTCTTCAGGAGAAGTGCACGTTCCGTCAGTAGCGAAGCGTTCAAGGATTGCTATGAACTTTGCTCGCGGGATTCGAGACAAGATTCGACCGCGTGCAACACCGTATGCGCTGTGCGTACGTCCATATGAAGCTGAACTACAAGGGAGGTCGCACACTTAGGGTGCTCGGCTTAATCGCTGGAGGCACCATGCTGCTTTCGCTATGGGAAAATCGGGGAGGAACTTCTCACAGGAAGTTTATCCCCGACATCACCTCAAGCGGTTTTCGCATTCGCCAGGATCCGGGTTGTCTATTGTCGTAAAAGGATGCCGGGAGCTACGTATACCGCGCTGGCTCCCAGTTCTTCTTCGATCCGGAGCAGCTGGTTGTATTTTGCTATCCTGTCGGTCCGCGAGGCAGACCCGGTCTTTATCTGGCCGGTTCCGAGCGCCACCACGAGGTCCGCTATGGTGGTGTCTTCCGTTTCTCCGCTCCTGTGGGATACCACGGACGTATACCCGGCTCCAGTGGCCAGATTCACCGCGTCAAGCGTCTCGGTGAGCGTTCCGATCTGGTTGAGTTTTATCAAGATGGAGTTTGCAACCCAGAGTTCGATGCCTTTTCGCAGCAACTCGATGTTCGTGACGAACAAATCGTCACCCACGATTTGTATTCTGGATGCCAGTTTTTCCGTAAGCAGTTTCCAACCGTCCCAATCGTTTTCATCAAGACCGTCTTCAATGGAGACGATGGGGTATCGATCGACCAGATCGCCGTAAAAATCAACCATTTCCGCAGCGTTTTTTCTGGACCCCTCGGCGGCCAGGTTGTAGAGGCCGTCCTGATAAAACGAACTTGCGGCTGAATCCAGAGCGATGGAAATATCGATCCCCGGTTCATACCCGGCTTCCTGGATTGCCTGCATGATGACCATCAGGGCTTCTTCGTTGGATTGGAGGTTCGGAGCAAAACCCCCCTCGTCTCCAACCGAAGTATTCATGCCCCTTCCCTTGAGCACCTTCTTGAGAGTGTGGAACACTTCAGCGCCCATTCGAAGTCCTTCACTGAAGCTCGGAGCGCCGAGGGGCATGATCATGAATTCCTGTATATCTACATTGTTGTCAGCGTGAGCCCCGCCATTGAGGATGTTCATCATGGGCACCGGAAGTCGTGTTGCGCCCACACCGCCAAGGTACCGGTACAGCGGCACACCGATTTCATTGGCGCATGCTTTTGCCGCGGCAAGGCTCACCCCCAGAATGGCATTCGCTCCGAGCCTCTCCTTGTTCGGCGTTCCGTCCAGTTCTATGAGTTTGCGATCCAGAGCCTGCTGGTCGAAGGCGTCGAAATCGAGAATAGCGGGCCTTATCTCGTTGACAACGTTGTCCACCGCAGTGAGAACCCCTTTGCCTCCATATCGGGTCGCATCGCCATCTCTCAGCTCTACAGCTTCATGCTCGCCTGTGGAAGCGCCCGACGGCACTGCGGCCCGGCCGATGGAGAGAGTTTCCAGTATCACGTCCACTTCGATGGTGGGATTTCCTCGCGAATCCAAAATTTCACGTGCCGTCACATCAGCAATATCAAATCTCATTCGTACATCCTCCTTACCGTGCCCGTCCGAAAAATTCCCTGAACGGGTATACCCCGCCGGGACGATGAATAGTGTTGCGCCACCTGTTTTTCATCCTAAACCTCTCTGCGGAAATAAAAAAGAAGTTTTGAGGAAATTGGCTAAATTGATCGCGTTACGGGGGATCGGCCGGCCCGGGAACCCTCCAAACCTTTGCGGAAGACGGGCACCGGTGGTATGGTGATACGGCTCTTGAAAGAGACCTGCTGCATCTGAGGAGAGATCACGTTGAGCGGAAAAAAAATACTCGTCATAGGGGGCGCAGGGTATATCGGATCCCATTTCTGCCTCCTGGCCGCGAGGGCGGGATTTGCCGTGACCGTCATGGACAACCTGTCTACGGGACATGCAGCAGCGGTGAAACATGCCACGTTTTTTCAGGGTGATTTGAGGGATGCGGGTACCCTGGAATCAATTCTCTCCCGAAACACGTACGATGCGATTTTTCATTTTGCTGCCAGCTGTCTGGTGGGGGAATCCGTCGAAAATCCTGCGCTGTATTACCACAACAACGTGATTGCAGCGTTCAACATGCTGGAGGCGATGAAGAAAACCGATCATCGTCGTATCGTTTTTTCTTCGTCGTGCGCAGTGTACGGTGAACCGCAGGCACTCCCCATCACGGAGGATCATCCCAAGAGTCCCATTTCGCCGTATGGCAGGACAAAACTTGCAATCGAGTGGATGCTCGAAGATTACTGCACTGCGCACGGAATCCGATCGGCAAGCCTCCGGTACTTCAACGCGGCAGGATGTGAGCCCTCGGAAGGTCTGGGGGAAGTCCATGATCCCGAGACCCATCTCATTCCCAATGTGGTTCGATATGCGCTAAAGCTCAGCGACCGCCTTGTCATCTTCGGCGACGACTATCCGACCCCCGATGGAACCTGCATCCGAGATTACATTCACGTTGCGGATCTGGCCGATGCCCACTTGAAGGCACTCCACAAACTCGACGACATTCCTGTCATGAAACTGAATCTTGGAACCGGAGCAGGCTTATCAAACCTCGACATCGTCAATGCAGTGGCTCGAGTCTCCGGCACTGCACTGCAGCTTGAATTCGGACCGAGGCGACCGGGTGATCCTCCCGAACTCGTTGCGGATCCCGTGCAGGCTCGGCAGGTGCTCGGCTGGCGTCCCACACGGTCCGACATTGACGGCATCGTCTCGGAAGTCCTGGAATGGCAGACGATCCATTCCGGCGGGTATGCGCAATGACGCGAAGAACTGGCTCCGGAATGAAAAGGCGCAATCCGAATACCTTCAACAGGCGGCACTCAGCGAAATACAGGTCGGTGTGAAACATGGCTTCAATTCTGGTAACGGGAAGCGCGGGATTTATCGGCTTTTTTGTGGCAAAAGCCCTTTTGACGACAGGAAATACGGTTGTCGGTATCGATAATTTCAACCCGTACTATGCCCCCCAGCTGAAAAGAGCCCGCTGGGAGATCCTCGCCCACGAAAAGAACTTCCGTGCGGTGGAAGGCGATCTTGCCGATCGAAAAACCGTGGAAAGACTCTTTTCGAAGTATGCGCCCGAGACGGTCTGTCATCTGGCAGCTCAAGCAGGGGTTCGCTACTCTTTGCGCAATCCTCATGCGTATCAGGAATCCAATCTCCAGGGTTTCGTCAATATCATGGAAGCGGCACGGCTGCAGGCGGTAAACAGATTCGTCTATGCATCCAGTTCCAGCGTGTACGGCGGTAACACGAAAATGCCCTATTCCGAGGACGATCCGGTGAACACGCCGGTAAGCCTGTACGCAGCCACGAAACGTGCAAACGAGCTGATGGCGTACACGTACACCCATCTGTGGGATCTTCAGACTATTGGCTTGCGGTTTTTTACCGTGTACGGCCCCTGGGGCAGGCCCGACATGGCTTACTGGTCATTTCTCGAAGCCATTTTGCACGATGAGACGATACGGGTCTTCAATCACGGAAGAAATCGCCGGGATTTCACCTATATAGATGACGTGGTGCAGGGCGTGGAGGCGGCGCTCTTTTCACCCGCGATGGGTAGATTCGAAATCATTAATCTGGGCCATCACGAACCGGTGGAATTAATGGATTTCATTGAAACCCTGGAAGAATTGTCCGGCAAGAAAGCGATGAAAGACATGGTGGCGGCTCAACCGGGAGACGTCGTTGCCACGTACGCCGACATAGAAAAGGCCCGGCGACTGCTGGGATTTTCCCCCACAACTTCCCTCAAAGACGGCCTCCAACACTTCGTGAAATGGTATGCGGAACATCCTGAACTCACCAGCAGGGTGCGCGAATTTCGGCAGATCTCCAAGACCGGAATATGACCTTGTGACGATCAACGTAGCACTAGCCGAACCTTTCGACTTTCCCCAACAGTTGCAGTCAGGACAGTTGCTGGGTTTGGTGGCCATGCCCGGCGCATGAAATAAAAAACCCGATGGATCGGGCTTTTGCATCGTTGGTGCCGAAGAGGAGACTCGAACTCCTACAGGCTTGCGCCCACCAGACCCTGAACCTGGCGCGTCTACCACTTCCGCCACTTCGGCACGTAATAGATAATAATCTCACTATTCAGGCTCTCTGTCAAGAATGAAAACATGTCCCGGTAATCGTTCCGCCACGCAAGGGAACCGGGGTTTTCGTGTCTTTGCGGGGAGCGAAACGACGAAACACTCTCGACATACAAAGACACTGAATGCTTCGCTTCGCTCGCCATGATAGCATTATTCTTTCCTGTAACCGAATGGCGATCATTATGGCGAAAAAATTCTTGACACAGGAAGGTGGATGGGGTACCATTATCACTAATGCGTCTTAATAGCAATTGGAGACGGCATATGGAGCCCAAAACACCAAGAAGAATGACCAGACAAAGAAAAGTGATCCTGGAAGAACTCAAGAAGGTCACTTCCCATCCCACGGCTGACCAGTTGCACCAGATGGTGAGGACGAGGATACCGACAGTCAGCATCGCAACCGTATACCGCAATTTGGAGATCCTCTCGGAAGAGGGCCAGGTTTTGAAATTGGATGTGGCGGGGACGCAGAGGCGCTTCGATGGCACTACCGCCAACCACTATCACATCCGCTGCAGCCTCTGCGGAAAGGTCGATGATGTGGAATTGGAACCGATGGAATCAATAGAAGAGACGGTTCGAACATCCTGCGGATACAAAGTGATAACTCACAGGATTGAATTCACGGGAATTTGTCCCGAGTGTGCCGCAAACACCGAAAGCACTCGGTAGCCATGTATGTCGTAAACGTTCCGCATGAGGAACCAATTGCAAAAACCAAGGAGGAAATACAGTATGTCTAAAGTGGAAGGTTTTTTGAAAGAAGCTTTTGCAGGCGAGTCACAGGCCAATCGCAAGTATCTCGCTTTTGCCGTGAAGGCTGACAAGGACGGTTATTCCCAGGTGGCTCGCCTGTTTCGAGCGGCTGCTGAAGCAGAAACCATTCACGCACACAATCATCTCAAAACGCTTAAGGGCATCGGCACCACGCAGCAGAATCTTGAAGCTGCAATCGCAGGGGAAACTCACGAATTCGAGCACATGTATCCGGAAATGATCAAAGCGGCGCAAACAGAAGCCAATAAAGAGGCGGAACGTACCTTCACCTATGCCAACGAAGTCGAAAAAGGGCATGCGGAATTGTATAGCAAGTTATTGAAAAGCCTGGGGTCATCTCAGGACAATTATCCGTATTACGTCTGCCCTGTCTGCGGTTACACGGCAGAGCACGAAGCGCCCGACACATGCCCCGTCTGCGGGGTCAAAGCGAAAATGTTCAAAAAAATCGATTGATAGCGTAAACCTCACAAGGGGGGTTGTTTTATGGATCCGGTCACGCTTTCCCGCCTGCAATTTGCAGTTGCCACGTATTTCCATTTTCTGTTCGTGCCGCTGACTTTGGGGCTTTCCGTTCTGGTGGCGATCATGGAAACCCAATATGTCAGGACTCGGGACGAAGAGTACAAGAAAATGACCAAATTCTGGGGGAAGTTGTTCGTCATCAACTTTGCCCTGGGTGTGGTCACGGGAATAACGTTGGAATTCCAGTTCGGAACCAACTGGTCCCGGTATTCAAAATACGTGGGTGACATCTTCGGTTCTTTGCTTGCAATCGAGGCCACCACATCCTTTTTTCTCGAATCCACTTTTATCGGAATTTGGCTCTTCGGTTGGAAAAGGCTTTCGCCCAAAGCCCATGCAGTCTGTATCTGGCTGGTTGCCGTCGCCTCGAATCTGTCGGCATACTGGATACTCTCGGCGAACTCCTGGATGCAGCATCCGGTTGGGTACGTGATCCGAAACGGCCGTGCGGAGCTGAACGATTTCTGGGCCGTGGTTGCCCAACCGTACGCCATATTCATGTATCTGCACGTGATCAGTGCCGCGTACATCCTTGCCGGATTCTTTGTGCTGGGGATCAGCGCATACCACATTCTTCGCAAGAACAATATTCCGTTTTTCAAGCGGTCCTTCAGAATGGCTGCGGTGTTTGCCGTCATTTTTTCCATAGCTGAACTGGGAATCGGTGATCTCCACGGCAAACAGATGATGAAAGCACAACCCGCGAAGGCGGCTGCGGCTGAATCAGTGTGGGAAACCACGAAGGGCGCGCCCATGTATCTCCTGGTCATTCCGGACGAGGCGAATGAAAGGAACAAGCTGGAGCTTTTCGGGATACCGAAATTGTTGAGCTGGGTTGCTTTGGGTGACAAGGATGGAGTGTACAAGGGACTGAAGGAATGGCCCAGGGAGGAAAGACCTCCCGTTGCCTTGACCTTTTGGACTTTCAGATTGATGGTGGGGCTCGGCATGCTGTTCATCCTGTTGAGCTGCCTGGCATGGTGGAAGCGAAAGGATCCGGAAAGCGCCCCCATGCTCCTCAAGGTGCTGGTGTTGGCCATGCCGCTTCCGTACCTGGCCCTGGAATTCGGTTGGACCGTGACGGAGTTGGGCCGTCAACCCTGGATCGTGTACGGAGTCATGAAGACCTCGGATGCGGTTTCCCGCCTTGCCGTTTCTCAGGTAGGTCTATCTTTGGCGGCTTTCATACTTTTCTATACCGTACTGGGAATAGTCTGCTTCTATCTCATAGCAAAATACGCCCGTAAGGTTCCGGAACCAGCACCGCAGGTGGGGCAGGAACCTCAGGCCGCTACGGCAGGTAACTAGGAAGGGGAACAGAAATGTTGGAAACAATATGGTTCTTGTTATGGGGCGTGCTGTGGGCGGTATACTTCATGCTGGACGGTTTTGATCTCGGTCTCGGGACTCTCGGACCATTCCTCGCCAGGAGCGATACTGATCGGCGAGTGGTTTACAACGCCATGGGTCCGTTCTGGGACGGTAACGAGGTGTGGCTGATTACTGCAGGCGGGGTGACTTTTGCCGCTTTTCCCACCACGTATGCCGTGATGTTCAACGCTCTGTATACACCATTGCTGATGCTGTTATTTGCGCTCATTTTGCGTGCCGTTGCTCTGGAATTCAGGAGCAAGGTTGACACCGAAGGGTGGCGAAAGCTCTGGGACGCGTGTCTTTTTGTCGGCAGCTTCGTTCCCGCTCTCCTCCTGGGTGTTGCATTCGCCAATATCTTCCATGGAATACCCATCGACGCAGAAGGAGAATTCCACGGTAATTTACTCACGCTTCTAAACGGTTACGGACTCTTGGGGGGAGTGCTGTTCGTCCTGCTGTTCCTGGTTCACGGAGCCTTGTGGTTGGCCATCAAGGCTCAGGGCGACCTCGAGCAGCGGGCCGGACACGCTGCGGGAAGAATATGGTGGGTCTTGCTGGTGATTGCTGTGGCATTCTTGGGGGCTACGTGGTTTGCCACCGGACTGTACGGGAACTATCTGGAGAACCCGGCACTCTTCCTCATTCCTCTCGTGACCGTGGCGGCACTCCTGGCAGTTCAGGTCTTTATCATGAAGAAGGCATGGTGGGCTGCCTGGTTTGCTTCAAGCCTGACCATTGTGGGAGCCACGTTGTTCGGAGTGGTAGGTCTGTACCCGAATCTTTTTCCATCGAGCATGGACCCGGCGTACAGTCTCACTATTTACAATTCAGCCTCCAGCCCGCTGACGCTGAAGATCATGTTGGGTATCGCGCTCACGTTCGTTCCGATAGTCATCGTGTACCAGATATGGGGTTATTATCTGTTCAAGGACAAGGTTTCCGAAGACGATCTGGCATCGGAGGAGGCGTACTGATCGGAGGTTGCTCCCCCATGTAACAGTTTCCACGCGTAATGCCCGTGTGCAAGCACAATTTCGGAGGGTCTGTTTCGCTTTCAAACAGCCCTCCGGCCTTTCCGCCACTCAGAGATGCATGCTGTAAACCAACTCTTGTTCGCAGAAAGATTATTGCGGCAAACCGTGGGTCAGCTCGATGTGTGCTCCAGGATTCCGGGCAATCAGCATGCAATACGGATTCGCTTTTTTACAGGTAACTCGATTCTGGGCACAGGCTGGGGCACTCCTTCGCTGCGGACTACGCAGAGCCGTCTCATACGAATGCGCTTTCAAAAAAGTAAGATTGGGAGAGGAACGTCTTACAAGAAGTTCCTCCCCGATTTCAAGTATTTGAAAACGCATTGGTCTCATCACTTTGGGTTGAACGGCAATGTCTTGCGGAATATCGTCATCCGGTCTCCTTCAAAATTCGGATCATTGTACCGATTCAAGTCGTAGATCAGGGTTGCTCTCACCTCATATTCGCCTGTCTTCACCATTGGATCCCAGGACAGGATACGCTCCTCCCCTGCTCGGACAACTGTTTCATGGGGTCCTTGCGCATCAGCCATGCTTGCCGAGATAGCATCCGGGCGTTTCTTGTCTTCTTCCAGGAAGGCTTTGTCATCAGGACGGTCGCCGTACCAGGGAGCGAACATCCAATCCTGCTTCGCGACCACCCTGCCTTTGCCGTCAACCACTTCCGCTTTGAGATACATGCCGCGTCGGTTCGAGCCTGTGGGAACGGAATGTCCGGCACCAATGTTGATGATATGAAAATCGAGGGCTGAGGTTGATTCCCCCTGCGCCACAATGACCAGGCTTAATGCGCCCGATAACCGTTGAGGAGAATGTCCGCCCGTCCACAAGTGTCGCGCGATCGCTCTGACTGGCACATCTTCGTTCTCGGCTGAC
>Ga0187785_10000604_pt1 | contig 13060 bp, 12 predicted proteins | sample 0815_BV2_4_20_MG_FD_132466 | JGI IMG/M metagenome (GOLD analysis project Ga0187785, IMG submission 132466) | Tropical peat soil microbial communities from peatlands in Department of Meta, Colombia - 0815_BV2_4_20_MG | ecosystem: Environmental > Terrestrial > Soil > Wetlands > Peat | place...
CGGCGCAGTCCAGCTCCGGGATCACGGGATCGAATGGGCGGAACGCGCGGTCGCGATGCTTGAGGCCGACGCCCTGGCGATCCACCTGAACTTCCTCCAGGAAGCGATCCAGCCGGAGGGCGATCATAACGCCATCGGCTGTTTTGCTGCCATCGCTGATCTCTGCCATGAGTTCAGGACACCCGTCATCATCAAGGAGACCGGGTGCGGGATATCAGCAGCAACGGCACGGAAATGCTGGGGTGCCGGCGTATCTGCCATTGATGTCGGTGGCTGGGGCGGGACTTCGTGGGCGGCAGTGGAGAGCGTGAGGGCTGCCGGCGGGACGACCGAGCATAACCGGCGCCTCAGGATCCTCGGAGAGGATTTTGCCGCGTGGGGCATTCCAACGGTAGTAAGCCTTGCCGAAGTACGGGCGACCGGCAGCCCGGTCATTGCATCCGGAGGTATCCGGAGCGGGGTCGATGTCGCCAAGGGAATCGCCCTTGGCGCAGACCTGTGCGGGATGGCGCTCCCCCTCCTGAAACCTGCGATGGAGTCGGATGCAGCCCTCTTCCGGGCCATCGACGCGATCCACCAGGAGCTGACGGTAACAATGTTCCTGACCGGTTCGGCCTGCCCGGGAGATCTCCGGAAGGCACCGGTCCATATCACCGGCAGGACGCGGCAGATGATCGAAAAGGACAACCCGGCCCGGATACGGCGAGAAAGGTAAAAACCGGAAATTTTTCAAACGAATACACCAAACGAGAACACAGGAGATACACGAATGGATATAGAAGTCATTGCAGTGGGCGGATACGACGAGGTCGGGCGGAATATGACCGCCGTCCGCTGTGGAAAGGAAATTGTCGTCTTCGATATGGGCCTTCGCCTGGACCAGGTGATGATCCACGAGGATGCCGAAATAGAAAATATGCACTCCCTTGACCTGATCAAGATCAAGGCGATACCGGACGATACGATGATGAACTCGGTCGAAGGGACCGTCAAGGCTATTGTCTGTTCCCACGGCCACCTCGATCACATCGGGGCCATCCCGAAACTGGCCCACCGGTACAATGCGCCGATCATCGCAACCCCGTATGCAACGGAACTGATCCGGCAGCAGATATCCGGTGAACAGAAGTTTGGCGTGAACAACAAGCTCTTTGCCCTGAAATCAGGCCAGCGCTACACGCTCTCGCAGAACCTGGTGCTGGAATTTGTCAGGACCCAGCATTCCATCATCGATACCGTGACACCGGTTCTGCACACCCCCCACGGCGCTATTGTCTATGCCTGCGATTTCAAGCTCGACCGGACCCCGGTCATCGGTGAGCCACCGGACTTTGCCCGCTTCCGCCAGATCGGCAAGGAAGGGGTGCTCGCCCTCATTGTCGAGAGCACCTATATCGACCGCCCGGGGCGGTGCCCGAGCGAGCGGATTGCCAAGGACCTCGTGCGCGATACCATCACGAGCTACGAGGATGACAAGAACGCAATCCTTGTCTCCACCTTCTCGTCGCACATCGCCAGGGTCAAGACCATAGCCGAATGTGCCCATGAGATTGGGAGAAAACCCGTCCTCCTCGGCCGTTCCATGGAGAAGTATTCCGTCACGGCCGAACAGATGAAGCTCGTCTCCTTCCCGGAGACGACCAGCGTCTTCGGCAACCGCAGGACGGTCGACAGGACGATGCGCAGGATGATGAAGGCCGGCAAGGAAAAGTTCCTGCCGATTATCACCGGCCACCAGGGAGAGCCGGGATCGATCCTTACGCGGACAGCCATCGGGGATACTCCGTACCAGATCACGAAAGGCGACAAGATCATCTTCTCGGCCAATGTCATCCCTAACCCGATGAACTTCGGCCAGCGGTACATGGTCGAGGCGCACCTGAAGATGGCAGGGGCACGTCTCTTCGAGGACCTCCATGTCAGCGGCCATGCCTACCGGGAAGATCACTACGAGTTTATCGGTCTCTTAAACCCGCAGCATATCATACCTGCTCACGGTCACCTGAAGCTGACCGCAGGGTACACCGACTTTGCTACCGAACTCGGCTACACAGCCCATTCGACGGTGCACATGATGAAGAACGGGCAGCGGCTCAAGATCAATTAATGGATGATGAATCATGTCGGAACTCCCGCAGTACCTGGAATCGGTGGCAACGCAGATCGACCACATGATCGACCGGTATTTTGTCGACACGACCGGTGAACTGAACAAGGCATCCGCCCACCTCCTTGCAGCCGGTGGAAAACGCCTCCGCCCTGCGGTCGTCATGCTCGCGGCTGATGCCGTCAGGCCGGGGAGCTCCGACGACATCCTGCCCGCCGCCCTTGCTCTTGAGATCACCCACACGTTCACGCTCATCCACGACGACATCATGGACGACGATTCGCTGAGGCGGGGTGTCCAGACAGTCCATACCAAATGGGACATGCCGACCGGCATCCTTGCCGGCGACGTGCTGTACGCCCGTGCCTTCGAGTACCTCTGCAAGGCAACCGCAAAAGAGGAAGCAAAGGTCCGGGCGGTGACGATGCTCGCCCGGGCCTGCGCAGATATCTGTGATGGCCAGCACCGGGACATGTCCTTTGAGCACCGTACCGATGTCGACGAGTACGAGTACATGGAGATGGTCCGGAAGAAGACCGGCGTCCTCTATGCAGCAGCTGCGGGGATCGGGGGTATTCTCGGCGGCGGAAGCCCCATGCAGGTGAAGACCCTGTATAATTTCGGGCTCAACACCGGTATTGCATTCCAGATCCAGGATGATCTTATTGACCTCCTCACCCCCGCGGAGAAGAGCGGGAAGGACCGGGCATCCGATCTCCGCGAGGGAAAGCAGACACTCCTCATGATCAAGGCACGGGAGAAGGGGATCGACCTCCTGAAATACCGGCGTGACCTGACCCCCGCCGATATCGATGCCGCGATCAGGGAACTCAACGATGGCGGTGTGATCGACGACGTGAAGAAGATCGCCTCGGACCTCGTCGCTGACAGCAACAAGCACCTTTCCATCCTCCCCCCGTCAAAAGAGCGGCAGCTCCTCATGGAGATCGGCGAATTCTTCGTGACCCGGAGCTTCTGAAGATGGCAGGAGAAGACCCGAAAGAGATCCTCTTTTTATGTGCACTCACCAACGCCGTGAAGCATGGCGGGGTGCCCCAGAGCGGGGCGGTGATCGGGATGGTCATGGGTGCCCATCCCGAACTCCGGAGCAGGGCAAAAGAAGTCCAGTCACTTGCGAAGGATGCGATCGCCGAAGTAGCTTCCCTTTCTTCGGAAGAACGTATCGCCGTGCTCAAGGCACGGGCGCCGTCGATGTACGCTTCCCTTTCCGAAAAGCACGAGCATAAGAAGATGCTTCCCGATCTGGAGGGAGCCGGAAACGGTGTCGTGATGCGGTTTGCTCCCAACCCGTCGGGCCCGCTCCACATCGGCCATGCCCGTGCCGCTGCCCTGAACGATGCTTACGTGAAGCAGTATGGCGGGCGGTACATCCTGCGCATCGAGGATACCGATCCGAAAAGGGTGGATCCTGATGCCTACGAGATGGTCGTGGAGGACCTGAAGTGGCTCGGGCTTGGGATTACCGAGACGGTGACGCAGAGCGATCGGCTCCCGATGTACTATGACCTGTGCCGTCAGCTCATTGAACGGGGAGGGGCGTACGTCTGCACCTGTGACAACGAGCGGTTCAAAGAGCTCAAGCAGGCAAAGACCGCCTGCCCCTGCAGGGACCATCCCGTGGCAAAGAACCTTGAACTCTGGGAGAAGATGCTCGACCATACGTTCCGGGAAGGCGATGCTTCAGTAAGGATCAAAACAGACCTTGACAACCCCGACCCCGCGATGCGGGACTTCCCGGCCTTCCGGATCCTCGATGCCCCCCCGCACCCGAAGGTGAAGGCGCATGTTTACCCGCTGATGAACTTCTCGGTAGTGGCAGATGACCACCTTCTTGGCGTGACGCACGTGATCCGTGGCAAGGATCATATCGCCAACACCCGCCGGCAGCGGTACATCTATGATCATTTCGGCTGGAAAGTTCCGGTCTACCGGCATTACGGGAGGATGGGGATCGAAGGTGTAGTTCTCTCGACATCACAGATGCGTGCCGGGATCAGGGAGGGTACTTATTCGGGATGGGACGATATCCAGCTCGGTACCCTGCGTGCCCTCGCCCGCCGCGGGATCAGCCCGGTGGCCGTGAAAAGCGCGATGCTTGCCATAGGGATCGGGGATACCGACATCTCGTTCTCATGGGACAACCTCTATGCCGAGAACCGGAAGATCGTCGACCCTGTTGCGAACCGCTACTTCTTTGTCCCCGACCCGGTTACCGCTGTCATTGAAGGGGCACCATCCCATACTGCCCAGGCACTGCTCCACCCGGGCGATCCTGCACGGGGGGTGCGGTCTCTCGCTTTCACGGGCTCCGTCCTCCTCCCGAAGAGCGAGATCGTTCCCGGGACGGCCATGGTCCGGCTCAAGGACCTCTTCAACGTCACCATTGCCTGGAACGGCGGGACGCCCTCCTTTTCCTATGGCGGTGATTCGCTGGCAGATGCCAGGGCTGCAAAGGCGCGTATCATCCAGTGGCTGCCTGCGCAGGAAACTGTGGAATGCACCCTCCTCACTCAGGAAGGAACGATGAACGGTGCCTGCGAAACGCTCGTGAAGAAGGAAGCAGGCAGGGTTGTCCAGTTCGAACGGGTCGGGTTTGCCAGGATCGACACTGTGGAAGGGGACAGAGTACAGGCATACTTTACACACAAGTAATCCCTATGCCGTCGTCAGGAGTGTTCATCCGGTCCGGGAAATAAATAATAACACATAAGTGGTTGCCATGCCATCCTTAGAAAAGGATCAGCGTGACCGACTACCAGAAGTATTCAGACGAACTTCCGACGATCGAGGAGATCCGGCAGTGGGTGTCCGGCTACCCGGATGAGGAGCAGCTGATCGCGATCATCTCCCGCTCGTACGATTATATCCGCCGGCTCCCGCTCGCGGGGATAGCCGAAGAGTACTGCCGGAACGACGAATGCTCTCTCGAATAATCCCTTTTCTCCGTACGAACATCTGTTTTAGACCATCCCATGACCGGAAAAGCCGGTCCCCTTGTTGAAAACGGCAGGCACCTCGCGGGGGGGAAGATCCTGAAGCATGAAAATAGAATCTTTTATCGGGAAATGGACTGTATTCACCGGCACCGGGTTCCGGTCCTTTCTGTCAGGGAGGATCATCTTTCCGGGTAACACCGGTGACCAGAAAAGAGGATACGGCGACCCATCGGATCTCCTGCCCGTCGCAATCAGATCCGGATAAGCCGGGCCACTGCCGCCAGCCAGGTCTGTTTTGCCTCTCCTGTCTCCATTCCCATCATGACATCGCTGAGGAGGCCGTTGATGAGGGCATCGCACGCGACGGCAAGCGTGCGGGAGTCGAGGGCGGGGGAGACCAGTCCCTTCTTCTGCTGGCCCCGGATGAATTGTTCGATGACCCGGAGGTCCTCAGCCCGGTCACGGGCGAGGTGCTCGCGGATCTTCATATTGTTTGCCGCAAGGAGCATCAGTTCCGAATTCATGGCACTAAACTGGGGGACATGGCTCACGAGCGAATCGAAGAGCGCGGCACTGCCATCCAGGAGATCCCCCTCGCGATAGGAACGTTCGAGGATGCCGGCGAGTTCTTCACGGCCGTATTCCGCAACTGCTGCGTAGAGGTCTTCCTTGCCGGGAAAATACTGGTACAGGGCTGGCTTTGTAACGCCGAGACTCGCGGCGATCTCCCCCATGGTCGTGGCGTGGTATCCTTTCCTGAGAAAGAACGCGTATGCGGCTTCTACGATCTTCTTCCTGACCTCGTCCCGATAATCCTGCATAATTCGTGGCATTGTCTAAAAGCACCTGTCGCGCGGAGTGGGGAAAAGAATCCTCCTGAGGAGCCTTTACCCTGTGTAATAATAACTTACCAATGGTAAGATTAATAACTTTGGGTATTTTACATCATACTACACAAAGTGCCGGCTGGTTCCGGCACGGAGCATGTCAACAATGATACACAGGACCATTCCCGCCATTGAAAGAAAGACCGGGAGGGGAAATATGCTGGCCGGCACGGCGCTCGTGCTGGTGGCCGCTATTATCGCCCTTCTTGGGTTCATCGTCCCACCGGCTTCGGCAGATACGCCCACGGTAACGATAGCCGACTACAAGGTCTCGCCGTCAGTGCTGCTGCCCGACAGCATGGGGACCATCACGGTCACGGTCAGAAATACCGCAGCAAGCGCCACGATCAGCGAAAAGACCGGTCCACTCTCTTCCGATTCATCGGGAACGACAAAGGTCACCGACATCAACGTCAATATCCAGAATGTCCATCTCGAAGGAAACGGCATCATTGTCCTGAGCAATGATTTCGATCGCATCGGAGAGCTCGGGCCCGGGCAGTCCACGACCATCACCTTCTCCATCCAGGCACCCGCAAAGAGCGGGATGTACTATCCCGAGGTCTGGATCGATACCCTGGGAGCCCGGAGCGTCAAATACCCGGTCCCCGTCAACGTCAATACTCCCGTGGGAATCCAGAAACAGGCGATCCTGATCCTGGAGAGTTCATTGACCGGCAGCCAGAACCCCGGCGATGAGATCCCGGTATCGGTGACCGTCACGAACTCCGGCGGCATGCTCGCGGACGACGTGACTGTAAAGGTCGAGAATGTGAGCAGCACCGTAGCGCCGAAAAATACCGACCTGTACCACCTCGGCGGCCTCGGGGCCGGAGAACAGAAGACCTTCGATCTCGTCCTCCTCTCCGACAAGAACACGGAAGCGGGACTTGTGAAAGTCCCGATAACGATCCGGTACAATGCCATCGACGGCACACCCATGACCCAGTCCACCGGGATTGACGTGATGTTCAAGGGAGTCGCCGAACTGGGTTTTGTCTCCGTTGACACGAACCCGTCACGGCTCACAGAAGGCACCCCCTTTGACCTCACGGTACGGATCGAGAACACTGGCACCGGTGAGGCAAAGCAGGTCTCGGCAAAGGTCGATCTCCCGGCGCAAGGGACGAAGGAGGCATTCATCGGCAAGATCAAGCCAGGCAACGATGCCCCGGCGATCTTCCTGCTCGAAAGCATGAAAGGCGGCACCTACCCCTACAACCTGACGATCTCCTACACCGACGATATGGGACCGCATACCCTCACGCGGCAGATGAACGTGAGGGTTACGCCGGCAGACAACTCCGGTACCGTCATCTTTGTCATCCTCATCCTCGGCATCCTCGGGTTCGCGGGCTACCGGTACTGGTACCTGCCGAAGAAGAACGGAAACGGTTCCTTCCCATGGGAAAGAAAGAACTGAAGGTCGCGTTCCTGCTCGCCCTCAGGTCACTTCAGCGGGGGAGCAGATCGAGCGTGATCCTGACCATCCTGATCGTCGGGATGTGTTTCACCAACATGATCTTCCTTCCCGGCCTCTTCAACGGGATCGGACAGAGCATCACGAAGCAGGTGGTGGACTACGAAGTGGGAAACGTGCTGGTCAGCCCCAAGAGCGGCGACCAGTACGTCTCCGATCTCAGCGCAACCCTCGACCTCATCAACGGGATGCCGGGCGTCGAGCGTGCAACCCCCCACTTCACCAAAGGGGCTACCCTGAAGTACCGCCAGCGGGTCCTCGGGGTATCGGTGCGGGCGATCTCGCCGAACGACGAGAAGGCGGTCTCGCCCCTCTATACCAAGATGGTGGCCGGCAGTTACCTCGGTGAAGGGGATACCGGGGAAGTCATCATCGGCAAACCGGTGGCGGGCGACCCCTCTATCCGCCAGGAAGACGAGTTCCAGCCATCCCTGGGCGGGGTCCGTGTCGGGGACTCGATCAACATCGATTACGGGAACGGGTATGCCAAAGACTACCGCGTGAAAGGGATCTTCTTCACCGGCTGGAGCCAGGCTGACAGTGCGGTCTACGTCAGTTCCGCGGACATGGCCCTTGTCGACCCGAAGTCGGTAGACAACGCGGACTATATCACGGTCAAGGCAAAACCCGGCTACTCCGAGACCTTCATCAAGAACGAGCTGATCCAGTACGGCGTGACGCCCAAGGTCCAGACGACAGCCGACCTGCTCTCGAAGAGCATGGGGAGGGCGCTCCAGAGTTTTGCCATCATCAACCTCGTCTCGCTCATCGTCTCCATCATCATCACGACGGTCGTCCTCTTCATCGTCATCACCATCAAGACCATCAACAGCAGGAAGCAGATCGGGATCCTCAAGGCCATCGGCGTGGACAAGGAAGTGATCATGCACAACTACGGGTTCCAGGTCATCATCCTCGCGATCCTGGGGATCATTCTCGGTATCATCATCGCGCTCCTGCTCGCGGTATACATGGCGATCCATCCGATTGTTACCCCGGAGTGGTCTGCAACCCTCTACCTCACACCGATGGATCTCGTCATGAACTCCCTGATCCTCTTCATTGCCGCGCTGGTGGCCGGCTATGTCCCGGCCTACCAGGTATCGAGGGAGGATATCCAGACTGCCATGAGGGCCTGATATGATCGGCATCAGAAATCTCGAAAAGATCTATCATATGGGAAACGTCGAGGTCCGGGCCCTTGACGGGGTGACCCTCGATATCGGTAAAGGGGAGTTTCTCGGCATCATGGGAGCCAGCGGGAGCGGCAAGACTACGCTCCTGCACATGCTGGGCCTCCTCGACGAGCCCACGACCGGTACCATCACGATCGACGGGATGAACATCGCAAAACTTTCCGATTTTGAAAAGACCATGTTCCGGCTCTACAAGCTCGGGTACGTCTTCCAGGACTATGCGCTGGTCCCCGATCTCACGGTCTTCGAGAATGTTGCCCTGCCGGCGATGCTCCGGAAGGATCGCACGGAGGAACAGCTCACCAGGGACACCTGCGATATCCTGCAGAAGATCGGGATGTACGACCGGCGGGACCACCTCCCCCGGGAGCTCTCCGGCGGCCAGCAGCAGCGGGTCTCGATTGCCCGGGCGATGGTGAACAAGCCGGACATCCTCTTTGCCGATGAACCGTGCGCGAACCTCGATACCGAGAACTCCCGGATGGTGCTCGACCTGTTCCGGGAGATCAACAGGGAGATGCAGCAGACAATCGTCATGGTCTCCCACGAGGACTGGCACAAGGAATATTTCCACCGGATCGTCCGCCTCCGCGACGGGAAGGTCATCAGCGACGGGACGAACGGGCTGCCCGTGACCTGATCGGGGCAGCAACCTTTCCTTTTTTTCCTCCAGGGTGGAATAGTACGATAACGAACCCGGCTGCCATGGATGAGATCCCTGTCGAAAAGATCGTGCGGTCCCGCCGCAGGACCATTGCCCTCGTCATCACGCCTGATGCACGCCTGATCGTCAGGGCCCCGCTCCGCGTACCGGCTGCCATGATCGACGAGATGATCCGTGAGAAGAGCGGCTGGATCCGGAAGAAGATGGCCGAGATACAGCAGCGGCCCCCTGCTGTTGTCCACCGGTATGAAGAGGGGGAGATCTTCTTCTTCCTCGGACGGTCGTATCCGCTGCACTTCACGGGTGACGGAACGGGAACGATCGAGCGGACCGACCAGCTCCGTGTATGCGACACGCTCCGCCCCGTGGTCCGGCAACGGCTTAAGGCATGGTACCGGGAGGAAGCCTGGAAGGAGATCCATTCCCGCTGCCTGTGGTTTTCGATGAGGACGGGTTACGCCCCTTCGTCAATTCGCATCTCGGATGCACGGGAACGCTGGGGGTCGTGCACGCACAAGGGCGGGCTCAACTTCAGCTGGCGTCTCATCCAGGCGCCCCTGGAGATCGTCGATTACGTGATCGTCCATGAACTCGTCCACATCCGCCAGCACGATCATTCGAAGAAGTTCTGGGCGAAGGTTCAGGAGATTATGCCGGATTACGAACGTCGCCGGAAGTGGCTCCGGGAGAACGAGAGGCTGCTGAGGATTTGATAATCAGGTCAGCCGGCCCTGGATAACGTTAAGAATACCCGGTCCCAGGGCTCCCTGCGCCCGCCTGCCCCGGAAATCTCTTTCCCGGCATGGGCTCCCGTGACCCGCATCCAGGTTTTACGGGCATGAGCAGAATTGTTTACAGCAGCGTCCCCGCGACAATTCCGCCTGCATAACAGATCATGGCGATATGGAAGAGGGGAAGCACTTTCAGGGCCGACTCCGGCGCCCGGTTCTTCAGGATCGCAACCGTTGCAATAATGATGAGCACCAGCCCTGCAACAACGCCTCCTTTCGCGATCAACCCGAGACGGGTGATGAAAAGGGACGCCATCATGATGTGGATAATCACGAACCCGGCAATCCAGTATGCGGTTCGTTCGGCATCATAGATCGTCGGGATGGTCTTCAGGCCCCGCGCACGGTCGTTCACCTCATCGATCAGGTCATTGGCACCCAGGTGGGCGAGCGCGAACGGGTAGAAGAAGAGAAAGTACAGGAGGGCATTGATATCCGGGTTCCCGGCACACAGGTACCCTGCGACCGGAAAGAGGGCAAAATCCGTCCTGCCAAAGACCTGCGGGAAGGGGAAGACCTGCGGGATCCTTTTTTCGACCTGGTAAAAGATCTCGATGGTATAGCTGTAGACCATGATCAGCAGGACGATGAGCGAGTGCGGGTACGGCAGGGTGAGCACGAGGATGGCAGAAATTCCCGCCAGGATCCCGAAGAGAACGAGGGCCCGGGCGGGTGCAATAAGGCCCGCGGGGATCGGGCGTGTGTCAAAGAGACGCCAGTACCGCGTCAGTTTTCCCGACTCCACCTCTTTTTTATCATAGTCCCGGTCCACATAGTCGTTGAGGACCAGTCCGGCTTCGAACCCGAAGAAACCGATCAGGGCAACCTTAGCAAGGGTGAGCCAGGAGAACCCTCCATAGGCCGATGTTGCCAGAAGGTACCCCGAACAGAAGAGAAGCGGCCATGCAAAGAAGAACTGCAGCCGCATAAGGTCGATATATGCCCGCAGGGTCGGGTGCATGCATACCGGTTGGCATTCCGAATATTCCATGGTTTCGGGAGTGCTGCAAAAAACCCTTTTATCAGTTCAGCCATCCAACAGACAAGGGATGGATTCTTTTTTTATCCGCCCGGAACAGCCCGGGGATGCCGGGGCCATTTTTGAAGTGAATCTCCAGGCATTCGGACAGGATGGCGAGGCACGCCTCGTCAATGCTCTCCGAAAAGACGGTGACTACCACCCGGAACTCTCCCTCGTTGCGGTCTGCGGCGACAGGATCATCGGGCATATCCTGTTCCCCCCGATCGCGATCGTCTCCGAGAGTGGCAAAACTGCAGCCCTTGCCCTTGCGCCCCTTGCCGTCCACCAGGACTTCCAGTGCCTGGGCATCGGCGCAGCCCTCGTGGAAGAGGGACTCAGGGAATGCAGGCGCCTCGGTCACCGGATTGTGATCGTCGTAGGTCACCCCAGCTATTACCCGCGATTCGGCTTCGTCGCGGCGAGCACTTTTGGGATCTCTGCCCCGTTCCCCTGCCCGGATGAAGCGCTCATGGCGATCCCGTTGTCCGGGGGTGCGATGGACGGCATTCATGGCACCGTGAAATATCCCGCTGCCTTCGATGCGGTCGGTGCCCATACTTCCTGACGGGATTAAGGCCTTTCCTCTTTTTTCCCTACCGTGGCAAGGTACAGGAGAAATTGATCTTCTCCGTCGATCCCCAGCAGGCCGTCCATGATATCGTCATCGAACGCCGCAATGGCACAGACACCGCAACCGATCGCCTCTGCAGCAAGGTACAGGTTCTGGCAGACATGGCCTGCATCGAGATGGAGATCCCGGTAGCCCCGTTCCCCGTACCGCCATGTCATCCGGTACGGGACGGCCGTCCAGAGGAAGACAACACCGCTCCGGAGGACGAACTGCTGGTCAAAGCAGGCGGCCGTTATCCGGTGCGGAATCGTGGGGTCGGTATCGATCTGCTGGAGGCGGTGGGAAAGGGCAAGGTAGCGGTACAGCCCCGGGTCAAGCCCTTCCACGTTATTGACGAGAAGGAAGGTCTCAAAGGCATGACGGGCGCCTGCGGACGGAACGTTCCTGAAGGTAGCCTGCGTGCCGGCGATCTGCCGGACCCCCTGGGTGCACCACAGCAGGAAGGAGAGCTCCTCCAGGGTGAGCGGCTCGTGCAGGTACGCCCGGACACTCCGCCGCCGTTCTATTGCGTCCCGGAGATCCAGCGGAGGGATATGGAGGACCTGCGGCGGCGTGAGGTCCGAAAACGAGGCGTCCCGAAGCGGGGGTACCTCGAGCGGAGGCTGGGGGAGACCTTTCTGCTGGTCGCTCCTCCCGATCCAGGCGTACTTCGTCTTCTCCATGAATTCCCTGCCGGCCCCCTGCCCGGCACCCGCCACCCTTTCCCCGTCTGCCATACAGGATCACTTTCAAAAAATCCTTGTCTTTTTGTCCTTGTCAGGTTTTGGGTGGCGGCAGGATCTGCAGGCGCAAATGCATACACCATTTATACCGGCATCCGCAAATCTACCATGGACTATGGTCGCAGGCCAACCGCTCTGTGCTCCCGAAGACCTGACGCGGTTCTTAACCACCTTTACGGGCACTGCAGGCAACCCCACGGGTATCGAGGATATCGCCCTCGGCGACTGCCACCTGAAGAAGTTCACGAACGAGTTCTGGACCTCACGCCAGCGGCAGGCCGCCCCCATCCACGAGATATCCTACCGTGCCTGTTTCAAACCCCAGCTCCCCCGCTTCTTCATCGGGCTCCTCACCCGGAAGGGGGACGTGGTCTACGACCCGTTCAGTGGAAGGGGGACCACTGTTATCGAAGCAGCGCTCATGGGACGGGACGTGATCGCGAACGATGCAAGCCCTCTGTCCCGGATCATGACCGAACCACGCTTCTTCCCCCCAACCCTGGCAGCCGTCGAGAAACGCCTGGGGACCATCCCGGCCACGGCAGGGGAAGCCGATACCGACCTCTCCATGTTCTACCATCCCGACACGGTGCGGGAGATCGTC
>Ga0187785_10000605_pt1 | contig 13053 bp, 10 predicted proteins | sample 0815_BV2_4_20_MG_FD_132466 | JGI IMG/M metagenome (GOLD analysis project Ga0187785, IMG submission 132466) | Tropical peat soil microbial communities from peatlands in Department of Meta, Colombia - 0815_BV2_4_20_MG | ecosystem: Environmental > Terrestrial > Soil > Wetlands > Peat | place...
GAAGGAGTACCTCCAATTTCTCCGCTTTCTTTAGTTATAATTAAAGAGATATTATATTCCTTCATTAATGCCTTGTTGAAACTTTTAGAAAAAGTTCCCTGCATTGCAATGATATTTTCCTGTTTTAATCCAAAAGTAAGGCATTTTTGAATAGAATCCAGTGAAGGAAGTACCCTGGCAAATAGTCTTTGAGAATCAATATTTTCGATTATGGGTTTCAATGTTGAGACTCCTGCAAGGTGCAGAATCCTATCTTCAGTTAATTCATTGGCTTTTAATGCAGCTTCTTTAAATGAAAACACCTCATGAATTAAATAATTCTCCGGAATTTCCATTTGAGGCCTTTCAAATCTCATATATTTTATTGAGGCTGATTTTGATGCATTTATAGCATTTTTAGTAGCATTAATTGCGAAAGGATGGGTAGAATCAACTAAAATATCGATTTTTTTGCTTTTAATCAGTTCTGTTAACTCTTGTTCTTCTAATATACGTGAAATAACTTCATGAGCTCCCGCTGATTTTGCAATGTCTGATCCATATTTTGTGGTGGTTGTAGCTAAAATATGGAATTTTTTTGTTTTATTCAACATTTTAATGATCATGGCGGCGTCTCTGGTGCCTGCCATTACCATTATATTCTTTTTATCTTTTCCAGGCATATTTACAACCACAAAAATAACTTATATAAAAAATTAAAGAGTTTAGTTAATAAATCATTTTATAAACCTTTCAGCAAGCCAATCACTTATGAGAATTGTACTGGAAACTAAAATAATTATAATCCAATCGATTCCTGAGAGTGCGGTTGTTCTAAATACTCCTTGAAGGAATGGAGTGTATATAACGGCTAATTGCAGTAAAAGTGACATTGCAATTGCTATGATTAAAAACTTGTTTGAGAAGCCTTTCTCTGATCTGCAGTTAAACACGTTAAATATTTGATACATTACAAATACTGTAAATGCCACAGAAGTGGCTTTTAAAGCCCCAACTCCACTAATAATCTCATAATAATACAATGCCAATGTTCCTATAGTCATTACTACTCCTGCAAGGATTATTTTTATCAGATTCTTCCGGGGTATAATCTCTTCTTTTGTAGGGGCACGTTCCATAATATTCTTCGCAGGCGGTTCAACCCCTAATGATTGGGCAGGAGGTCCATCCATAATAATGTTAATCCACAGAACCTGAATTGGATTGAAAGGTACGGGAAGTCCAATAATTGATGAGGATGTAATGGTTAATATTGCACCAATGTTGGTTGAAAGCTGGAATCTAACGAATCTTCTGATATTATCAAAAATTGTACGTCCTTCTTTAACAGCTTTAACTATGGTTGCAAAATTATCATCCTGTAAAAGCATATCTGAGGATTCTTTGGCAACATCTGTACCGCTACCCATGGCCACGCCTATGGCAGCCTTTTTAAGGGCAGGAGCGTCATTTACGCCATCACCTGTCATTGCTGTGATATTATCCTTTTCTTTAAGGGCTTCTACAATTCTAACCTTTTGTTCTGGGAAAACCCTTGCATAAACCTGGACTTCCTCAACAATTCTTTCAAATTCGGCGTCGGTGAGTTTATCAAGTTCAGAACCAGTGAGCACTTTACCGTCAGTAAGAATTCCAATTTCTCTTCCTATGGCTGCTGCGGTATCTTCATGATCTCCTGTTATCATTATGACCTTTATACCTGCCTTATTACATGTTTTGACAGCTTCTTTAGCTTCTTTTCGAGGTGGATCCATCATCCCAACCAGGCCAACGAAAACAAGATTTTCCTCAAGCTTTTCTCTGTCCAGTTCATCAAACTTGCTTTCCTCTTGAGGGATTTTTTTATAGGCAAGGGCGAGTACACGAAGGGCTTTGCCAGTCATAACATTTAAATCATTTAAAATTAGCTCTCTATCCTGTTTAGTAAGTTTTTGGACTCTTTCTCCTCGTTCAATCCACATAGATCTTTCTAAGACTATTTCTGGAGCTCCTTTAACCAGAACGTATTTATCACCATCAAAATCATTTATTGTGGTCATCCTCTTTCGTGTACTGTCCAGTGGAATTTCAAATAATCTTGGATATCTTTTTTCAAGCTCTGATTTTGAATATCCATTTTCTTCAGCAAAAATTAGAATAGCCCCATCAGTGGGATCGCCTATTGTTTTACCTTCATGAAGACTGGCATTGTTACACAATGCTGAAATCTCAAAAGCTCTTTCAGGGGCATTTATACGGGTTTCTATAACAGTCATCTTATTTTTAGTTAGTGTTCCAGTTTTATCTGTACATATAACATTACATGAACCCAGTGTCTCGACTGCAAGAAGTCTTCTAACTACAGCATTGCTTTTAGCCATTCTCTGCATACCAAGGGCGAGTGTTAGTGTTAAAATTGCAGGAAGACCTTCAGGAACTGCTGCAACTGCTAAAGAAATGGCTGTGAGGAATGTATCAACTATAGGGGTGCCCTGTAAATATTGAAGTACAAATACAACTGAACAAACCACCAGTGCAAGAATTCCAAGATTCCTTCCAAGTCTGCCAATTTTTTGATGTAATGGTGTTTCTTCTTCCTCTTCCTGTATCATCTCTGCGATTTTTCCTATAGCGGTGTTCATACCTGTTTCTATAACAACGCCTTTCCCCCTACCTGAAGATACGTCTGTTTCCATAAATGCAGAGTTACTTGTGTCTTCTTCACCGGCTTCAATGATATCGCAGGTTTTTTCAACGGGAACTGATTCTCCAGTTAGTGCAGATTCGTCGATATTTAAATCTGCGCTCTCTATTATCCTTAAATCTGCAGGAATATTGTCTCCTTCTTCTACTATTACAATATCTCCGGGCACAAGATTACCTGCAGGCACTTCCTGTTTTTTACCATCTCTAATAACTACTGCTTTACTTGAAATAAGCCCTTTAAGCTTTTCCATGGCCTTCTCTGCTCGATATTCCTGTATAAATCCAACGACGGAATTTATAATCACTACGATTAAAATAACAACGGCGTCGATTGTATCTCCGACATATGCGGCTAATATGGCGGCAATAATCAGTATTATAATAAGAATTTCCTTAAATTGGCTTAAAAATAAGGTAATAGGGCCAGCTTTTTCTTTTTCCATCAATTCATTTTTTCCATATTTAATAGAACGTTTATCGGCTTCTTTAGTTGATAAACCCTTTTCTGAATCTGATTTTAGGGTTTTTAAGGTTTCTTCTACAGTTAAATTTTGCCACTTCATCATAACACTTCATCAGATATTTAGTAAAATTATTTATATTTGTAAAAAGTCGCTTTTTTATAATTCACCAGCTTCATTTTATTTGAATTTATAAATTCAGTAGAAAACGGTTTAATAATAATGTCCGCACCCACCATTTCCCCTACTTTTATAATGCATGGTTGCAATTCTGGTTGGGGCCTTACAGAATAAATAAGAGATGATCCCTTATATATTTTTAAGTTAGGATTACAAATATCATCCTGGAAAACATCTTTGCAACATGGTTTAATATCTGTCATTATAATAGAAGTTTTAAGGTTTTTCTGGAGAATTGAGGCAACTTTATGGAACTTTCCAGCGCCTACTTCTACTATCTTATCTGAATTACCATAATTGTTAATGATGTATTGAGTAAAATCTTTCCACATTCTATCACGGAGATATTTATGATAATAAGAGAGTTTAAGCGTCCAGATATTAAAAAAGTTCTGGAAATTGAAACTGCTGCTTTTGATGATCCTTATCCACCAAGCATACTTATAGATATTTACAATCTGGGTGCAGGATTTCTGGTGGCACAGCAAGATAATATGATTGTAGGATATATTATATTTTGGATCAGATATGAAGATGAAGGCCACATAATTTCACTTGCTGTGGATAAAAATTACAGAAGGAAAAAAGTGGGAACTCAGCTTGTAGATTATGCCGTTAATATCTTCACAAAATGTAATGTAAGGGATATAAAGCTTGAAGTAAGGGTTGGTAATAAAAGCGCCAGAAAATTTTATGATTCATTGGGCTTTGAAGAAAATGAATTTATCGAAAATTATTATGAAGACGGCGAAGATGCTGTAATGATGAAAAAAACAATTAATATAGATTCTTCAGATCTACCCAAAGACTAAATACTTTAAAATCAAATGAGATTAAGATACTAATCAATAAATTAAATTTACTAATTATAATATTTAACCTTTTCAGGGAAATTCAGTATTAACACGGTGATTAAATGGTAAAAGAAGCAAAATTAGCTTTGGAAGATGGGACAATTCTTTATGGCGAAGGTTTTGGTTATGAGACAACCAGGACAGGAGAAGTGGTTTTTGCTACAGGAATGACAGGTTACGTCGAATCGCTTACAGATCCATCATATAAAGGTCAGTTATTAATGAATACATATCCTCTTCAGGGTAACTATGGAATATCTGATGAATGGTTCCAATCAGATGGGATAAAGGCAGAAGGTTTTATTGTAAGGGAAGAAAACCAGCATCCATCACATGCAGAATCTTCAAGAAGTCTTACAGAATTTTTATCCGAATACAAGATTCCAGGAATAAGTGGAGTAGATACAAGAGCACTTACAATAAAGATTAGAGAATTCGGGACTATGAAAGGAGTTTTAACCACAGAAGAAATGGATGATGAAGAGTTATTATCTATTGCAAAAAATCAACCAGATATAGAAGAATTAGATCTGGTAGATAAGGTTTGTGTGAATAAGCCTAAAATATTGGGTGAAGACTTCAAAAGAAGAGTAGCTATCCTTGATTGTGGTATAAAAAATAATAGTATAAATTCATTACTTAAAAGGAAAACAGGAGTAGTTGTTTTACCGTATAAAATGGATTATAAAGAGATTCTTGATTATGATCCTGATGGAGTGCTTGTTTCAAGTGGCCCGGGAGACCCCACAAGAGTAAAAGATGCCATTGAAAATGTTAGAAAGCTCTCAGAAAGACTTCCTATGTTTGGAATTTGTCTTGGACAACAAATTATAGGGCTTGCTTTTGATGCTGACATATACAAAATGAAATTTGGACACAGAGGAATTAATCAGCCTGTAAAAGATACAGAAACAGGTAAAGTTTCTATAACTTCTCAAAATCATGGATTTACAATTGATCCATCATCACTGGAGAAGACAAATCTTGAAATGACCCAAATAAACCTGAATGATGGTACTCCCGAAGGAATAAGACATAAAGAACTTCCAGTATCTAGTGTTCAATATCATCCAGAAGCGGGTCCAGGACCTCACGATACTAATTCCATATTTGATAAATTCCTTAAAACCATAAAAGAATATTAATATAAATTATTATCTAAAATAAACAGGAAAATTGTAATATTATCTCGAATATTTAATCTATTAAAACGTAATTTGATGAAACTCAATAAAAAGTCTTAACAGGGATAAAGATGCCAAAGGATCACGACATAAAGAAAGTACTTATCATTGGATCAGGGCCGATTCAAATAGGACAGGCAGCCGAATTTGACTATTCAGGCTCTCAAGCATGTAAATCACTTATGGATGAGGGAATAGAAACTGTACTTGTAAACAGTAACCCTGCAACAATCCAGACAGACATTGACATGGCAGATAGGGTTTATGTTGAACCATTAACTCCTGAAATTGTTGCAAAAATCATAGAAAAAGAAAAGCCCGATGCTATTTTACCAACCATGGGAGGGCAAACAGGTTTAAATGTGGCCACTGGGCTGGAAGAAATTGGAGCCCTGAAAGGAATCAAGGTAATTGGATCATCTGTTGAAACAATAAGGAATGTAGAAGACCGTGATCTTTTCGATAGTTTTATGAAGGAACTTAACGAGCCAGTGCCAAAAGCAAGAGCAGTCAATTCATTAGAAGAAGCATTAGAAGCTGTTGAAGAAATAGGATATCCAGTTATTGTAAGACCTGCATTTACTCTGGGAGGTACTGGCGGAGGAGTAGCCTACAATAAAGAACAATTAATGGAAGTAGCGACTCGTGGACTTGATATGAGTTTTATAGGCCAGGTTCTTATTGATGAATCTGTAATGGGCTGGAAAGAATTTGAATACGAAGTAATGAGGGATAAAAACGACACATGTATAATTGTTTGTAACATGGAAAATATAGATCCCATGGGAATACATACAGGAGAAAGTATAGTTGTTGCTCCTTCCCAAACTCTAAGCGATAATGATAATCAAAAGCTTAGAGATGCATCTATTAAGATAATAAGGGCCCTTCAGATTCAGGGAGGATGTAATATACAGTTTGCAGTGCATCCTGAAACTGGAGAATATAAAGTAATTGAAGTAAATCCAAGGGTGAGCAGAAGCAGTGCACTGGCATCAAAGGCAACAGGATACCCAATAGCCAAGATATCTGCTAAGATTGCCATTGGAATGACCCTCGATGAGATACAGAACGATATTACCAAGGAAACACCAGCATCTTTTGAACCTTCAATCGATTATGTGGTTGCTAAAATCCCCAGATGGCCATTTGATAAATTTAAAGGCATAAATAAGCAAATTGGAGTCCAAATGAAATCTACAGGTGAAGTAATGGCCATAGGAAGGACCATTGAAGAATCTCTCCACAAAGCCATTAGATCTCTTGATATCAAAAGGTTTGGATTTGATAATGTAGATTATGATAAAGAAGCACTTGAAAAAGCAACTGATGATCGTATTTTCCAGGTTTATACTGCTCTTAAATCAGGAATGAGTATCGAGGAAATCAAAGAGATTACTCAAATTGACGAATTTTTCCTTTATAAAATAATTAATATCATTGATTTTGAAAGTAATTTAAATAAAAAGACTATAAAAGACCCTTTCATTCTTCGAAAAGCAAAAAGAATGGGATTTTCAGATAATAAGCTCTCAGAAATTTCAGGATATACAGAAGAAGAGATAAGAGATATCCGTAAAGAAAATGGCATTTTGCCTGCTTATAAAATGGTAGATACATGTGCAGCCGAATTTGAAGCAAAAACGCCTTATTATTACGGTACATACGAACAATTCGATGAAGTGGGAGTTTCTAATAATAAAAAAGCAATTATACTTGGTGCTGGTCCAATTAGAATAGGACAAGGTATAGAATTTGATTATTGTTGTGTTCATGGAGCAATGGCACTTAAGGATGAAGGAATAGAAACAATTGTCATAAACAATAACCCTGAAACAGTTAGTACTGATTATGATATTTCCAATAAACTTTATTTTGATCCGCTGACCTTTGAAGATGTAATGGGAATAATCGAAAAAGAAAAACCAGATGGAGTTGTTGTTCAGTTTGGTGGCCAAACATCCATAAATCTTGCCGTTCCACTTGCAGAAGAAGGAGTAAAGATACTTGGCACTCCACATGAAAGTATAGATCGTGTAGAAGACCGTGAACGGTTCACAAGAGTTTTGGAGAGGTTGAATATTCCTCAGGCTGATTATGGTACTGCTAATTCATTTGAAGAAGCACAGAAGATTGCTGAGAGAATTGGGTTTCCTGTTTTGGTCAGGCCTTCCTATGTACTTGGTGGAAGAGCGATGGAAATTGTTTATGATGATATAGAACTTGAAGAATACATGAAGGAGGCCGTTAGAATCTCTCCAGAGCATCCTATTCTTGTGGATAAATTCCTTGAAGATGCAATTGAAGTTGATGTGGACGCACTATGTGATGGAGAAGATGTATTCATTGCAGGAATAATGGAACATATAGAAGAAGCAGGAGTTCATTCTGGAGATTCAGCGTGCGTTATCCCTCCACAAACCATTCCTGAAGATGTCATTGAGATAATTAAAGATTATACTAGAAGACTTGCTCTGGAACTTGATGTAGTTGGACTAATAAACATTCAATATGCAGTAAAAGAGAATGGAAAACACAAAGTATACATTTTAGAAGCTAATCCTCGCGCAAGCAGGACAGTACCTTTTGTTAGTAAAGCTATCGGCATTCCTATAGCTAAGATAGCAGCTAAATTAATGATAGGACATAAGCTTGCTGATTTAGGGCTTACAAATATGATAAAAATTGATCATGTGGCTGTAAAAGAATCAGTATTTCCATTTATAAAACTTCCTGAGGCTGATTCGGTTTTAGGTCCAGAAATGAAATCAACAGGGGAAAGCATGGGGATTGATGACAATTTTGAAGTTTCATATTATAAATCGCAGCTTTCAGCCAATATGGAGCTTCCAAAAGAAGGGAAAATATTTATCAGCGTCAAGGATGCGGATAAAGACAAAATACTTGATATTGTCCAGAAAGCTGAGGAATTAGGGTTTGAACTATGTGCAACAAGAGGAACTGCAATGGCAGTTGAAGATCATGTTAAAATCAATAGAGTTAAAAAAATCAGCCAGGGATCACCCAATATCAACGATTCTATAATGAATGGAGAAATTGCTCTTATTATTAACACGCCTTCGGGTAAACAGTCCGCAGATGATGGTTATTATATGAGAAGACTTGCTGTGGAGCTTGGAATACCATATGTTACAACACTTGCAGGGGCTCGTGCAGCGTTGAATGCTATTGAAAAAGTTAAAGAAGGAGTAATTGGAGTAAAATCTCTAAATGAATACCATGGTGTTTAATTTCTTTATTTCAAATAAAATATAAATTGGTATTAAAAAATAATTTAATAGAAAGGTTATGAATGATAGAATTAAATACGCATTGAAGATAGGATTATTAATTGGAGTGCTAGGAGGGCTGGTATTTTTCATTTGGAATGCTCTAAATCATACTATCACTTATGCGGCTAATTTAGGCATCATTGGGTTTGTTGTATTTGCAATAATTGGTTTTATATTAGGAATTTTGATCTACCCTCTTGAATAAATTTAATATAATTTTTAAGATAATGATTATTTATTTTGCTTGATTTAATTTTAAATTCTTGAGAATTAATTTTTTAAAATAAACATTTAATTTGTGCATTTAATCACATAAAAAATTATAAAAAACTTTAATCTGTGAATGCTCAATAACTAAATATTAGATATTTTAAATTTCTTATTGGCGGAGGATTAAGGTTGTATAATATTTGGGAGAAAATTAATGGTTTAATATTGATACTAATCTTATTTACGGCTATTTTTATGTTTTTAAACCCAGTTGAGGCCCATATACTTATTATTGGAGATTCAAATAGTGATTATAATCAATCTTACCTGGAAACTACAACTCTTGCTAATCAGTTGAAATCTAATGGATATGAGGTTTTAGAACTATACAGATCTAATGCAACTTCTAAAAACATTTTAAAAGGAATGTATGATGCAGACGCCGTCATATATGCTGGACACGGAGGCTTCCAATATGGTAACTACAATGGAAATGGTGGAAATGCCGAACCTCCTTTTGCACTTGTAGGTTCTGATAAGTTTATTTGGGGAATAGGTGACCAGATGCGTGAAGAAGGGAATCCCAATTTATTTACAGCACCATTTAAGCAGGATATACCTGTAATATTGCTTCATTCCTGTTTTTCAACAGGTTGGGTTGAAAATAATGAAGTTGGTAATCCAATTGAAACCATTTATAACTTTGCCAGCATGTTTACAGGTGCAGGAGCAAATTTTTATGCTACAGCATGGAATGGAGCAGAAATTGTCTATGATTTCCTAAGTGGAGCGATAGACTTTACAGATGCCAATAATCAGAACTATGAAAAAATCATTAAATCAACAGAATACAATGGAACCCAAATCTGGCGAAATGATCATGGTTATGCCGCATTTGTTGGAAATTGGAGCAGTAGATTCCCAAAGCCTGCCGAAACAACACACTATGATGATGAAGCTGCTGAAAGCTGGTATAACAGCGACAGGATAAAAAATAATTTAACATCTAAATTCACCATTAGCAGTTCTCCACATTATATTAACCAGGTGATAACATTTATTGAAGGTTCTGATGACCGAGAGGGCCATATAACAGATTATTACTGGAATTTTGGAGATGGGAATGAGACAACAATATCTGCACCAACCAATTTTAGCCACACATACACAAATCCGGGCGTTTATACTGTGACCCATACAGTAACCAGCAATACAACCAAGACAGCATCATCTGTTAAAACTGTTACAGTGATTAACAGGAATCCAGTAGCAAATTTTTATCTAACAACAGGCAACTTCGTTCCAATGGCACTGATAGGTTTTCATTCAAACTCTTATGAGCAAGATACTGGCGATAACATAACTTCATACAGTTGGAACTTCGGTGATGGTACCAGAGGTTCCGGAGAATACGTTCAGCATGCATATGGTAGAGATGGAATATATACTGTTACTTTAACTGTAACCGATAGTTTTGGAAAAACCAGCAGTACATCTGCTGTTATAACTGTCGTTACTCCGAAACCAGACCTTGTAGTAACAAAATCATATAAATCAAGGGGTTATTTATACGTTACAGTTAAAAATCAGGGTAGAGCCACATCTGGGGCATGTTATACAAGGGCATGGTATGGCAAATATTATAAAAATATATATACATATGGCCTTAAACCAGGGACATCCAAAACTTACAAAATTAAATATAAAAAAAAGCATGGCAGATTGAAGATCGACTATTTAAACCGAATTTCTGAATTAAACGAGAATAACAATTTAAGATCTTTTTAAAACTTGGGGGCATTTTTAAAATACGATTCTGAGGCTTTTAACGATATGTAAAAAATTCCTAGTCCTTTAAAGAGGATTAAACCTCTTAAAACCAAATATAATAAGTCATGATGGAATAATAACGAAATAAGTATATCGTCTATCTGCTGAAAAGACTAAATAAATTAAGATATATTCAATTTAGTCCTAATGGTTATTAAAGCATTTTTAGCCTTTTTTAATCTACTAATTTTATCGAAAATATCTGTATTATCTATTATATCCAAAGTGGCAAAGGTAATATCATATTTTGCAGTTTCGAGCATATCTTTCTCTTTTGAATCTTCCAAAATGTCAATAATGGTATCCAATTTATCAATGATATTTTTTAATTCATAATTTACATTTCCAGTATCTATGATTTCTTTGGTGGATTGAAGCATGATGTCTATTATACCATCTAATCTGTTTATTATAAAACTTATTTCAACTAAAACGTCATCATTACCCATTTTATCCCCTAATGGTTTGTTTTTTATTTTAATACAAGTTATATTTTCTTATCCTTAAAAGATTATAAAGACTTTTAATTAAATTATTCTTTAAGTTCCAATTATATGGAGTAATTACTTAAAATAGATATAATTAATCTATACATGATCAGGTGATTATATGATTTTAAATAAGTTGGCTTTTTATATAGGATATAAGATAATAGGTCTTTTTGTAGGAAAGGAGATAAAATTACTTATTAAAATAGCTTATTTAGTTTATAGGATATTTCTTTAATATTAAAAATAATTCTAATTTATTCAAATAGGATAAAATGTAAAAGTGTATTCTGGAGTTATATTGACATGATCACAATCGAAAGCGGCACAATTATTTATGGGGAGAACATGGAGGCCATAAAGGCAAATATAGTAATTGATGATGGCATAATCACCGAAATCAATGAAAATGAAGCCATATCTAGAAAAAAAATTGATGCCAGCGGATGTATCGTGGCCCCAGCCTTTATAAATTCACATATTCACATTGGAGATTCTATAGCTCAAGATATGGGGGATGGAAAACCCATAAATGAGATCGTTAAGCCTCCAAATGGCTTAAAACATAAAATCTTGAGTGAAACTCCTCCTGAAAGAATAATTTATGAAATGCGGCAATCAATGAAGAATATGCTTGCAACAGGGACAACTACATTTGTTGATTTTAGAGAAGGAGGGCTTGAAGGGATAGAATTACTTAAAAAAGCCTCTAAAGGCGTTCCTATACGAAAGATAATTTTAGGTAGGGATGATTCTTTTTATATGGATGAAACTCGAAAATCAGAAATTAAAAAAGCAACAAGAAATATTCTTAAATCCTGTGATGGTGTAGGATTAAGTGGCTTTGGTGAAATAAGTGATGAAGTTGCCCATATAATCACAAAAACTTGTAAAAAACATGGTAAAATTTCAGCTATTCATGTTGCAGAATATGAAAAGCTGCAAAAAAAATCAGTGGAATTAACAGGCAAAAGTGAAATTGCAAGGGCTGTTGAAGCAAACTTTGATATTTTGGTCCATGTTACAGCTCCAACTGGGAAAGACCTTGAATTAATTGGTAAAAGTAGAAGTTCTGTAGTTTGCTGTCCAAGATCTAATGGATCACTTTCTGTTGGAATCCCTCCTTTAATGGACTTATTTAACCATAAAATAAATGTACTTCTTGGAACAGATAATATCATGTTCAACTCTCCCAATATGTTGCGAGAGATGGAATATGCCTTAAAAGTTACTCGTGGTTATTACAGACAACATTTTTCTCCAATTGAAATATTTAAAACAGCAACTATAAACGCTTCTAATGCTTTCAAATTAAACACAGGATGTATAGAAGAAGGCAGAAACGCAGATTTAATTATTGTAAAAAAAATCTCAGATAATCCTATACTATCCATAATTAACAGAACAGAACTGAATGATTTTAGATATATAATTAAAGAAGGTAATATTGTATCTAAAGGGTAATTTAAGGCAATAAGTAAATTTTATAAATAAAAGGTGAATTTTATGTATAAAAAAATACTGTTACCTACAGATGGTTCTGAAAATGCTGAAAGTGCTGCAGAACATGCTTTTATATTGGGAGCCAGAAATGGTGCTGAAATTAAAGTTTTAAATGTAATTGAAACGCCACGATTTACAGGGATACGATCTGTTGATAAAGATGAATTAAGAAATAATCTAAAGCAGGAAGGTCAAGAATCATTTGATAGAATTTCTGACAAAATAAATAGTCTAAGCAGTGATGAAAAGTGTGAAAAAGATGTTAAATTGACTTTCGAGTCTAAAGAAGGCTCTCCTGCAGATACAATATTAAAAACAATTTCTGAAGAAAATATTGACCTTGTTGTAATGGGTACTTCAGGAAA
>Ga0187785_10000606_pt1 | contig 13018 bp, 11 predicted proteins | sample 0815_BV2_4_20_MG_FD_132466 | JGI IMG/M metagenome (GOLD analysis project Ga0187785, IMG submission 132466) | Tropical peat soil microbial communities from peatlands in Department of Meta, Colombia - 0815_BV2_4_20_MG | ecosystem: Environmental > Terrestrial > Soil > Wetlands > Peat | place...
CTCATTTAACTCGTCCTCGATCTTTTTTCGGCGGGCGATCTCCTGCACTAGGGACCTGTTTTTATGCTTGAGCTCAGAGCTGCGTTCCTCTACAATGCTTTCCAGGTTGTCTCGAGCTCTGCGCAGGTCCTCTTCGACGGCCTTCATCCTGGTGATGTCGACGTCCATGCAGAAGATCTCTACGATCTTGTCATCTTCAATAATGGGAAACATGGTGGAATGGACCCATTTGAAAGAGCCGTCCTTTGTCTTGATTTCCCAGTTCATTGCCGGGGCAGCACAACCGCTCTCCGTGATGCCTCTGACGATGCGCTCGAATTTGCCGACCTCGTTCCCTGTGAAAAGAACGTCCTGCATCCTCCGTCCCAGGATCTCATTCCTGGCGTAACCGTAAAGATGAGTGGAAGCGGTATTCCAATGGCGAATGACGCCGTCAGGATCATACCCCTGGATGGCTACGAGAGGCGTATTTTCGAAGATCGCCTCGAACCGGGAGCGATCTGACCGGGGAGACGCCTCAGCGCGCTTGTGCCTGCCTCCCGTATCTACCATCATTCCGGGGAGATGTTCCATATGCGACCTCTATCAGTTTGGGCACGCTTTCCGGAGGGCGTGTCCGTCATGAAATTTAGACCATTTTTATGAAATAATGATCATAAGTATAGATCATCATATTATTAAATAACTTATGCCATAAACGATTCCTTAGACGGATCATCGCGAAGGAAAGGGAATATTTTTAACGTGAGGAGCTACTAGGTCTCTGACATGATCATCCCGGAATATGAACGCAGCGCGGAACCAATGAAAGGGGAGAGGGTACTGAGTCATCCGGACATGATCCGGGCTAATGAGTGGATTCTCCACGAGTATGAGGCGCCTATTCGGAAATACTGCGTGTTCGTGCCATGTGCTAAGTTCAAGCCGTACCATAAAAGCCCGTCCCACACTATGTACGACCGGATCATTTTTTCGATCCTGAAGCCGGAAGAGACGCATATCGTTGTCTTCGGTACCTGCGGCGTCACTCCACGCGAGCTTGACACTGAGTACCCGTTCATGAACTATGAGTTTATGCTGGGCCGATGCGATGTCGCCTCAGTAAAGGACGAGTTTATCCGCAACGAGAGCGGTAGGCTGGCCGCCTACCTGGAGAAGACCCGGAGAAACTACACGCACCGGATCGCATACTGTACAGGCGACTTCCGCAAGGCCATGCAGAAGGCGCTGACCCTAACCGATATTCCGGTGGCGATCGCTCCGGAGTCTATGACTCTGGAGGCCAATGTACAGACAGGCAAGCATTTTAAGTATGGCAGTCTATCCCGCCGGCCTTACCTGCAGGATCTAAGCGACCTTTTGTGCGATACTGAAGGCGTGCCCCGACGCATTGTGGGCGTCACGGAGCAGTCCATCAACGATACGGACTGGTATCTAGTCTAACCCCAGCCTATATCTGATTGGGTTTACGGTTGGCCATATCAAGCCATTGCCGGGGGTGTCAGCGAGCCAATTGCGCACCCTCTGTCTACTATAATTGGTATTATGTGGATTGGGGTCCGGGATGCTGTCTCAACACCGGCGCCATCAACCGACGCAGCAACTAATAGGTCTTGTCGTCGGGGATTCCTTAGTAGTGTCTCCTGCCGTTACTATTGGCGACATCGCTCTAGGGTGCTTGTCTACTCCGTTCCATCCTCGCGGCTTTAGAGTTCTGGTACAGTTCGTCTGCTCTATGCTCGATCTTGGCGATGATATTGAACAGCGCCTTCATTTCGTCGTCGGATAGGTTCTCGAACATTCGGAAGATCTCTTTGATGTCCTTCTCTTCTCGTTTTTTGAACATGGTGTGACATCGGTCGGTGACCTTCAGTCGGATGATTCGCTTGTTATTTGAGTCTCGCTCTAGCGTCATGAAGCCTCTTCGTTCCATGCTGGTGGCGATCTGTTTGACATTCTGGTGTGTGGTGCTCATGGCGTCCGCCACTTCCTGTATTGAAGGCGGATTTTTAAACCCCATGGCGATGATGATGATCATCAGCCATTGCTTCGTCGTGATGCCGTCGGGCTCCAGCGACTTATCGATGTAGTACCTCCATCGCTGCTCAATGAGGAAAAACATGATGAGGGAGAATCGGGCCATGTCGATCCTGCTAGAGGCAAACTCGGCTTTCGCCTCGTCTACGTCAACCAAGATGTGTCATCTCCTGTGCGAACCTTCGTGCGCCCTCCAGCTCGTCCCTGTTGGGATGACCGATGTTGACGACGACGAAAGCCTTACCTTTGCTATAGTAGCTGCCTGTGACCAGGGCGCCTTTAAGCTTTAAAAGTCTCGTCATTTCCTGCACTTCTTTCCCCTCTCCTCGGCCGGAGGTGCCGAATAGAGCTACCTTCCGCCCGACGAAGTTATTGTGGGCGATGAATTTTGACATATCTTCCGATGGCTTGTCGCCATAGTTGCCCGAGCCGAGAAACAGAAGACCGTCCTGGGGGATCTCCTTCGAGGATTTGACGTGCCTGGCCTCTACGCCGAGTTCTGTTGCGATGACTGTCGCCATCTTCCGGGTATTTCCTGTTAGGGAACAATATAATACGTGGTTCATAATGTAGGGTGGGGTCAAGGGAGACTCGGTTTTAGCGGGTGGATTTGACCCCAATTTCCATTTCACCTCTTTTAGTAAACTACTCTTATTTGATCCTCTGTATCTGATACGGTTGCACGCCCTCTATGTGACACTCTCCCAGAAACGGTAGAGGCTTGCGGCGTGTGTGTGTCTGATGAGCGTTGCCCTCTTCGAGTGTGAGCATGGGTGTGCTGTCGAGGTTGATGTTTGATTGGGTTCTCTGGGGGTCGTGTTGTCTTTGCGATCTAGGGTCAGTCTATGGAGTCGGTCGTGTGTATCCTTGGTATTAATTGCTCTGATGATGGTTACAGGTTTGGCTCTTCATGGTGTGGTGGTTGACTAGTTTGTCTCTGTTGGGGTGGCAACTGTTGTGTGTAGGGATGTTGGATTTTTCATCTTGCTGTAAAAGAGGATGGTTATGGCAAACGTTCCTAGGGTCATTAGCATGAAGGTGGTCAGCATTGGGATGGCGACGTCCACGCCATCCTTGATCTCGAAGATTCCCATGGAAATGACTCCGGTGCCTAGCGTAATTCCCTTGATTAGGACTAGTGATGCTAGTGTGTAGCCCCAGGCTTCTCGCTTTAATAGCAGGTATCCGGTGATCATGGCTATTGGTGCAATGACCCCTAGGTCTAGCGCTTGGATGACTAGTGTAGTGTATGTCTCTAGTGCTGGCGGTCGTTCTCCTGATAGTAGCGACGGTAGGATGATGCCGCCGATCCACATGAATAGCAGGGCGGTGCCGACGAGGAACATGAGCGCTGCTGTCGCTTTTACTGGGGCGTTTGTGAAGTTCTCTTTAATTTGGGTTGTGTCGAGGGTTAGGGTACTGTAGGCAAATGTGTATAGGGAGAGTGAGAAGGTCGCCACGTATATGAGGAACATATGGTTATAGGCGGTTAGGAACGATTGGGATGCGTATGTGTAGAGGAAGAAGAATACTGCGCCTGTCCATACGAGCCGGCCTCGTAGCGAGCCGTTTGCGGCGTATGCTGCTGATATCAGTAGTAGTGGTATACAAAATATTATCGTGACTAGATCGTTGCCCTGTTCCTGTGCGGCGCCTGAGATGGTGTCGTTCTTATATGTGTCTTTCAAAAGCAGCCCGCTGCCGGCCGCGAAGAGCGCGAGGATGGCTATGACAGCCGATGATATGAGTATGATTTTGTTGTCCATGTTTGTTTCTCCTGAGTGATATACCACCACAATAGGTAATATATTACCTTAACAATAGGTAACATATTACCAAAGTATATAAGCTTTTTGACAGGTAACATATTACCCATTAACTGTAGCCAAAATAATACACAGATAGCTCTATGAAAGAGCGAGCTATGGCTCTCGGACAGGCATAAAAGTTGGTTGTGGTAGGATAGCTATTGCTCCATCCTTTTCAGGGACTTCTTTTTCTCGTCCATGAAGATATCCAGGAGTTGCTTTTGCAGGGGCTGGACGCGACTTTTTTTGTTTTTGAGCAGGTGTATGCCGTTCGCCAGATCCATGTTTTTGAACAGAAATGTTTTCATTCGAGCGAAAACCATCTGCGGGTTTTCCCCATCCAGATATATTTCGGGTATAGATCGTTTGCGATAGCGTTTCTCTTCGGCTTCAAATAATTCCCGGTAATAGGTTGCGTTCATTGCTCCCTGTAGGTTTTCCTGGAGCCTCTTGTTAGCCCACACCTTATCTACGAAGCTCTTCGCACCCTTTTCGTCCAGATCGGCGCAGCCGTTTTCGATGATCTGGAATGCGAGTTTTTTTATCTCATCCGGATATTGCTCGTAGACTAGGTACATTAGGTATTTTGCCTCGTACTGCAATTCCCTCGATGTCCTGCCGGTTAGCTTTGGCCAGACCAAGCTCCCTTTCACGGTCTTTAGCGCATTCGTGCTGACAACCTTGACGCCGGAAGTCTGGGAAACATGTACAACTCGCTCCTTGGATGGGCACTCCTCGATAGCGATATCACGGGCCATTCGCTCAGTGAGCCGGACCGAATGCTCGATACCGGCCGCGCTAACGGGGGGCTCTTCTATGTGCCGCGGTTCAGGCTCGTGTTTTTTCGTCGGTCTCGTTAGCTCCCCGCGTGGACGGTCTTCGACGCTCCCCGCCCGGGCCATTCGCTCAGTGAGCCGGACTGAATACTCGATGCTGGCGGCCTCATCCTCGAGATCATTATTGCCCCATAACCTCCGCTTCTTCGTAGGTTGGGACTCTTCTATCTCAGAGCTTACAATCGGTTCCTCAGCGATCGCCCGGTCTCCGACACCCCCCTCCCGGGCGATTTGCTCAGCGAACCGGACCGAATACTCGATGCTGGCGGCCTCATCCTCGAGTTCGGCCCTTTTCCTCTGCGACCTTCCAAAAATACCCATATTAATTCACTTCCACTGAAATGGTTAACAATACCGGTTTATTTTACCGATCTAATTCGAATTGTACCTCAAATAGATTAAAGAGATTATACCTTATAATTGTTTGCACCATAAGACCATATGTTTACCAGGGCCATTATAGTCCCTGACGGCCTTTACGCCATCGACTTCGATCATCCCATTCATGGCGACAGGATTAAGGCCCATGCTTGTGTAGAACGTCATGCCCACCCTGTTCTGAGGCTTGCTGACGGCTACAATCTCAACACAGTCCATGGCCTTGACGGCAGTTTGGAATTGGCTGAACAGGCGTTGACCCACGCCGTGGCCGCGGAATTGTGGGTCCACATGTAGTAGGTGCATATACGCCTGGCCCGGACGCGATTGTGAACAAAACCCCAGAAGGTACCCGATGATCCGGCCTTTATCCTCCGCCACGAAGCATGTGCCGCGGAAGTGGGCGCACAGGATATGGTAGATATTATCCCTCTCGATCACCAGATCCCCCCACTCTATAGATCTCTCCACAATCCCTACGAAGTCATTCTCGAATACGTTTCGAACCAGCATCTGCAGCGTCTCCGGAACGAAAAAGTATTCATCCCGTAATATTAACTTTACCCTGCGATTGCTATGGTATTAGATTGGATATTGGCCGGGCCTATTGGCAGGTATGTTGTACTGGATGTGGACGAAAAAATTGTCAGATCAGTAAAGATGACCCGGGAAAAGCCGGCGTTCGAACGGTCTTTCACCTCGCTGGCGAAAGCGTTTGAATCGTATTTCGAGACTGGGAATGATGACGACCTGCTCGGGTTCGATTTCGATCGTTCTGGGCTAACGCCGTTTAGGGTTACAGTCATGGAAGCTCTGCGCCATGTCCCTGCGGGAAGCACGGTGACCTATGGAGAGCTGGCAGCACGGGCCGGCAAGCCTGGCGCCGCCAGGGCGGTTGGTTCTGCGATGTCTAGAAATCCAGTGCCTCTGCTGGTACCGTGCCACCGTGTCGTCTCGACCACAGGGCTGGGTGGCTTTACAGGAGGGTTGAATGTAAAGGAGAAGCTGCTGCGTTTGGAGGGCGTATAACGTCATTGACATTTACGCTGTGATTATCTCCAGCTAAGTTGGCGGAACTCTGTTGCCCTACGCCGTGATGGTGTTAAGGGCTTTCCAGGTTGCCACTTTGAAACCCGTGATAACCGCCTGATAATATTTTATATTTGTTAAACAATATATTATCCTGGTGTGTCTGCCTGTGAAACATGAACTCACTATCCTGCTACTTTTACTGGCAGTCCTCCTTGTATCAGGATGCTTCAACGGAACCCAAGCCTCACCCTACACCAACACCACACCCGGCAAAACACTATACAACCTAGAAGGCGCGAGCCGATGGACCTACACCGTAGCCATGAACGCCAGTAACACGACATCCACATGGAACATGACCGTAGACAACGACAAGAACGACCCAAGACACATGGTCATCACCACAGTAGGCAACGGCATGAACATCGTCTACGACATCTGGTGGAACAAATCCACATACCAAATCACTCGAATGCACGCAAACGGCACAACCGGCAACAACTACCAAAACCGAGACGTCTCCCCAATGCAAATATACACCCTGCCAGACTCAGGACTAACCTACTACTTCGTCCCATTCCAAAGGGTAGGGACAATCAACGCCAAAAGCCCCGACGGCCAACTAACGCCAGCGACAATATACTCAGCCACAGATAACAAAGGATTCAGCGTCACATACCTGGTCCACCCAAACATACCACTCCCGATCAGGATCGATATGAACACCGCAGACTTCAAGATCAGAATGATGCTGACAGACTACAAATAACACACACCCAAAGGCCAACAAACGACTCGCCAATTATTCGCCAACAAACAAAGCATAATTCTTTTATAATCAAAAATTCAGAGGAATAATAGCTTTTGCCATCGCCCCAGCATATGGAAGCAAATAAGCGGCGGCAATACGGGAAGATTGAGGGGAATAAGCCAACTACCACGCCCAAAGGGTTATGGCTTGTAAGAAGTTTGCAACGACCTCATTACAGGTCGGTCGACACGACTGCTACCCGCTATCCACCAAAGAATGGACTCGCTGGCTACGTTTATCGCCTACACCCCACCCTGGTACGCGTACGCGAAAAAGCGCAGCACCTCGCAAGTCTACCTTGAAAAGATAGAGGTTGTAATGCAAAATATAGTTAACAAAAGAGGTGAAGGGAACCAAGAGGCCAACCCCCCGGCGCTAAAACCGGGTTTCCATTGGCCCACGCCCGATGTTATGAAAAAATACGTTGTTAGTATACTATTAACATTGATGTTGATAACAGCATTATCAGTCTCAGGCTGCACCACCACCCAGGATAGCAATAATTCCAGTGCAACAGCGATATCCGCAACGACAAGCAGCAAGACAACAGCCCACGCCACAGACGACGCCAACACGACAGACACGTTAAGCTCTTTATATAACACCGGCCAGTACAAGTGGTACGAGTACAGGATGTCGCGAGACATAGGAAACGGGCAGAATATGACCGTCGACGTCAAAACGGAGCTCCTAGGGAAGGGAACCGATCCAAAGGATGGCGTAGAGAAGGAGCATACCAGAGACACTACCACCATCCTAGGCGACACGAACAACAAACCCGTTGTCACCGACATCTACACAGAGCCAGACGCCAATACCACCACTACCCAGGGCGTCGACTACTCTAAATCGAACGCGAAACTAATCAAAGAAGGCCAGGAGACAGTCACGGTACCCGCAGGCACCTTCGATTGCACCCGGTACAGCGTCACCTTAAGCGGCGCAAATGACTCGTCAGGAAACACCTTCTGGTTCTCAGAGAGCACACCAATCCCGGTGAAACTCGCCATACTAGGAAATGGCAAGACTCTAACCTACGAACTAGTGGGTTGGGGTTAGAACATTTTCAAAATTTTTAGCCGCCAATTTGACACCAAAATTGGAGCTAGTTCTTTTTCCTTGACGATCGATTTCTCCCTGTATGATCTGCAACACAAAACACAAAACACTTTTTTAGAACACGAAAAACTAACAGCCCTAAAAATCGGTCGAAAACGGGGTAACCAATTTTTACTCTAAAAATTCCAGTTGGCCATGCTCTTTGGACCTATAATTTTACAGTAAAATTGGGATACGCCCAACAAACCGTGCCAGGAATAACGATCAATACGAAGAATATGATGCAATAACCATTGGAAGAGCTGGATATGATGAAACTTAGGCCCACGCCATCGACCAATCAATCCCCAGTGTCCGCAGTAGTATAACATAATTATTACGTGGTTGTCCATGTTTGTTTGTCCTGGTGTAATTGGCGGAACCCAACAGTTGCGCTAAAGGGGTTACCTGTCAGAACGATGAATTCTCATTCTTTCTTATCGAGAAGGGTAAGCATATTGTCAAGAAGGGGTTTAACAGGGCGGGCATCAAATGTATTTGTGCAGGCATTGTGACACATATTTTTGTTGAAACCAGTAAATACCCCATTGTTTCATAAGCATATGAGCCGGGGGACTTTTCGCGCTTTTAGTCCGCTTGTCCACTCACCCATCACAACACGCCGATTATACCCGCTTTCATAGTCCACTCGAAATCCACTTCGCCCACCCCCACCAAAAGGTGATTCGTGGGTAATCTGCAGCTTTTTTAACTACTATCAGAAAATTTTTGATCATAGCAGCTCCACCAACTACGGTATAGTTGACCGAATGTGGTCCAGGTATTGAACGGCGCCGGTCTACATTGTTGGAGGCCTGCCCGGTTTGTGGAAAAGTTTAATATCGTGCTGATCGTATACTTCCAATAGAGAGATGGAAGAAAAAATACGTCCAAGATCGTCGCCATCGACCTTGGACTTAACTGGCCTCAAATGACACGGGCCGCGTGCAGGGCAGCGATTATTATGGCGATTGCCAATGCACGGAATATTATTCCTTCCATCTTCTCTCTGGTCACTTTCTCACCTCCCTTTCCACTAAGGCGGTTTGGGATCAAAAGTGGTCGGTTGCCCGGCAACCTATTATACTCTTTATTGAGACGTTAAAGTTTCGCTGTACACAACCCGAATTTTGTTTTTGCGCGTAAAAAAGCCCAATGTCCTTTAATGGATAACATATTGGCATGTCAATAGTTTTTTCCATGTCTATGCCTGTTCAGCGAGTCCTTTTATCATTCCGGTAGCACGTACAGGTAGTCGTCGTTACCGTCAGAGTAAAAAGTGGTTTTTCCATCTTAGATGCAGTCCTTTACCCGGGTTATCATGTCGCTGCATGTCTTTTGTGTCCACCGTCCAATACTGAACTAAGGAAGTACGAGTTTCTTCGTATGCACGTATATACTCAGAGATCGCCACCATTCCTTCCACAGTTACGTTCTTCTCCTTTTTTTAGAGAACGTCCACAGTTCGTCAACTTCGTGTTCCGCCGTGTGTTAATCGTGCTAAGAGTTAGTCGGTTTCTGGTATGTAGTAGTATTCGCCCGTTTTTTTCTGCTCTCGATCTAGGCTGGAGTCGGGTTTGTTCACTCTTGGTCGGTGAGTCTCCTCGTCCCGTCTGAATGTGACGTCGAGGCTGGATAGGAATCGGTTCATGCCTTCTCGCATATCGAAGGGACCGTTTACCTCGCCATGAACCCCGGGCTCGCCATCGAATACTAGCAGTCGGTCGCTCAGCATATCAATCATGTAGATGTCATGGTCGATCACGCAGACGGTCACGTTATTGTTCTCCGCGAACCGCTTGATCACTTTGGTGGCTACCGTGCGTTGCTCTACGTCCAAGTGGGCGGATGGTTCGTCCAGGATAAAGATCTCCGCGTCCCGACCGAGACAGGCGGCGATAGCGACACGCTGCAACTCGCCTCCGGAGAGGTCGTTGACGCTGCAGTCCATCAATCTTTCCAGAGCTAGAGGGGTAACGATCTCGGAGCGGAAGAAGCTGGAATCGAACTGCTGAGTGATTCCGCGCAGGTACATTCGGACGCTGATTTCCTCATCCCCAGCCTTGATATACTGGGGTTTATAGGAGATCTTCACGTTGAAGTTTAGCTTGCCTTGATCAGGATTGATCTCGCCCGCCAGCAGTCTTGCAAAAGTGGTCTTACCGATACCGTTCTGGCCGACTATGCCGACCACCTCTCGCTTCCGAAGCTCGCCGCCCTTCACATCGAGCCTGAACGAGCCGAGAGTCTTGCTGAAGGTGCCGAACTCGATGAGCGCCTCTACCTCCTTCTGCCCTCGAGGCGCCTTGACTTCGAACTCGATAGGGTAGGGGCGTATCCGGATGTTCTCCTCAGGCAGATAGCCCTTCAGGTACTGGTTAATGCCTACGCGTACACCTTTCGGGTGGGTGATGACGCCGTAGCCGCCCGGCTCGCCATAGCCCACATGGATTACGTCTGCCAACAGATCTAGAATCGCCAGGTCATGCTCTACGACCATGACGTTACGACTCTCGCCCATCTTTTTTATGAGTCTGGCGACGCGTATCCGCTGGTAGATATCGAGGTAGGGCGTGACCTCGTCGAAGAAGTAGAATCCCGCGTCCCGCACAATACAGGCGGCGATAGCGACACGCTGCAACTCGCCGCCCGACAGCTCGCCGATATCCCGATCCAGGATGGCCGTAAGCTCAAGCTCGTCCGCAGTCCGGTCAAGCTCGCCCCGCTCATCCGCCTTCTTCATGAGATCCCTGACCCTGCCTCTGAACGCCCGAGGGATCAGATCAACGTACTGGGGCTTCTGTGATGTCTTCACCTTTTTATCCGCTACGTTTCGCAGGTACTCCTGCAGTTCCGAACCGGAATAAAACTTGAAAACGTCGTCCCATGTAGTATCCTTGCTGCCCAGGTTGGGCATCATCTGGCCGGACAGGATCTTGATCGCGGTGCTTTTGCCCACGCCATTAGGGCCGAGGATGCCGCTCACCCTCCCCGGGGAAGGCTGAGGTAACCCATACAACGAGAAACCGTTCTGGCCATAGCGATGTGTCAACTGATCGGCCAGCCTGTCAGGCAGGCCGATAATCATGATCGCCTGTGAAGGACACTTTTTGATGCAGATACCGCAGCCAACACACAGCTCCTCAGAGATGATAGGCTTGCCATCCTCGCCCATGACGACGGTCTCATCGCCGCTCCTCACTCTGGGACAATACTTCAAACATTCCGAACCACACTTGCGGGGCTTGCAACGATCCTTTTCGACGATGGCTATCCTCATTTTACACCGATTCCTTGGGCATTAACATCACTGCATTACGTACGCATGTGGGAGTCCCATATTTTTATACTTTTCACGCCTGACCGATAGCTCTCCCATTAAAAGAATGGACCAAACGGATAATGATATATCTGGCCCAGAGGCACTCCGATGGGGTTAATGAGGATAGTCCAAGCGACATACCAGAAGCAGAACGCGATGAAAGAGATGAAGAACCAGTCCTTAAACGTGAATTCCGCAGAGTTTACCTTGACGAGGGGGAAGAGGAACTTCTGGATGTATATCGCGATGGCTAGGATCAGGAACGCAAACGAAGAGTGGTCAGGGGCCTGAGGATTAATCTGCAGGATCGTGGCGTTCGTCAGCAGAAGGGATGGACTGGCGGTCTGTCCAAGAGACGCATTAGGCTTCAGAAGCAACCCCGTGGTCAGCAGCAGGGGCGTGCCGGACTCTGCTGCGGTCGCAGTGGTCGGGGAGACATTCACGCCGCCCGCTAGGATCGTCCCGTTGATAGACTTGATCGACGCGCTATCAAGCTGAATTATATTATTGGTATGAGTGGGAGACGATCTGTTCATCAGCGTGAAAGCACTCATATTCACAGCAGATACGTTGGTCAGCAGATCGGACGAGTTGACCTCCACCGTGGACACGTTTGTCAGCATGAAGGATGGGTGAGCCTGCAATATGGACGGCCCTGACTGAGAGAGGGGCACGGCGATCGGCTGGCTGAGGAACAGCGGGCTTGACAGGATTCCGGCCAGTATACCCAGGACTGCCGCCATAAGTACCAGCTTGATCCCCCTGATGTGGAATGCGATCCTTTCTTCCTTAGTCGGTGTCTTTATATCCATCTCAATCAGCCCTCAAGTCCCCGGTAATAGCAAATGCGTACAGGTCGCGCTACGTTACGCTACACTATATATTAACTTTGCTTGCTGATAACAGCGCTTAATATTTATTATTTGTGTACGAGCGCCTGTATCGATTGTTTCAGCGCGTACATCCACTCGGGATGGGGGTAAAAAAGATTTGTGGGGGGCGCTCACCACTTCCTTACGTCCGGTCAGATAAAGTGATATGTATACGGGGCTATAGTAGTTAAGGTGATATGATGAAGATCGCGATCCTTGGAGGAACTGGTGATATAGGGGAAGGACTGGCACTACGCCTGGCACTGAAGCACGATGTTATTATCGGTTCGAGAGACGAGGCGAAGGCAAAAGAGGCTGCGGAGAACTACAACAAAGTGCTTAAAGAGCACGGTAGGCGGGGCGGCATTAAAGGCATGTCTAACCCTGCAGCAACGAAGAGCGCTGACGTGGTTGTTCTGGCAGTGAAGTACGACTATATGCTGTCCACTATCGAAAGCATCTGGGATGATCTGGGCCGCAAGATCGTGATCACGCCCATAGTGCCTATGTCCAAGACGGCGCTATGCGCTTACACCCCGCCCGAGCCTGGTAGCGCTTCCCGGCAGCTGTGCGCGGTCCTGCCTCCGGAAATCCGCATCGTCTCCACGTTCCACACGCTGCCCGCGCCCCGGCTGGCCGATTTAAGCGACCCGCTGGGATTTGACCTGATCGTTTGCGCCGACGATGAAGAGGCCAAGATGATCGCAATGAAGCTGGCGGAAGACCTGGGCGGAGTGCGAGCGCTGGACGGCGGCAGTCTAGAAGAGGCGAAGCTGGTCGAGGCGCTGACGCCGCTGCTAATCAACCTGGCGATCAAAAATAAG
>Ga0187785_10000607_pt1 | contig 13001 bp, 9 predicted proteins | sample 0815_BV2_4_20_MG_FD_132466 | JGI IMG/M metagenome (GOLD analysis project Ga0187785, IMG submission 132466) | Tropical peat soil microbial communities from peatlands in Department of Meta, Colombia - 0815_BV2_4_20_MG | ecosystem: Environmental > Terrestrial > Soil > Wetlands > Peat | place...
CTGGTTGATATTGTTGATGTCATGGCCCATGATATCCAGGTACAGCTCGGCCTGGGCCTTCGCCTCCTTAAGCTCGTTCTCCGCATTTTTACGCTCGGTACTATCTCGATTACTTCCCCTAGCTCCTAGGTATCTCCCCTGCATATCAAAGACAGGCTGGCAAAGGTGATGGATCCATCGTACTCCGCCGTCCCGGCGGACGATGCGAAACTCTAGCTCTCCTGTGATCGTTATCTCATTCGTATATGCCTCGTTGTAGTGGTCTCTGAATAATTTTTGATCGGCAGGGTGTACGATGTTGATGTACAGGATAGGATCGGCGATGAACTCGCTGGCGGTATACCCAGTGATGCGGTGACAGGAAGGCGATATATAGATGAACTTTTTATCCGGACCCAGCCAGAATTCCCAATCGTAGGTGTTGTCCGCCACGACGCGGTATTTCTCCTCGCTTCTGCGGAGGGCCTCTTCAGCTTGCTTTCGCTCGCTGATGTCCCGATCGAACGATATCACGTACTCCTTGTCGTTGTACATTATGTAGTTGCAAGTGATCTCAACCGGGAAAACACGGCCGCTGCGGGTTTTATGCCTTGATTCGAACTTCATGCCGCCCTTGCGTCTTAATTCCCCGATCACTTCAGCATACCGATTCGGCCCGTAATCCGGGTCGATATCCCATATGTGCATAGACAGTAACCCTTGCCTGGAATATCCGAGACGGCTGCAGGCGGTTTCGTTTACGTAGAGGATCGCCCCATCGGTCGAGAGCCAGACGGCCGGATCGCTGAACTTATCCAGCGCGAACTGGGTAAGCCTGAGCGATTCTTCGTACTGCATGCGCTGGCTGATATCCCTGGCAATAGCTACTACGTAGTCCTCGTTTCCAAAATGCACTCTACGCATATTGACTTCGTAAGGTATCTCCTTATTATCACCTGCTCTCAGCATAGTGTCTAAAACTATGGATTCGGTCTTCCCCCTAAAAATTTTGTCTAGCTCCACCTTGTCCGGGACCAGGTCATACATAGATTTGTTAAGGCATTCCTCTTTGGTGTAGCCTATCGATCGGCAGGCAGATTCGCTCACCTCGAGAAAACGGCCGGACGGCACCATTGATAAGAAGACGGCGTCATTGCTATGATCCAGGAGGGTCTTATATCGCTCCAGGTCCAAGAGTTTCTCCTGCAGCTCGGGATAGTAGCTCTTTCGGAAAGACCGCTCGCCAAGGCCTAAGATCCTCTTGAATTCTGTTTTATCGTTCTGTTGGTTAGAGGGCTTCCTCATAAATTGCAATCACATCTTCCAGCGTTGCTGAGCGTGGGTTGGTCATCATGCAGACATCGTCCATAGCATTTCTGGCTAGCCTAGGAATATCCCTTTTATCAACGCCGACATCCTCAAGCGTTCGACGCTGTCCCATATCATCCAAAAATTTCCAGATCAAGTCTATGATGGCGGTCTTTCTCTTTTCCTGGCTTAAGCCCTTCAAATCGAGGCCCATTGCCTCGCCAATCTTGTCATACCGTTTGGGTATCGTATCGTAGTTGAATTTCACACCGTAGGGGAATAGAATGGCGTTGCATAGTCCGTGGGGTGCGTCGGTAAAGCCGCCTACGCTGTGGGACATCGCGTGGATAAGCCCCAGACTCGCGTTAGTGAACGCGAGGCCTGATTCCAGGCTGCCGAGCTTCATCTTCTCCCTGTAGTCGAGAACTGCCGGCTCTTTCACTATCTTGGGTAGATTATAAAATACTAGGTCTATGGCGTTCAGCGCAAACTGATCGGTGATGGGAGAGCTCGCTTTCGAGGTGTAGGCCTCGATGGCTTGGATAAGGGCGTCGGTATCTGTGTCCTCAGTCTCATCTGAGGACATTGTGAGGTTTGTAGCTGGGTCGATCAGCGATGTGTCTGGAACGAGGGTTTTGCTGACGATCGCCATCTTCATTTTCCTCCTCGTATCCGTAATGATAGCGAATTGCGAGACGTCTGCACCGCTGCATGTTGTCGGGACACAGATAAGTGGAGGGCCGGGCCTGGGTATCTGATCCACGCCCTTAAACTCCAAAATATGTTTTTTATTCGCGCTAACAATACCAATCCCCTTCGCACAATCGATCGCGCTCCCACCGCCGACCGCTACAATCACATCACAACCCTCTCTGTTATAGACTTCCGCCCCCCTCATCACCTCTTCTGCTTTCGGGTTGGAGGTGAAATCCGAATAGAGCGAATAGGACAAACCCTCATCCTCTAACGAGTCGATCACTTTCCCACTCCACCCCGCCCTTATAACGTTCCGGCCGGAAACAGCCAGTACCCTATCCCCACCGAAATTTTTAGCGTACTGCCCTGCCAGCATCAACGCTTCCTCACCGAAAACAATTTCAGGACATACAAACTTTCGCAACTTAATCAATGACGAATCGGGTATAGCCATAATCCACATTTATCAAACTCAATAACCGGATTTATATAGTAATTTACAGATATAACTGGATTTTGACACCGTTTACAGCTTGTAACACTACCGTAACCTACTCACACAACAAACAAAACCAACAAAACAACCTTACACCACATAAAAACACCGGGAACACCACCCAGAACATTATCATGTTCCTACAGTCAAACTTGGAAGCCATTTGTGAACATCCCTCAATAGATAAGAAATACAACTCCAAGCTTTGAAGTGTAAATACCAAATAGCCCAATAACAACACATTAATACTTAAATGATAGAAAAAGGTAGGGGTAAACCCCACAAATTAGACACGTTTACACCGTCTTTAACAGCATATCATATAGGGCGACCACGTCGTCGAAGTCAAGTCTACCATTCCCATTGATATCCCCGTACAAGCCATCATGATTAGGTCGGTGGGCAGCATGATCTGCCCGGAGAACGGTTTCAACTGGTTAACATTGAGACTGCCATTAACGACTACTGATAATATTTGGTCTCCATGGTCGTCCATGGAAACATTGAATAATCCAATGGTCATGTTACCCTGCGTTCCCCCGAACGGTGACCGTAGCTAGTGTCACGTTTGTAGCTCCATCTTTTATTCTGGTCAGTAGACCATGAAACAATGCAAATACTTGAGATCCTATTCGAAACCATGGTATGCCACCCCTGTCAGTCCAGAACGGAGCTTTATATGTGTATGCCGTTTCATAGACGAGTCATACGCCGACCGGAGGCAGTTGGTCGCACGTCCGACGTAGTCAACGCCATCGAGCATGGTAAGCAAGCCGCCAGATTTTTAACTCAAGACAACCGGATCGCACCGATGACGATCGCTTCAATGATGTTCAGAGAAATAGAGAGTCAGTAGCGGAAACACACCCCGAACACTATTCATACGTCGCTCGCCATTCTTCCGTCCGGCGCCCTCCCCCATTCTTTTTATCATCCCTCGATTATCTTCCTGACACGCTCATCTTTCCGGAAATCATCGAATATAGGAAGCGTCCGGATCTGCTCCATCATACCCTCATAGCCCCAATAGTCATGCTTTTTTAATAGGCCGACGCATTCCAGCGCCTTATCGTATTCGTCCATTTCCACGTATAGGTAAGCCGCATTACAATAGATCTTCGGGGTTATATGGCCGTGGGGCAGGCATTTTCCCAGGAATTTTTCGTTCATCTCCCGATCCACAGGCAGGCCCGTATGATCCTTTCGCATCACCAACAACGCATTACAGAAGAGCGGCATGTGAGGTGTCACAATATCCATGGCCATTTCGAACAGTCGTCTTGTCACGAGAAAATCGGTTTTCTTACTAAGTTGCCGGTCCGTATAGTGGTATATGGTAGATGTAAAGCCATCGTAAATCGGTGATGACGGGTCTGACGCAAACTTGGCGATCATGTCTATGGTTTCCCGATCATCTTCGAGTATCGCCGCGTGGGCCGCGAGACAGATCAGTTTCCGTAGGTTTTCCATCGCCGCGTAGTCTGTGAGGCAGGTCACATCAAACAGGCCTCTCGCTCCATGCTCACCCGAAGAGTGGACGATCGACCTCAGGACGGAAAACAGTCTCTTCCGATCGTCGGGATCCTCGACATCAACCCTATCCTCCACTAACCAGACGATCCTGGCCAAGCATTCCGGCTGCCCTTTACACCGCTCGAAAAACTCCCGGACACCTGGAGAATCACTCCGACGTAAAATGTGCAGGATCACATCGAACCTCCTATCAATTTCTTGGTCCACCTTTTTTTGCTGATAGCAAGCAAGGCAAGAATTCCCTTCCTGAACAAGCTTACGAACCAATACCTCGCTCATCAAATCGTTAGAGACGGAACCGACAGAATCTGAGACGTCATACAATTCTTCGTAATTCCTGCTCGCCTCGATTATCCTGTCTGCAGCCGCCTCCGAATTGATCTCGGCCAGCATTTTGAAGGCCTCGCTTTGAATAATCGACCCCGCCCCTACCACTCCAGATCTAGAGTACTCGATGATAATCTCGGTAGATTCCGGAACATACCTCATACATCTCAAAGCACTGACCTTCAAGCTCTCCGATCCATGCTTGAGAGCGTCTAAGTACATGCCCTCGCCCTCCTCCTTCATGACCCTGGCGATCAACTCCAGTCTGCGCCCATCCCCCACCCTACCCTTAACATTGTAGCCGCTGAGAAGCTGAGGCAGAACAGCCTCCCCATAGGCAGGGAGGATCTCCCCGCAGACTAGGTCGGCAACGTCACTGCTAGGGCTGTACAGCAACCCAATGAACGTGTCCAGCAGCCTCAAATCCACGAACCCCCCACCTTCACAGACCTTCTCGAAAAGTCTCAGCCTTCTGGATCCGCGCTCTTCCATCGCCTCTTTCACCCGGGAGATCGTCCGATACGAAGCAGTGAGGGGGAGATCAGGCCCGCGGCTCTCCGGAACGATCAGCTCGCCTTCAACTCCTACAGCACCCTGAGTGTATAATAGTGCGTTCGTTAGTGTGGCAGCCTCCAGAAGATTACCCACAGGACTACCCGCCCCTGGATTAGCCAGCAACTCGATCGGGTCTGCGAGCCTGGCAAACATGGGTACGGTCTCACCCATTTTTCGGACATCTAAGGATAGGCGCTTCACCCGACCATCACCGATCGCAATATCACTGCCGGCGACGGCCAACCTCCTAACCTCAATTTGCACATCATTTACTACAGAACTACTCATGGCATAATCACTCGCAATTATCCTATTATTTGGGCGGCGCTTATCGCCTGTCTCCGTCCAGCTATACCCGATGTAATCGCTAATATCACAATCGGATTAATTTCTTATAGGCTACGGAGTTTATAGTTATTTCATAAGATAAGTCATGATACTACATTGATTCCGGGGGTGATGGGTGTGCCTGGATCCTGTATCGATGCACTATGAGCAACGTCGCGCATCGTTAACGGCTTGGATTATCATCGGAGCCGGAATTTCGCTTTATAACATGTCCATTATGCTTAAACCAACAAATTGAAAGGCAAATGTCCACGATCAAGTCGTCTTAATATTTTGCTATTATGCGTTTTTGCCGGTGTTATTAACACCATTCTTTTAAGTCTCTTATTCTTCTCGAGAATACAAATAACCCACACGTGAAACAAACAGTATAAATACTACAATATGGTATACAACCAATGGGGGTCCAAATGAAAAAACTATTAGTTATTCTACTCTTAGTATCGATTGTACTCGTGCTCGGCTGCACCAGCCCAACCCCCCAAACCAACCCAATCTCCCCCACGGGAAGTAGGGGCGCTATGATGGGCTTGTGGAATATCCTCGGGGAGGTTACGCCGGGGGCTGACAGTTTCTACGGCAGCACGGACTTTTCGAACGAGTCTATCAATACAATTCCTACGAAAGTGTCGAAGCAGTGGTTAATACTGGATAGTATTGACGAAGATTATTCTGGTGTTGCCATCGGCCCTAATAACAATGTGTATGTGACTAATGCCTATGCATCTGCCATCAAAAAGATTTATCCTAATTGGGTTTCGGAAGATATAGGCAATGGGTTACATCATCCTATGGGTGTGACAGTGGATAATCAGGGAAACGTGTACGTCGCTGACGTCGAAAACAATGTGGTAAAAAAGATTGACCCATCAGGGTCAATTAGCTCTATTGGGAGTGGTTTCAGAAGTCCTATGGGCGTCGCTGTCGATTCTCAAGGGGATGTGTATGTAGCGGATACGGGCAATCAAGCTGTGAAGATGGTCTATCCAAACGGTACTACAATACGGTTGGGCGACCTGTTAGACCCGTGGAGTGGAGACCAAGACTACTACATTAATGTGATGAATTCTGGCAAGACTTTTGAAATGCCGCAGGGCGTTGCGGTTGATAATCAGAGAAACGTGTATGTGGCCAACTTTTACGGGGGCGTCAACGAGATATTCCCAAACAACACTACGATATGGTTAGCGGAAAACCACCAATTCCATAATCTTCAGGGAATTGCAGTTGACGCCTTTGGAAATGTGTATGTGTCAGAAAGGAATAATGGTACTGTTGACGTTATTTATCCTAATGGCACAGTTGTGGCACTCGGCGGGTTCGTCCATCCTAACGGAGTCGCAGTAGATTCTCAAGGGAACCTATACATTACAGATGATAATACCATAACCGAATTATCACCGCCCCAAAACACTGACATTTTACCGTATTTCAACGTTGCAGGCAATCCCTACTGGATTCTAATTCTACTAGCACCAATACTCGTATTTATAGTGATTTATCCTATCACTACAAGTTTAGGGAAAAAATGGCTTACGATTAGGAGTATTGCTTACCTCTACCTAAAAATCTACTTATCCGGCGCTGCCATTTACATGCTAATTAACATATTAGCGTATAATTTCCTCAGTCGTTTAGGAGGGCCGAATGGCGGGTTTTTCCTTTTTGCCATTGGGAGTTTCATCTTTGGATTGGTGTTTTCGATTGTAAGTGGAAGCATCCACATATTAAAAGTCAAATCAAAATATCCTATATCCAGCGAGACAATAAACACCAGACACGTCAGAGAAATAACCGTAAATCTCCCACAAGCTGAAACCTTCGATATATGTATTGCAGCTTTAAAAACTTTAAAATCCATTAAAATTAAACGAGGAGACCAAGACGCGGGAAAAATAGAAGCTCGAACTCCGCTGGATAAAAAAATAGAGTTGAATATTCACCGAGAAACCGACACCACCAAAATACGAGTCGAAATCAGACCAATCATGCCATTTACATTTTCTGATAATGGCAGAAATCTCGACGCCATCGAAACAATCTGCAAATTTATAGAGAACCACAACAGGTCGCCTGGTAGTCGAAATGAAATGTTACAGTAGTTATCAAAGAGTATGGACAGTACATCCTCAATGATATGGAAAAGCGACTGATTCAAGAGCGAAATAAGCGATGACAGGTTTCAGGATAACCAATTAATGGGTTGGTTCTAAAACCGGATGGTTAGTGGTTGGTGGCGGCGGCTTGATTTGAACAAGCGGCGCCCCTGCGGGCGCGGACTCTGAATCCGCTGGCGTTGACCTGGCTGACCCACGCCGCCAAATATGTGGATACGGCTGGATTCGAACCGGCGTTGTTAACCTCTGCAGGCGGGGTTCTAAGCCCCGTGGAGTCGACCACTGTCCCACGTATCCAATTGGTGGCTGGCGTCAGATTCGAACTGACGATGACCCCTACAGGCGGCATTTTAAGTGCCGTGCAATCGACCGCTATGCGAGCCAGCCAAGTAGCAGGCGCCGGAGTCGAACCGGCTAGCTCCTCAGAGAACGGATTTTGAATCCGTCGCCATCCCGCTAGGCGAGCCTGCTATGATTAAACTAAGCATCGACGGGAGAACCAAACTCCCGACCCAGTGGGCACTGCCTTAGCAGAGCAGCGTCATACCACTAGACCACGCCGACACCCTCTTGAACGTTTTGTTTTTGAGTTCGTGTATTTTGAGTGCGTGTAGCTGGATTCGAACCAGCGCGTTACCCCTGCAGGACTGACACCTCGAGCCAGCGGAGTCGACCACTATCCCATACACGCAAATTACACACGAATAGCGTGCCATTACATACGCGCACGCTTCGCACAGTTGTTGAATTTTTGTATTGTGATGCCCAGACCGTATACGTGCCATTACATACGCGCACGCTTCGCACAGTTCCAGCAATACGGCCGGGAGAATCGAAACCCGGCATCAGCAAGCGAATAGTGAGCGGACCATTGTTGCCCCAGGGCAACCCTATAACTCAACACGTCTCAGTCCTTACGGACTAAGTAATGGCGAGGTGGAGGATAGCGACAACGATAAGGACGGCAGGCTAAGCGATAACAAAGACGAGTTGTAGCCTGAAGTTGTGTTGTTCTGCATTTACTGTTCCTCTAAGGCGTTCTCATACTACCATATACTATATATAAGTTATGCTAAAGACTAATTATTAGAGTATGGTGTTGGGATGGAAATTCTTGCTATCAATTCCAGTCTTCGTGGGGATAAGGGCTATTCCAAATTTCTGATTGATAAGATATTTCAGGGCGCTGGGGAAGCGGGGGCGAAATGTGAATCTATAACGCTTTCCGCGCTGAATATTCACCCGTGTGTAGGTTGTCTTGTATGCCAGACTGAAAAGCATCATTTGAAATGTGTATTCGAGGATAAAGACGATGCGAAAGACGTGTTTGACCGGATGAGGCGTGCGGACATTATCATTTTTGCCACTCCCGTTTACGTGTTTGGCATGTCCTGCCTTCTCAAAGCACTTTTGGAACGTGTTCATTCCACCGGAGACGTTTTTGACTTTACCATGTCGAAGAGCGGCATGTTTGCACATACGATAGACCGAGACCTCTGTTCCAAGCCGTTTGCCACACTCGTTGTCCTCGATAATGTCGAGGACGTTATGTCAAAGAATATCACTTCGTTCTTCGACATCTACTCCAACTTCATGGATGCACCCTGCCTCGGACATTTAGTGAGAAACGCCGGCATGTTAACCGGCCGCGGGAAGAATCCGGACAAGGAAAAAATGTGCCCTCGCACCTACCAAGTCTATGACGCGTATATCCAGGCCGGAAGAGAACTGGCAACAACAGGCAAAATCAGCGGCAGGACACTACGTAAAGCCAACCAAGAGGTCACACCAATACCGTTTTTCAAATACCTCAAACATATGAAACCCCTAAAACCGCTCATGATTACGAAAGCGAGAAAAATGATGAAAGAACCAACCCAGAAATAGACATGAAAAACGAGGTGCTAAACCCTTTTACTATCCATATCTCGCTTTCACTGACTATCCACATATAGATAATTCGTAAGTGTTTATAGAGCATGATTATCACAATGGAAATTAAGGGACTTTAGACCATTACCGATGCTCGGGGGCCTTTGCGTATATGCTGATATTTAGCCAAGGGCATGAGAAGACCTGCAAGATTATCACGTTGATAGTTCTTCGACCTTACTTTCTATTTCAATAAAAAGAATACGGGCGTCTATGCCGGCTCGTCGTCGGACTCGGTTAGGTCCAACCTAGTAGCACATCTTCATTCCTTGTTGGGGCTTTTCTGGCCTCGTTTACTGGGTATCCAAAGACCATTGCAGCTATTGGTTTGTAGCCTTTGGGGATTTTCAGTTCTGCGCGTGTCTTTTTATCGTTTCCCAGAGGCATGGCAAAGCCTATCCAGCAGCTTCCGACGCCCAATGACTGTGCAGCGAGCAACATATTTTGAGTGGCGGCCGCGCAATCTAATTCGACTGTGATGCCTTTCGGGGCGAAGATGAAGACTAGTGCTGGCGCATGGTGGAAAATGTGCAAGTCGGACGTCTGCATCATTTTCACTATTCGAGCCACCTTTCCACCGCCAATTCCGAGCAGGGCCGCCATTCGAAGCGGAATGAATTTCAACCACAATTTCTTTGCGCGTTCCGAATACCGGTCAATCACAGACTTATCTGTAATGACCGAAAATCGCCAGACCTGCTGATTCGCAGCCGTCGGAGCATAGATGCCAGCCTTTATAACCTCAAGTAGAATCTCATCGGGCACCAAGTCCGGCTTATAGTTTCGAACAGAGCGGCGACTATAAATACTCTGCAGCACAGCATTCGAATACTTTTCCGAAGGAGAGTCGCCCGTCGGCAATTTACAGGCAGTAGATATTTGCCCCATCATACGATATACCTCAAATCAATAGAAGACATAAAAAATCTTAAAGATACCCCCAAGCATATGTAATCGGTCTTTTGTATAACTAGATTTTAATGGCTTTACGTATTCCATTTTGATGTAAAAACTAAAAGAGTTTTGTGTTTGCCCATTGTTCTGGGGAAGGTTATGTTCGGTTTACGACGGCGTCGCTGGTCATATAAGTCGATGGGTAGTGTTAACGTATCTGTTTTTCGTTATGTATCGTTCACCTTTGCGGCATACTCGATAATCTTTGTAGGTCTTCCTGTGCCTTGTCTTTATCCGGCATATACGCAAAGGCCACCTTCAAAGCATCGATAGCGCTCAGTCTAACATATCTATCTTTGTCTTGTGTTAGTCTGTGTAGGTCTTCCCACGCCTCTTCTTTATCTGGTAAATCAGCGAAGACCTCTCCCAAAGACTCGGCCGTGCCTTCTCTAACATATTCGTCTTTGTCTTGTGTTAATCTGTGTAGATCCTCCCACGCCTCTTCTTTATCTGGCACATCAGCGTAGGCCAATCCTAAAGCATCTACTGCTCTTAATCTAACATATTCGTTTTTGTCTTGTGTTAGTCTGTGTAGGTCTTCCCATGCCTCTTCTTTATCTGGTAGATCAGCGAAGATCCGTCCCAAAGTAACGGCCGTCCTCCATCTAACCTCTTGGTTTTTGTCTTGTGTTAGTCTGTGTAGGTCTTTCCACGCTCTGCGTTTATCCGGTACAAAAACGAAGACTCGTTCTAGAGAGCCGGCTGCATTAAACCTAACATGTTCATGTTTGTCTTGTGTTAGTCTGTGTAGGTCTTCCCATGCCTCTTCTTTATTTGGCAAATCAGCGAAGGCCTGTCCCAGAGCATCTGCCGCACTCCCTCTAGCACGTTCACCTTTGTCTTGTGTTAGTCTGTGTAGGTCTTCTCGTGCCTTATCCTTATCCGGCACAAAAGCAGAGGCCCGTCCTAAAGAACTGGCCGCGTTCAATCTAATACCTTCTTTTTTGTCTTGTGTTAGTCTGTGTAGGTCTTCCCACGCCTCATTTTTGTCCGGGACAAAAGCGAAGGCCCATCCCAGAGCATAGGCTGCTCTCAACCTAATATATTCGTCTTTGTCTTGTGTTAGTCGGTGCAGATCCTCCCATGCGTTTCTCGTGTCACCAAAATCATGAATATTATCAATAATGTATTCTACTGCTTTGACTCGTTCTTTTGATGATTGGCTTTGTGCTTTCTCGTGGATTTGAACTGGGTACTCCACTATAACACCACTATCCAACACATACTACATGTTTACATATTAAACTTACTTATCAAATAAAAAATAATAAATATTCTCTATTCTTTTTACGTTTAACTGGGCACGAAGGTTCTAGACGAACTGTACGGTTCCCGAATCGTAAAAGGGCGCCGGCCATGATGGAAATGCTCCCTGGTATGGTGGGTATGGAAAACTGCTGACATTGAATAAGTTATCTAAAGGGTGCCGGGTTCAATTTGTTGTTCATTAGTCGGATTCGTCCACATCGCAAAAATAATATATGAAGATGAATATATACTTGTTTGGATAGTATGGTAGAGTCGGTTGCATATCGCAAAGCTCCAATAACACCAAAGGCTGTTGCGATACTATGTGTGGTTGCTGGCACCATCCTCTTGATTGTAGGGATATTGCAATGGCTTAGCGGTAACATCAAAGAGACGACCATACTCATACCCCTGGGAATCTTCATATACCCATGCGCCATACTCGCATTATACCCAAACCCAAAAATGATAACGCTGCTTTATACCCTAACCGGTACCTATAACATCATTTTAGGCCTATGGTATTACTCAGGGGGATTCGACCACCTAATCCAAACAACAATCCTTGTTATCTATGGCGTCGGATTATACACCGGAATCGGACTTTCATTGTATAACATGGACATTAGCTTAACCAACAAAATGAAAGGCAAAGCCCACGATTAGGCTCTTAATATTCATTGAGGCCCCATATAAGGGTAAGATACCAAAAGGCGCTCTTAAAGCTGCAAAAAAGTATTTTTATGAGGTTTCAACAACCCATTAATTATAATTTTAATTTTTATTAATAAAATTGATTTTGCTTTTACTTTCATAGATAATTTTGCTGCGCGACAACACGATTTTAGCACGTTACAGGACAAAACCCACCCGCCAGCATCAAACTAGAAAGCTCGGCGCCAGTTGACTTAAAAATTGACTTGGATAAGGCAGGATTAAGGATCCCCAAGGGAATTCTCGAATTCAAATCTCACCCCGAACTACCCCAATTAAACCCAAAGTTGTGATTTCTCGACGCTAGTCAAAAATCATCGGAAGACCTGATAGTGACGTTTTTCCCTCTAGTTCCAGGTTTTCGATACTGCAAATTTTGTCGATGTCCCCCTCATCCTCAATTGTAAGATACGATTGCTGTTCATGTGCCGAATTACTCAGCCATGACTTGTGATCTTTTAAAAAACATAAGTCTTCGGGGAGATCGGGAAATTGCCAGGAGTGCAACGTGTCCGATACCTCGCTAAGTATTTTTTGGGCTTCTTTATCAGTCCTGTAATAATACACCGAAACTGGTATTTCACCTTCCCCGCGTCCAAGTTTCGTCCCCGGCCACTCAAACTGATCTTTCTTTTCGATTAAAAAGGGGGATAATCGTTCCAGCAAAACAATGGACTTTTCTGACAGGGGCAGGTCCGGCCTGGCAACTAATAAAAACTCATCGCATGCCTGAAAAGCACACTCGATTAAGGCCCGGTAAACATTTCCTTGCGGATTGGAGGCAATATACAAGA
>Ga0187785_10000609_pt1 | contig 12985 bp, 12 predicted proteins | sample 0815_BV2_4_20_MG_FD_132466 | JGI IMG/M metagenome (GOLD analysis project Ga0187785, IMG submission 132466) | Tropical peat soil microbial communities from peatlands in Department of Meta, Colombia - 0815_BV2_4_20_MG | ecosystem: Environmental > Terrestrial > Soil > Wetlands > Peat | place...
CGGTCCGGGCCGTTGGTGCGGCCAACGGAAGAAACCCTATACCCATCGTTATACCGTGCCATAGATGTATAGGCAGCGACGGCTCCTTGACCGGTTTCGGCGGCGGCCTGGACACCAAGAAGCGCCTCATCGACCTGGAACGCTCCTATTTTGCCGGGCCTTGTAGCCGCGGACCTCGGGAATTCCCGCGCTTCGCACAACGCAGAGCCGTCAAAGCTTCGCTCCGCAACCCCTGACATGGGCTGGTCGAATCGGCCGGAACTCTTGGCAGCTGCTCGATGGAATCCGCGGGAGGGGCGCAGGAGACCTTCACGCAAGCGAGCCATGTGCATCGCGCGTTGAAGAAGAAGTTTTCAGATTGCAGGGTTATTCCATCATCGCGAGCTGAGCACCCTCAAGATCCCACCTTTTCTCGGAGAACCGAACATTGGTCCATCGCCTTCCAAAGACTCACCAGAGCTTCGAGCCACTCCGCATCAAGTTCAGCCGTTTCCGTCACGAGCTGAGCTCTACGGGCTTTGCCGACGTCCGTTTCCTTCAATTCCGTAACCAGCTTCTGCCTCTTTCGATGAGGACCTATTGCCTTGTCGAAAGCGATCCGTACCGGATCGAGAGGATTGCTCATCGTGACCTCCCATGTGTTTCTCAGCCGACACGGTTGAATTGAGCGAATGCGTCCATGCCCCGGACTACGTCACGGAAACGAATCCGATTAAAGCATTCAGCAGTGTTCTATCCCTTGCTCTTTTTCCCAGCCTTTTTCGGTACCGGTTTCACAGCTTCTTTCAGTGCCTTGGCTGCTCGAAACACGGGCGCCTTGGTAGCCGGAATCTTGATCTTAGCCTTGGTTTGAGGATTCACACCATTGCGGGCCTTACGGTCGGCAACGGCAAAGGTGCCGAGCCCGTCGATACGTATTTTGCCGCCACCCTTGAGCCCTGTCTGAAGCGTCTTCACCAGCGTGTCCAGCATGGTTGCGGCCACCTTTTTGGTAACCTTTGTTTCCTCGGCCAGTTTAGATACGAGTTCCGCCTTTGTCATCGTGATACCTCCTACCAGATTTGAGTATTCGGGTTCTCCGCCTTGTGTACAGCTGACGAGAATCTCCTTTTCGGCTTTGTGCAGCCGTTTGATCCTGAATTCTTCTTTGAACGCGTCCGATTTGCTTGGTGCCTGCGCATGCCACACCAGCTTCACAGGCGATCTTGACCGAGTGTAACGGGCTCCGATCCTGCTGTTGTGTGCCTTAAGGCGTCCCTCCAGGTCTGTGGTAGTCCCACAATACAGACTGTTGTCCGAGCATCGAAGGATATATACGAACCAGGGCATTGATGTATGACCTGTTCCAGCTCTTTCCCGTGGCCGCGGGGCGTCCGTCACTTGCTGACGTGGTGCGATGGTCCCCTCTTTATCGCACTGGCCAGTTGTTGTCCACCAGATTTTGGGAGGTCTCCCGGTGAAGTTCCCAAATGTGGTCAAATGGCATATTCTCCGATAAACTCCACTCATCGCAATGACATGATTGGATCATCGGAATAGGGGTGAGCATTGTGAACGAGTCCCACAGAATTTTCGAAAACTGCTATAACCATCTCGCCCCCCCTCGCACCTCCGGTGCCCAATGAACCAGACCATTCACGGCAATTTATAAGCACTGGCACCGAAGCAAACTCATTTGAGTCATACTCGGCTTCATCTAAGATAACTGTTCGGCTCTTGACGCTTTTTGGGAACAGGCAGTTTATGTTGAACCGCGAGGGACCGGACGGTCTTATGCAAAATGCCCTGCGTCCATTCCTCTATTTCTCTTTTCTTCACACGTGCCGCAGGAATTCGCCTTCCCTTACGTGAACGAGATCTCGGTTTTATCAAATCCATTGTGTGGCCGGGCATCAGTGAGTGGCAGGAGCTGCAGAGTGTAACGAGATTATCCAGCTGATGATTTCCCGCCATGGTTTTCTCAGGTATGTGGTGCACGTGGAATTCATCTACAGTCAGCGCCCTTCCGCAATAGCGGCAACACCTCTGGTCACGACAATACACAACCCATTTCCTCTCGGCCCAGTCCGGAGGAACACCGATTCCAGGCTCAGTCATCCTGTTGTTTCCTTCTCTTAACCAAAACGATGAGGTACCGACCCCCTTGGGAATTGGCGCGTGACTGGAAAAGTCCGGACGATGAGCAAAGTAGGAATCAAGAGCACTATCCCTGAAACCAGAAAGAAGTCCGCGTAAGATTTGTTGCGGTGTCAATGTCTCATGACTTGGAATCAGGCCGGATCGCGACAAGTATTCTCCCGCGGCCGCATAATCGTCAATCTGTTGCTCCATGGGCGGAAAATGGAACGGAATCAATGGATAACGCCTCCTAAGTGCATCTTCCATTGTTGCGTATCCCTGCGCCAATGGTTCGGCAAGAATCTCGGCTGGAAGGAGATGGCTCTTCAATGCCCGGATTGTCGCTTTCCGCTCAGTATCCATCGGGATTGTTCTTGTGGTCGCCGTCGCTTGAGGATCTGGACGCCTGGACCGACGATCATAGCAGCCCTTTGCCGAACCATGAGGAATGAGACTGCTTGCAGCGCTCTCGTTTCCCCCCGGGGCCCGGGGCTTGCCGGTCCGCCCTTTCTTCCACGTGCAATACGCTAGGAAAGCAACAATACACGTTACGATCAGAAGCGCCCCCATGACGGCCTCTCGGTATCATCCCTGTTTATCGGCCTGGACAAATGTCTTCCCGGTTTTGAACCACTGCGGTCGACCAACATAAATCATACCGACGGGTGTCGCGAACCGCAATAGTACAGACTGTCAATCTCTCAGCCGAGCGCTGCAACAATCCCGTCTCAATTGGTCCTCGCCCCGGATGTGTCCTGGCCGGTTTTGCTTAAAGGTGAATTCTGTAGCGGTCCTCAAAATCTTGACCGCGTACTCGGTACGGTTGTCAACTCCGCGTAAGGTTCGTACAGAACCATCGCTCGGGAGCGCGCACGATGGAAAGTCTTCTAATACCGTTGCGCTTTCAATTACTTGTAATCGTGGAGGAACTTCTTGTATGACGTTCCTCCACGAACTCCACCTCAAGAACTTTTAGCACTCGCCGGTGCCTGCATTCCCTCAACGGAAATGCAGGCACCAGCGCATGATAGAAGTCTCTGGGAGGGGGTTTGGGCGGGACACTCTTTATAAAGAGGGTCCCGCCCAATCTTACTTTTTTGAAAGCGCATTCGTAGAAGAACATAGTTCCGCGAGCACGCCACGCCCCGGCTGGTGGCCCTAATCGACCATCATCAAACAGTACCTGTGCCCCGTTTCGGTTCGTTCGCGAAGCGTTTGAATAGGAAAGCCATTGTTGCGGACCGTCTGATAGACATCAATTCCACAACCTTCCATAGAAGGTCTGGCTTTCCACGGGGAAGCACACGGTTTCCCCTCGACAGCCCCACATTTCTTGCACTGTCGGCAAGGTCCCGCCAGCAAAAGAAACGCCCTATAATATTGATCCTTGAACAGCTCACCTTCCAGTTCGACCAGCGTGTCCAAATATTTTTGGTAGTCCTTTTCTTTTCCCTCCATGGCCGGGACTTCCCTGTGAAACAGAATCGCCCTGCGATAGCAATCCAGGATCGCTCTCGTTTCGTCCGAAGTGGGAGTGTGAGGTGGACAGCAGTGCCCCCTGCCGTACCCCGGACAGCCAAATTGGCATTTCAATCGAACCCACGGCGCAGTGACCACGGTGCTCGGATGGATCTGTTTGGCATGCGTCGCCCCTGCTTGGATGGCCAGGGAGCAGTACTTCTCCAGATCGCTGTCAGCGTCGAGAACCCTGCCTTCGCTGCAAGGATTCGGTGATGGTTGCATCATATTTTCTGCCTTTCAGGAGCTTAGGAGACATTACTCTGAACTGTTGTACCCCTCGTAATACCTCGCTTCTATAAGATTGCCTTCCGGATCGCGAAAATAAACCGAGGTGCCTGTGCCATGCGCACCCCAACGCTGAACAGGACCCTCGTCTATCGGAACGGCGTGCGCTTGGAGTCGTTCCACGAGTTCCTGCCAGGCATCTTTGCTTAATGCGATGCAGAAGTGGTTCAAATTCTCGTGGCCTTCTCCCGCCCGAGCGTTTTTCTGCCACATTTTTTTCGGAAACAGGTCGATGATTGTGTCCGCATTGAGACGCACAGACGGGAATGGCACCGTCCCGGCACGGTATTCGTCCACACGTTCCGTTGGAAACATAAGCACACTGGCATAAAAGCTGATCATATTCTCGTCGTCGTCAACGTTCAAGACAATGTGGTCCATCAAGCATTGCATCTTGGTCCCTCCTCCAAACGAGTCCTATCTCGTCCCCTGTTTCGTGTTCGGCATGGCGAGACCATGTCATTGCTCTCGCCGTCCCAAGCACCCCGAAGCGAATCCCGGACGCTTCTCCCACAGCGCACCCCTTCTTCAATCTAATGCTTTTGGGATGTCGAAGTCCGTACTCCGAGACAAGGACTCATGCTCGGGTCTTGCGCCGGCGCCACCCGTGATTGTATAGCACCTGGAAACATTGCCTCTGAAAATCAGCCTTGGTCCAAAGTCTTGCGGACCTGCTTCAGCAGTTCCTTGAATCTGAACGGTTTGGCTACAAATCCCTTTGCGCCCAGCTCTGCACATTCTTTGGTGGAAGCGTCGGCGGAATAGCCGCTGGCAATGAGCACTCGAGCCCTGGGATCGATCTGGAGGATTTTCTTCAAGCAATCTTTGCCGCCCATGGTTGGCATGATGAGATCGAGAATGACCAGCGCAACATGATCTTTCTCTCTGCCGTACACCTCCAGGGCTTGTTCACCGTTAAGCGCAACAAGGACCGTATAGCCGCTTCGTGTGAGAATCCGCTCTCCCAGCTCACGAACCAATTCTTCATCGTCAACCAACAGGACGGTTTCGGTTCCGAAGGCAGGCATCGGCCCTGATGATTCCACGTCGGGTTCCGTTTCTTCCTCTAATGCCGGTAGGTATATCCTGAAAGTGGTTCCCCGTCCCACCTCACTGTGACAGGTGAGGTGTCCGCCATGCTGTTTGACGATTCCGTACACCATGGCCAGCCCCAAACCGGTACCCCTCCCCAACTCTTTGGTCGTGAAGAATGGCTCGAAAATGTGTTGCAGAGTTGCCCTGTCCATTCCCCGTCCGGTATCGGAGACTGATAACAACACGTAGTATCCCGGTTTGGCTTCAACGTTGAACTCGCAGTATTCCTCGTCCAGGGTCACGTTTTCTGTTCGTATCACCAAAGAGCCTTCTCCGCCCATCGCATCTCTCGCATTCACTGCAAGATTCATGACGATCTGCTCAATCTGGGCCCGGTCTGCGTTTATCCTTTCAATGTCGTCCGTGAGGTCCAATCGAATGTCGATCATCCTTGGAATGGTACGACGCAAGAGTTTTTCCACATGCCTAATCTCATTGTTCAGGCTCATGGGAACCGGCTCGGGTTCAGCTTTCCTGCTGAAGGTCAGAAGGTTTCGAACCAGTTCAGCCCCGCTGCGAGCTGCTTGATGAATCTTCTTGAGATCTGCGTATTCTGGATCTTCTTGGGCTTTATCATCCAGCAGCAGCTCTGAATACCCCAGAGTAATCTGCAAGAGGTTGTTGAAATCGTGTGCAATTCCCCCAGCGAGAGTTCCAATGGCCTCCATCTTTTGGGCTTGGAGAAGCTGCGTTCTGAGGCTTTCTTTCTCCTGCGCTGCTATATTGCGTTCTGTGATATCTATGGCAATTTGAAATTTCACCTCGCTACCATCAGACCACCTTATCATTCTGTCCGTTGCAAGGAAATCCTTGTCCAATACGAGGTTGTGATACTCCCACTTATACGGTTTGCCCTGCAATTCCATAACCCTGTCCATAGCACAATGTCCGCAAGGGCTGTCCAAGCCATTCAACTTCTCGTAGCACGTGCCACCAATAAGATTTTTCCCAAACAAATCTTCAGCGAACTTGTTCGCGAACAAGATTTCATAGGTTCGCGGGTCGATTACCAGGATCACCTCATTTATGCTCTCGAAAATTGAGAGAAGCTGTTCCCTTTCAGACCTTAGGGCGTCCTCTGCTTTCTTGCGGTCAGTAATGTTCGTTTGCGCGCCTCGATAACCGAGGAAATTTCCTTCACTGTCCTGGACCGGGGAACCGCTGGTTTCGAGAAGTCTTATTTCCCCGTTTTTGTGAACGTTTGGAATAACAACATTGCGCAACGTTTCTTTGCGCCCGAATGCGACAAGTGCCTGTTCTTTGAGGCCTTCTCTCACATCAGGCGCAAACAAGTCATAAAAATGCCTCTTTCCAACCAGTTCATCGGGTGAGTATCCGAGAATGTTTTTCACCGCGGAATTGCAGTACCGGTACACACCGTCTGCGTCCACTTCCCAGATCCACTCGCCTGCGTTTTCGGCAACCTGCTTGAAACGTTCTTCACTTTCACGCAGTGCCTGCTCAGCCTTCTTGTGCTCGCTAATATCCACAAACATGGCCCGCGTACCGATTACCTGTCCGGAATGGTCTTCTTCAGTCGCGGTATATAAAAGAGTCGGGATGAGTCTGCCATCCCGTGTCAACAGTTGTCGTTCGCCGATGAAGAATTCTCCCGCCAGGGCCCGTGTGTAACCACCACGTTCGAGCATCTCCGCGCGTGACTCGGGAGAGTAGAAGGCCGCCAAACGCTGCCCCACCACTGCTTCCCGCGTGTAACCCACTGAACTCAGAAACAGTTCGTTGCAGTTGCTGATGAGTGGTACGCCTCCTTCATTCCTAGTGATGACATACATCAAGGGGGCATCTTCAAACATTCGTCTGTACCGCTCCTCGCTCAGACGAAGCGCCTCTTCCGCACGCTTTCTGTCCGTTATGTCCTCGGTCAGCTCAATGACGTATAGAACTCGACCGTTTGCATCCTTGATTGGCGACGATACGAGGTGATAGTACCTAATTTCCGAACCGGTCGGCGTCTCGGTGACGGCCTCGTGCACTTTGCCGTCCTGGAGGGTACGGACACAGGGACAGTATGAGCAAGGTTGTGATCTTGGAGGATCGTTGTACTGCTCATAACAGATCTGCCCAGTCCCCGGTCGAACATGCGGAAAATATTCCTTAAAGGCCCTGTTGACATCAACGATCTCCATATGAGAATCCAGCAACGAAATCCCTACTTGGATATTGTCAACAACCGCTCGATACCTCTGCTCGCTCTCACGGAGCACCTCCTCTGCCCGCTTGCGTACGGTGATGTCCCGATACGTTCCTGCCATTCGGAGCGGCTTACCCTCCAGGTCGCGTTCGACAACCTTGCCCCGTGAGAAAATCCACTTCCATTCTCCGGACTTGGCCTTGACACGATATTCATCTTCGTAATGATCGGTGCGGCCTTCAAGGTACGCTTGCACGGTATTCACGGCTCGGAGCCTATCCTTTGGATGCACGAGACCTTCCCAAAAACCAAAACGCGTTTCAACTTCATCCAATTCGTAGCCCACAATCTCTGCGGTCCTTCTGTTGATGACGGCCTGGTCGGTCTGAACGTACCAATCCCATAAGCCAAGATCAGCTCCGTTCAGCGCAAGCTCCAACCGTTGCTCACTCTCTCGCAGAGCATCCTCCGCCTGCTTTCTTTCACGGATTTCCTCTTGGAGTCGGGCATTTGCGCGTAGCAATTCACCAGCCCGTTCCTCAACTCTCTGTTCGAGTTCATCCCGAACCTTGCGCAAGTCCGCCTCCATGCTCTTGCGCCCGGTAATGTCGTGCGATATGCCCAGGATTCCGATCGGCCTGCGCTGGTTATCCCTGAGAAACGTCGTGGTGATTTCCTCCCAATGGGTGGAACCGTCCTTGTGGTATCGCTCTATCTCTTCTGTTCGAGACGCGTATTTCTCCCTGGGACCAGCTGTCTCCCACGCCAGCTCTTCCTGAAAAGCTTTCATAACCCTTTCTCGCGAGTCAGGAGTGAGTCCGTCCAAGGGCCGCAAGGCCATGATTTCCTCAACGGAATAGCCAAGAACCTCCGTCACGGAAGGGCTTACGTACGTGTATCGCAGATTCAGGTCTACAGTCCAAGTAATGTCTTTCGCGGTTTCCACGAGAGTCCGATAGAGCCTATCGGTGTCCCCAAGCTCCCGTTCAAGGTGAGTTCTTTTCTCTATTTCGTCCCGGAGCTTTTCATGTTGGGTCCCCCATTGCGCGGAAGGCTCAGCCACTTGCCTCAATCGGGATTCCAAGTCCTTGACTTTTCGGCGCATATCATTCAATTCATTGATGAGTTGATCTCTGGTTCTAGCTTCGTCGCTCATGACAAGTTCTCTCGAACAAAGGGATATTCGGTAGTTAGGAGCCGAAGGTCGCATTATCTCACAACTGGAGACAAAAACCTACAGATTAATTAGTTAGTTACGATTAGCCAAAGAGTTATGGCCGTTGCCGAACATGTTGTCCGTTTGAATGGGCGCCGCACCCGGGAGTTCCCACATTTCGGACAACGCGGACCCGTCAAACCTTCCTTCGGGAACCTTTGGGATCGGCTGGACGAATCGGCCGGAAATTTTGCCGACTGTCGTGGGAGCAAGGGGACGTGGATTGTCCGTCTTCTCCTAGTCTTTCGGCACCGCCTTTATTGGGATTCTCAAAATTGGTGTCGGTTTTGATTACGCGAAAAGATTCGAAGACTGCCATTGCGAGGACGAAGCCCGAAGCAATCTGCAATTAACCAAAACAGAGATTACTTCGTTGTTCCACTCCTGGCAAAGACATGAATGGATCGTTCGAATGCGGGCGAGCGTCATGAACGAATCCGATATGTTCGAGAACTGCTGTAGAATGCAATTCCCCTGTTTCAGGTCACAATTCCACCGCTCCGGTGCGACTGTGTTACCTCTCTCGTCATGGAGCACAACTTCTGCGAAGACCTTGTCCTTAATGGGACTTGCGGTCATGTTGGGGGCCTGCGCCATCAACACACCGGTTGCGTGCCGTAGCCTGGCACGCACCTTGAGGGCGCCTCCGCTCCGGCAACCCCGGTCGCACTTCTCATCATTCCATGTCACTTGATAATGGTAGCTTTGTCCAAAGTGAGAGTCTTCTGAAATTCCTTCCAGAATTCTTCTTCCGATTTTCTCCAATCCGAACCGAACCGCTCTTCAAACAAGGACGAGAGTTGGTCAAGAGTTCTTCTCCAGACCGATTGGTAACTCAGTTTCAGAACGTCTTCCAAAAACGGAACCAAAGACTGGAGGAGATCTTTCGGTAAATAAGCCCTTGCGCCGAGTTCAATGGATTTCTTAAGCGCCTCTGGATTCACGGCATGTGCTGTGAGCATGACAGCCGGCAATTTTGCTGCACAAGCGATCTGGAGCAAATCGAACCCCCTGACCCCCATGATGTCGAGGATAACCAGATCGTATGTATAAGAGACCAGGAGTTCCCTGCCGATTTCAAACGACAGGGCTGTATGCAAGGTGACACCAGGGCATTGGGAAAGCAGTTCTTGGATGGTTTCCAGTACGTCTGGCTCATCGTCCACTGCCAGCACCAGCTTGTCTTTCCAGATTTCCGAACGAGCCATTTGCGCTCCTCCTGTCCAGGATACAATCGATTGCAGAAGCATCTCCTCAAAAAAATAGTAAACACATCCGGATTACCCCGGATATTATTCGGCGGTTTGCCCATTTCGGGGTTATTTGGCCCGGTACCCGGTCAAAGGATGCCTCCCGGGACCCCAAAGAGATCTCACTATAGCCTCTCAAAAGGTGCGACGGAAGCAAAACAGTCGTCACCGTGTTGAAAAAGCTTGTTTTTTCTATTCCTGAGCGGTCCTACGGCAGGCCCCTTTCTCCCTAATGAACAGGTACGTCAATCTTCATAGTCAGCGGCCTTGGCCGCATGCAGGACGCTCCAGGCATCGGGTTTCTCGTTAGGCACGGGTTCGAGCACGTCCGGGGGCCGGCCGATGTATTCCCATAAGAGATACTCTACGAGCAGGGACAACGATCCACCGGTTCGTACCTTGTCCTTCTTGAGTTTTTCCACGGCACGATACAGAATAACCTCGTTACAATGAACTCCCGTGTTCTTTCGTCGCCCCTTGAATACCGGTCGGCCCGGCAGAAGGATCAGGGATTCGTCTTTTTTGGTTCGCCACCATTCCAGCATGGTCCGCAAATCGAGTACCGCCGAATCATCGAGCCATTCAGGGAGAGATTGCACGGGTGACGGGGGCTCAGGCTGTTGTTTGATGGAGCGATAGTAGGTTCGAGTGTTGTCCCGGGTCCACTGCTTGCCTTTGGGATGCGGAATGTTTGCCTCTGACAATTCTTCGACAATCCGCTTCCAGTTGTTCCCGTGAGCAGCTACCAGGGCTTGGAATTTTTCGTTCAGTGCGTCCCTGTTCATGCGTATCCCCTTTGGTACGAGGTGCCCTCCTGTTTTGAAATCGTTTGTTCAATCCACGTTCCGTGCAGTATCGGCTGCGTTCACGGTGCCTTCTTGCTTATATTGGGAACAAATTACCCATTCGCAATACATGTCACGTAAAGGAGTAATATGTTCCCCGATATTTCCCCGCGAGTACACCACAACGTGAATATTCGGACATGCCCTGTTGTCATTTTCGGCAGGCGGCGAAGTGCCCCACGGGAGCCGCACGTCCTTGAATGTGCGTTCGGACTGCTTCGTCGTTTCGCTCCTGGCAGTGACATGGAAAGAATGGTTCCCTTGTAAGACTCAACGATTACATTGCCCCACCACCCAAAATTCCGGAGACGAAGACGTGGCCGTCTGATATAATGGTGATGGGCGAAAAGGAGGTTGGCACAATGTCCGCATTGAGCTCGATGACGGCCGAAGACCTGGCCCGGGATATGTGCTCCGGGATGACGGATTTCCAGTTGAGCGAGAAATATGGATTAACCACACGGGAGTTCCACCTCGCTCTCCACATCCTCATTGATTTGGGCTTATTGACCAAACAACAACTCGAAGATCGCCAGGAACTGTCGGACAGCCAAATAATCAGAGCTTTCGTGGATGGCGAAATCGAGAAGCTGTAATTGATTCACATACGCTTCCCCGGCGCTATTGTTCTGGGTGCGGAAATGGGAGGGTTCCAATGGCGATCAAGGTCTTGACCACCAGGAAGTTCAAGAGGGGCACCATAGAAGAGGCTCAAAAACTGCTTGCCTTGCTTAGGGCCGCAGGGACGGTGCGGCCGGGTTTTATATCCGGGCACACACTCATATCCGCCGAGGATCCCCACACGTTGTTGGTCATCAGTTCGTGGAGCGACACGAAAAGCTGGGAGGCCTGGCAGGCGAGCGAAAAAAGAAAGGAAATCACGGCGAAAATAGCCGGATTACTCGAAACAACCGAACATGTTGCGATTTTCTCTATCGAGCGAAAGGAGTTCGAAGCCGACATGGCCTGAAGCTGCAGTGCTCTGTCAGCCTGGTCGTGCTCTGGGGCAACCTGGCGGCCCGTGGAATGGATACTGGCAGTTGATACTGAGAAGCGTGACCTCGCTCGCGAAGGGTGAGAACAGGTTACGGCGCACACTGCGAGTCAGCAAACCGATCCTTTCGGCGATCATTCAAATCCGAGATTTACCGGCCCTTCAAGCGAATCAGGTGCAGCGACCGGGATGTTCCCCACGACTGATTGAAAGCTGAAATCGTCTATCCAAGCTTGCCCTTTTCCGGAAAAAATAAAACCGAATGCAATCTTCTGTGCTTCTTTGGGCACGTCCAGAACAAGATCATACTTTGTCCAACCCGTCGTACCTGTCATGCGCCGCTCAGGCATGTCGTCCAGCGATAATCTCTTACCTTCCGGTCCGTACGTTTCCAACCAAAGGTGGGCCGTACCCGCGGATATCGAGGTCTTCACATAAGCCTCCATGTGCACGCGTCTTCCACGATACTTGATGGCCATGAATTCCTGATAGAAGTTTGCAAACCCTTTGGGATTGTCTGTTTTGGACCTTATGCAAACGCTGGCCTTGCCTGTTCTGAAGACATCCTTGTCGAGCCGGATTTCGTACTCGCCGGGAACACTCTGGCTTGCAGACCAACGTTCGGGAAGCTTGCCGGCATCAATGAACCAGACGACGAAAAACAGTACTGCCCCAAGAATCGTTAGAAACAGTGCATTTATTCTTTGAGAATTCATAACCGCCAGATATTGGAGGAACTATTTCTCACCCCGTCGAGCGGGATGTATCGCACTCTGTTTGGCCCGACTATGGTTCGCGTGTCGGGATCGGCGCGTACCGATTCGGAATGATGCTTGACGAGGTAATAACCTTTGCCCGCCATTGCAGAGTTCTTCTCGGATTGTTTTCAAAGCATACGCGATATTCCGTATTACGGTCAAGGTCCTCTGCAGAAAACCGCAGCGTGACACAGCCAAGTATGTGGAGGGCTCATGCATGGAATGTCGCTCGGTATCTTGGCCGTGGCCTGGTTTCCCTGTTCTGGCAGTGAACGTATGTGATACGCATTCGCCACAGGATTTATGAAATGTCAGGGCTGGGGGCTTTCCTGAGCGAAGAGATGCGACGGCTCTGCGTCGTCCGCAGCGAAGGAGTTCTCCCGGCCTGTGCCCGGAAGCGGGTTACCTGTAAAAAAACGAATCCGTATCAACAATGGGAATGCGCCGGGACACCGGCTATCGGAAGGCATCATGTTTTTTCCGCACCAAGACCCCGCAGTTGCCGGTTCGTGCATTTTGCAATGGGGTTTTGACCTAAGTCAATGCTATTGCCCATGTGGTGCCTTATTCTTGGAGCGGGTGGCGCGGGTAGCGCTTCCTGAGTCCCATCCGGCAAAGGGATTTCCAAATGAAGAACGGAAGAAAGCGTAAGAAAAATGGGAGCCTGTGTATGGAGGACTTGGAATTCCTGATGAAGACTCAACTCCTCCGCGCCACTCCAGATACACTCAAGAAGCGCCTCCTTTCCGTC
>Ga0187785_10000610_pt1 | contig 12980 bp, 12 predicted proteins | sample 0815_BV2_4_20_MG_FD_132466 | JGI IMG/M metagenome (GOLD analysis project Ga0187785, IMG submission 132466) | Tropical peat soil microbial communities from peatlands in Department of Meta, Colombia - 0815_BV2_4_20_MG | ecosystem: Environmental > Terrestrial > Soil > Wetlands > Peat | place...
CGGCGAAGCCGAGGGCGTCATCAACGACTTCATCGCCGCATGGGAGGCAGGAGCGCGCGAGGGATTGTTCGAGGCTGAGAAGTTCACGGTCGATGTAACAAAGAGCCCCATTCCCCGGTTCGATCTTTTGAAATTCGATCGTTATCTCCACATCGGAGTGCAATTTTCACGCGGGTGTCCGTTCACTTGCGAATTCTGCGACATCATTGAGCTTTACGGTCGGGTACCGCGCGCCAAAACCAATCATCAGATGCTGGCGGAGCTCGACGAGCTTTATCGGCTGGGCTATCGCGGCCACGTCGATTTTGTCGACGATAATCTCATCGGCAATAAGAAGGCCGTCAGAACATTCATGCCGGAGCTGCAAGCGTGGCTCGAACGTAACGATTACCCATTTGAGTTCACGACCGAGGCTTCACTCAATCTGGCGGACGACGATGCCTTCCTGAAAGCGATGAGCGACGCCAACTTTGTCGGCGTGTTTATTGGAATTGAAAGTCCCGATTCCGACACGCTTGTCGCCATGAAGAAGAAGCAGAACACCCGCCGGAGTTTGGTCGAGAGCATAAAAAAGATATATGCAGCCGGCCTATTCGTCACGGGAGGATTTATCGTCGGCTTCGATAGTGAAAAGGGCTCGATCGCGGACGGCATGATCGAATTGATAGAAGATGCTGCGATCCCGGTTTGCATGGTCGGTCTGCTATTTGCCCTGCCCAACACACAGCTGACGCGCCGGCTCGAGAAGGAAGGTCGCCTGCACCCGACACCGGACACTTATCTGCCGGGCACTGCGGATCAGTGCACCCAAGGCTTGAATTTTGATACAATGCGTTCGCGGCTAGAGATACTTCTCGACTACAAGCGCATCCTTGAGAAAGTCTACGATCCGGCTGCTTTTGCCGGGCGTCTGGAACGCCTCGCGAGTTTGCTCGACAACTCCCATCGAAAGCGCCAGACCCGTGCCAACGACTCCCGGCGCGGCTTTAGCGGCTCAGACATGGTTCACCGGATCATCGGCAACTTGCCGGAACCACGCGAGATCTTTTGGCCTGCATTTAAAAGATGCGTGTCGAGCAATCCGCAATCGGCCCGATGGATCGTCGCGCTAACGGCCCTTTACCTGCATCTCGGTCCATTCTCACGTTACGTGATCGATCTGATCGAGCAAAAGATCGATGATCCTGAGACGGGCAACTTTGTTGCACGCGCGAAGGACAGTCCCAGCCTGACCCAAACGGCGGAGTTTGAAGTTCTCTAGAACGCCGTCAAGGGAAAACCGGGACTGCGACTTCGGGATCGCAAATCGGACGACCCAAACTTCATTTAAAATGTCGGATCGTTGCGTGATGTCCGATACTGGCACAAAGCGGACATCACGTTTGTTGCACAGAATGTCCGCTTTGATTCGAAGCGGCCGTTCAGCTTGATGCACTGATTGCGTCGAATTGACATTCCGCTGCAGACTGCGAGTGTTGGCGGAGATTTCAGGGCTCCTGCGCTGGTATCACTGTTGCTATCGGCAGGCGGGGAACAGCAAAAATTGCCGCGGAATCAATGGATCAACAGGTATCCACGGCTCCGCCGCTGGCCCGGTGAGTGCGCAAGTCGTTCAACCGCTCTGGACGGGAGCCTGGAATGCGATTCGCGGCGTTGATTCTTGGATTTCTTTTCGGTCACGTCGTATCCGCCGGGGCAACCGAAGTGCTTTTAAAGGCACGCGATCAGACGACTGCAAACTGGGCAAAGGAGATTTCAAAAAAATTTCACGCGATAGTTGGAAGACAGATCCCCGGTCTCAATGCAGTGATCCTCCACGTTCCGACTGCCAATGTCGCGAATCTTATGAAGTCGGCACGGGATAACCCGGCGATTTCAGCTGCCGAGGCTGGCGGCGATTATCGACAACTCTTCCGGGCGACGCCGACGACCAGTTTCTACAACGTACAAATTTCTCAGGCTCAAAAAGAAGCGGTATCAAGACTTCGCGAACGCAAAACGTCAGCCTCGGTCCATGTCGCTCAAGTTCGGCCAGCAGATATATCTCTCGAGCTTCTCAGAGGAGCTCTCACAATCACGGACGGGTTTAGCAAGGAAAACGGCATAAAGCTAAATCTGGCTCCCGGAGTGAAGGTCGATGCCATTCAGAAGGACATTCATCAAAGCAGTCCTACGTCTTTCGTCTGGCATGGGAAGGTAGAAAATCGCAAAGGTGCGCCAGGCAAAAGAGACGGTGTAGCGACCTTCGTCGTCCAGGACGGAAAAATTTCAGGATCGATCGTTATCGGATCGGATTGTTACATCGTCAATCCACTTGGCAACGGTTTACATGCCATAGTGAAGACAAACGCAAGTTTGTATCCGCCTGAGCATCCGCCAGAAGTTATACCCAATGTGCATGATGCACCCGCACCTCGCCTGAAAAAAGAAGGCCTGCTTCTAGACCAATCGGTGACTGTAATCCGGGCATTGGTTCTTTACACGCCAGCGGTTCGGAAAGCGTTAGAGCAATTTGGCTCAAGCCCGGATGCGCTTGCAACCCTCGCTATTGAAAGCACGAATCTTGCGTCGAAAAACAGTAACGTGAGGATGTCGCTCAACCTGGTGAAGTCCGAGGAAATTGCGTATGTCGAGAGAGATTTCCCCGTAGACCTTGCGATGTTGCAGGCATCCGCGTGGGTAAAGACGGAACGAGCGGCAGCAAGGGCGAACGTCGTTTTTCTTTTGATCACAATTTCCGACTATTGCGGTCTTTCAGATGTAATCCTTGCTGACAAGAACTCTGCCTTTGCCGTCATAAACTATGTCTGCGCAGTGGGAAATTTTTCTCTCGCGCATGAATTTGGTCACCTGTTGGGGCTAAGACACGAGCGTGCCGCTGATAAAGATGACAAACCTTTCAGGAATGGGCATGGTTACGTGTACAAAAAAGAGTGGCGGACGATAATGGCAACTCGCAAGGCCTGTGATTCCTGTTCTCGAATTCCCTTTTGGTCAAATCCGTCAATCGACTACAACGGCGTCCCATTGGGCACTAAGGAATACGAGGACGAAGCCGATGTCATAAATGACACGGCGCCCATTATCGCCGGTTTCCACTAGCTTTTGTAACTTAATCGATCGCTGCAGTGCAGAGAATGTCCGCTATTGGCCCTTGGCGGACATTGGTGGCCCGGGTGTGCTAATCAGAGCCTGTCTTGCATCTCGGGAAAAAAGGAGCCGATGATGATGCATTACTATCGTTTGTTGCTCGCACCATTTGCGTTGGTGGCGACACTCGCAATGCCAGCATCGGCTCAGGCCCCGCAATCGTGGACGCAGGTGGGTGCGCTTTCTTGCCAGGTCGATCCGAGTGTCGGCTTCATTATTGTTGGATATCAGTCGATGCGGTGCCTCTTCACTCCCAACACACCGCAGGAACGCGAAGCCTATGCAGGCGCCCTCAACACCGTGGGTGTGAACGTCGGCATCAGCGCCGGTGGCGTGCTGGGCTGGGCTGTATTCGCACCGACCGCTGGATTGCCCCTTGGTGCGCTCGCCGGCGAGTATGTTGGCGTTTCAGGAGATGTTGGCATCGGCCTGGGCGCAGGCGCGAATGTTCTCCTTGGCGGTTCAAATCGCACCATCGCGCTTCAGCCAATTTCGCTTCAAGGATCGATCGCATTGAACGTCGTCGCCGGCTTGTCATCGCTCAAGCTGCGCCCCTTGCCGCTGTAACATGCGACATGCCGACAACACTGACGGATGACAGCTTTCGAGAGCAAAGCGGACATCCTGATTGTGCTGCTAAATGTCTGCTTTTGACCTGAAGCAGACATTGCCTCACTCAACCTAGTGAAGCATGCCGCTCCGCCGGCCGATCACCAGCAGCGCCAAACCGGACGTAACACCCAACCACCGGTGCGCCATACACGGACACGCACCCAGCCGCAGTTCGGGCCGCCCGCATACCAGTAAGGATTCCCCCAACCGGGACCCCAGCCCCAGCCGGGCCCGGCACCCCAGGCAAACGCCGGGGCGAAACCTACGGCAAAAGCCGGACCCCAACCCCATCCGGGGCCGCGCCAGCCGCCCCAACCACCGCGCCAACCACCCCCGTGCCAGCCGCCGCCATGCCAGCCACCGCCATGCCAGCCACCGCCCCAACGCGCTTCGGCGCTACCGGGCGCGAAGGCGATGGCGCTGACGATCAAAATAACGGCCGCGAGGAATTTCACGAGCTTTGACATTGATGCATCTCCGTTACCACTGCCCACAGGCAAGCATATGAGGAAAATTCACAGAGCGGAATCCAAGTCACGCCAAAGTGTTCGCGATCCCGCCCGCGGAAAGTTCCGCCGAGGCGGAGATTAACGTCGATTTTTCTTCGAACCATTGCCTTTGACACTGTGCCTCGCCTTCACCAGTTGTTCGTAGTCGTCTTGCGTGCGCACCGCATAGGCCATCGCAAATGACGCCAGCGCGTCATCGAGGATTTCGCGCTTTCCCATATACCCGGCGAGCACAGTCGGGTCGGCCGAGCGCGCGTGGGCGCGTGCGAGTGTGCGCCCGCAAAGGCGCGCGTAGCTCGCGAGAGCTTCTCCCTCAACCAGCTCACCGATCGAACCGAGCCGGCGGTTCTTCAATTGGCGCACATAGAATTGTCGATGCGATGCGACGTCCTCTGTCCAGCCCAGGAAGACATCGCTTGCGGCCTGCATGACGCGCTGACCTTGGACCACCCGCTGGCCCTGGTGGCCTTTGAATTTCGGCCCTAACCGTTCGAGTACGGATTTGCCGGCTTCCTTGATCTGCAGGAACAACGGGGTGCCGTCGCCGCCCATGTACAGCCCGACAGCGCAGAATGTACCGACACTGCCGACGCCGACGACCTTGAAGGCAACATCCTTCAACACATATCGATCGACGAGACAAAGCCTGTCGGGCGTCAAGCTGCTCTGATAAGCGGCGAAGGCGCGTTTGGCGTCGAGGTGGTGACGGGTGTCGCCCTTGGCCGTGAAATGATAGATGAGCGGCGGCCGATCCTCGATCCGCGGCTGCTTGCCCTTGACCAGTTGGGGGAAGTTGTCGTCCTCCGCCAAATGGTCGCGCGCTTTGGCGACAATGTTTTCCAGCTCGCGCCGGAGTGCGCGATGGTCGATGCGCTCGATCTCGCGCAAGAGATCGACCATGCTGTGCCAGGTTTGCAGCGGCGAAAGTTTTGCCAAATTGCGTACGTGGGTGCGATAGGCCTCGACAGTGTTCGCTGCGATCACCCGTGCCCGCTTTTTCGAGAGGTTAGCCGCCAAAGCAGCGACCGCGACGCTGGCCGCCAGCCGCTTGAGATCCGCGGTAAAATCCACGCCCGGCAGCGTCTCGTCAAAATCGTTTATGTCGAACACGATGTTGAGTTCCGGAGTGGCGAATGCGCCAAAGTTCATCAGGTGACAGTCGCCGCAAGCCTGGACCGGAATCCCAGCGCTTGGTTGGTGGCGGAGATCCTCCGCCATCACCGCCGCAGCACCGCGCAAAAAGGCGAAAGGGTTTGCCAGCATACGCTCGTAACGGACCGGTACCAGATTGGGCACCCGGGTTCGATCCGTCGCGGCAAGGATGGCGGTCGCGTCGCGATCCGCGGGCCCCAGGAGATCAGCATGCTTTTCGCGCGGCGACTTCTTGCGCAAATGTTTGCCGTGCGCGTAACGCTCGGCCAACGTGCCGGAAGGTGTTTGGATCATTGTTGTCCGTTCCCGCTTCAATGACATTCGGGGCTTGGCGCCAAGCAAAAGCAAAGATTAGCAATGTTGGCACAATGGGTGAATGTCTGCGGACGCCTGCGCGTGTCAGTTTGGTTCTTTAAAGCGCGCGCACCATTTCGGCCTGAATCTGACCGCTACCTTTGGCGAGCAATTGATTTTGCAGGATTCGGTCACGCAATCCATGAGCTCGCCTTGGCTCTCGTTCGCGTCCCTCGGTGCCGCGGCGCTTGCCGCTGGAGACAGATTGCCCCTGTTAGGCGCAGCCTCCTGGGGGGCTTGGGGAGCCGCAGTGGAAGGTCCTGGCCTCAGCGGTTCATTCTGATGAAACAAGTCGCCCGATGAGGAACATCCTGCAAGCGCGAGGAGAAACAGCATTCTGCAGAATTGTCTCATTGTACGCCTCTCTCGCGGTAGCGATGTAAGGGCGCGGCACAAGAAATGTGCCCCTACGGCAACAATTCATGGGAAATCATAACCGCAGGCGCTATGCGTCCCCCAAGCCGCCACAAATCATTGTAGGAATAGGTCGGCCCCGACCTCGGGGACGGAGGGGGGCTTGTTGAGATCGGGGCCGCGCTCTCTTGGGGATGAGAGCGGCCCCGAATTTACTACCCTTCCCGTCGCGGCAATCATCAACATTTTGCGACTATGCAGGCGGGCCGTACCAGGCGCGCGGTAACGCGCCGACGCCGTCGCGAAAGGCTTTACCTCCGACCGTGCAAGGCCTGTTGTTGGCCTTTAGCGGACCCGACGCGCTCAAGATGAACGCGCCTCCCCGCGACGTTTTGCCTTCCCTGACGCAGCTCGGATTGGCACGCGCGGATAAATCTTTGGCCGAAAATAGCAAGACGCCCGGGAAAAGTCTCTCCATCTATCTCCGCATCTCAGCAGCGACAGGGCGCCCCTCGGCTTTGTGCCGAATTGGAACATCTTTAGCGGTTTTCATGGCGGGACAACACAAGATCATCGCGGTCATCGACGACGACCCTGGAATGCGTGGCGAATTGGAACGGATACTCTCGGCTTTGGGATTTCAAACGGAGCTGTATGGTTCGGCCGAAGAATTCATCAGCGCCGCGACGACGTCTGTAGCGGCGTGTCTTCTTGTCGACATTGAGCTTGGCGACATTACCGGCGTGGAAATGGTTCGCCAGCTGCGCGCGATCGATTGCACCTTTCCTACAATATTCATGAGCGGGTCTGATAACGAGACGATACGGAGCCAGGCCAGGGCTTTGGGTTGCATCGCGTTTTTGCATAAGCCATTTCCCGCAGATCTTCTGGTGGAATCCATCGTGAGGGCGACGGGGCCGATTTGTGACAAGCTCTTGAATTGAAGCACGGGGCAAACGATCTCAAGCATTCATGCACTCCTCGAGGCGAATGTGCCTACACGAATGACCAACGCCGATATTGATGCTCTTCGTGCAGCAATAAATTTGCTCGAATATCCGAGCCTGGCCGCGCGCCTGGCAAACCTGGCTGGAAAACCAATAGAGCTTCTCGGTCATGCACTGCCGGCAGGCGCGACCCACGCCATTTCGCTGGCGACGACGAAGGCACTCGAAGCTGCTCTCAAGGTCGCCCTGCTGACAACGCAAAAGCAGGCAGGCAAAAGGTCAATCGCCTTAAACAGGAGTTTGGCGGTGGCGTCGGGCGCCGCCGGGGGCGCCTTTGGCATCGCAGGCATCTCGATAGAACTCCCTATCTCAACAGTCATCATGCTGCGATCAATCGTTGATATCGCGCGGAACGAGAACGAGGACCTGACCGATCCGGAATCTGCTCTCTCATGCATACAAGTGTTTGCGCTTGGCGGTCGTACCGCCACCGATGACGCGGCCGAAAGCGGCTACTTCGCAGTGCGCGGACTATTTGCGAAATCGCTAACGGAGGCGGCGCGCTTTGTCGCCGAGCGCGGAATTGTCGAGGAAGGTGCGCCGGTTCTGGTACGCCTGATCACTCAGATCGCATCGCGATTTGGCGTCGTTGTGACACAAAAAGTTGTCGCACAGGCCATTCCGGTCATTGGAGCACTCGGTGGCGGCGCCGTGAACTACGCATTCGTCTGCCACTTTCAGGACGCGGCACGGGGGCACTTTGCCGTCCGACGGCTGGAACGGCTCTATGGCAAGGAACTCGTTCGTCAAGAATATGAGCGTCTTCTTAACGAAAGCAGGCCGCCGAATTAATGTCGCCCGTCAGCTGGCGCAGGGGTTCGCACTGGTGTTTGCGTCCTTCACCAGCACACCAGCGCATCGCGCGCAGAGGGCCGCAACTCGTCGAGTGAAAAATAGCCGCGGCCATCGGAGAGTATCGATAATTTCATTTCATTCGGCGATGCAGAGGACCCCCGGGCGCGGCGAAAAGGCTGCGACTTATAACGCAAGTTTGATGACACGTGCCACGCAAGGGGGCGTCAAACAGGCGCCGGGGCGCCGAAATACCTCCCTGCCCCTCTTCCACAAGGCACCACTGAATCGGTACGATATCGCGCACGTCGAGCATGCCCGGAGACATCAGCATTACGCTGATTTGGAGTTGACCGTTGTTGCCGCGTCCAGAGCGAGGTCACATGCCCAAGCACAAAAAGGAAAAAGAGAACAAAAACGGCAAGATGAAGCGAAAGCTCTATGAAAAGGAGCTTCACAAGCTTCAGGTTGAGCTTTGTTATCTCCAGGAATGGGTAAAGGCCAAGGGACTGAAGATCATTGTCGTCTTCGAGGGGCGCGATGCCGCCGGCAAGGGCGGCACGATCAAGGCGCTGACCGAGCGCGTCAGCCCACGCGTCTTTCGTGTCGTAGCGCTGCCAGCGCCTTCAGACCGCGAAAAGACGCAAATGTATATCCAACGCTACATCGAGCGTTTCCCCGCCGCCGGCGAGATCATCATCTTTGACCGAAGCTGGTATAATCGCGCAGGCGTCGAGCGTGTTATGGGATTCGTAAGCGAGGAGCAATGCGATCGGTTTCTGAAGCTGTGCCCGGAGACCGAGAGACACATCGTCAACAGCGGCATCACGTTGATCAAGATCTGGCTCGAAGCTGGCATGGAGGAACAGGAGAAACGGTTCGCCGCTCGCATTGACGATCCGCTCCGGCAATGGAAGTTGAGCCCGATGGATGTTGACTCCTACGGGCGCTGGTATGACTACTCGCGCGCGCGGGATAAAATGCTTAAGGCAACAGACAGCAAGCACGCGCCCTGGTACATCGTTCGGTCCAACGACAAACGCCGCGGACGCCTTAATTGCATCTCACATATCCTGAATGCCATCCCCTATAAGAAAATCGACCGGCCGAAGGTCAAACTGTCCAAGCGGTCGAACAAGGGGGCTTATGACGATAAGGCAAGCTTGAAAGGCCGGCGGTTTGTAAAGGAACGTTTCTAAGCCGCGGCACGACGTGAAGGAGGCTCAATTGTTTGTTCGCCAGTTTGCCGCTGCCGTCATAGCTGCATTTTTCGCCCTCCTCCTCGCGGCAGTGGGCGCGCAGGCCAAGGATCCTTCCGGCGTTTGCGAAGACGCGGGCGATCTCGCGTTCCTGTCCACGCCCAGGGCGCCCTGGAAGGGCGCCCCTTTGCGCGTCATTTTCGCTGCGGAGAAACCGGCCGAAGGCGAGCTTTCGCTGATCGCGCCCGATGGAAGCGTCGCGGCGAGATCGCGGACGCGGCATGGCGGACCGCCGTATTTCTGGTTCGCCGAAGTCGCGTCGCCGGCCGCAGGGACGTGGCGCGCGACGCTCACGCGCGACCGCGCGCCGGCCGGGTGCAGCACGGTCGCACGCGACATCGCCGTGCGCGGTGATAAGCCGCCGGCGGCGAGCGCGGCTTCGGGGACCGTCTGGCCCTTGCACAATACGTGGAATCGCGCGACGGAAAACCTGTATTCTGCATGGATCGAGAAGCTTTTCGACGCGCCGCTCGACGCGGCCCCGTCGTGGCCGGCACTGCACGAGGTGCTGCGCGATCGATCGCGTAATTTCCTGTTCAACCACCTGGGCTTGAGCGAAGACGAGATGGGGCTTGTCATTCGCCCCGACTGCGCCGACCTTCCGTACTTTTTGCGCGCATATTTCGCATTCAAGATGGGGCTACCATTCGGCTACTCGAAGTGCTCGCGTGGCGGCGGCGGCCAGCCGCCGAAGTGCTTCCAGTGGTTCAGCATTCAGAATCTTGAGGCGGCGCGTGCCTCCTCGCCTGAACAAAAAACGGCGACGACCGGATCTGTGCCAAAGCGAACCGGGCTTGCAGCTACCTTCGGTCACTATGTGCAATCGACCGTCGCCGACGCCGTCCACTCCGGAACCGGCCGGACACTGGCGAGCGACGACAACACCGATTACTACCCCGTGCCGCTGACACAGGAGACGCTGCGACCGGGGACCGTCTACGCCGATCCCTTTGGGCACATTTTGGTGCTCGCGCGGCGTGTGCCGCAGTCGGAAGACGCGGCTGGCGTCTTCTTCGCCGTCGACGCGCAACCCGACGGAACGGTGGCGCGAAAGCGCTTCTGGCGTGGGAACTTCCTGTTCGCGCAGGATCCCGCGCTCGGGAGCCCCGGGTTCAAGCGCTTCCGACCGATCGTGCTCGAACAGAACGGCGCCTTGCGGCGGCTGACCAACAGTGAAATAGCGAAAAATCCGCAGTACGGCGATTTTTCGCTTGAACAGGCAAAGCTCGGGGTCGAAGCCTTTTACGACCGGATGGATGACGTGATGTCGCCGGCACCGCTCGACCCCTTGCGCGCAATGAAAGAGGCGATCACCTCGCTCGAGGAACAAGTGAAGGCACGCGTGACGTCGGTCGAAAACGGACGGAAGTTCCAGAGCAGCGGGCGCGGCGACGCGGCCATGCCGGACGGCGCGTCGATCTTCGAGACGACCGGCGCATGGGAAGATTTTGCGACGCCGGCGCGCGATTTGCGCCTGCTTATTGCGATTGATGTGGTGCGCGGATTTCCGGATCGTGTCGCACGGCGGCCCGAGCGCTACGCGATGCCGAACGGAAAGAGCGTTGCGGATGTGAAGGCCGAATTGCAAGGCGTGCTCGCGTCGGAGCTTGCGGCACGCAAGTTTTCATATCCGCGCAGCGATGGCTCCGCGTGGACGCTCGCGCTCAAGGACGTAATCGACCGCTCGGCGGCGCTCGAGATGGCGTATAACGTGAACGACTGTGTCGAATTGCGGTGGGGCGCAGCTGACAACAGCGCCGAAGCATCGACGTGCAAGCGGCACGCTCCGGGGGCGCAACGCGCGAAGATGACGACGTACCGTGCGTGGTTCCATGAGCGGCGTCGACCGCCACGCGCCTGATTGGCCGCGCTAAGTGCCCGATGCCAAAAGGAGAAAGCACTCTCAAGCAGCCGTGAGTTGTCGACCAATCCCTTGTAGAGGCATGATCGCTGCTGACTTCTTGCCTGGGCCGGAGTATCGCCCATGGACGTTCACAAAGCGGATCACGCATCGCGGGCGCACGGCGCAAAGCACGCCGAGGTCTGGCATGAACCGGGCTCCGACTTTGTCCTGATCGATGAAGTTCTGCCGTCACCCCGTATCGAATTGGCACGTGAGCGCATGCTCATGTGCCGCATGTATCTTGGGCTTATTCGCAGCATGAGCGACGATTACGGTGCCGCATTCGCGGCCCATAGCGACAGCGCAACGTTTCGAACCATCGGCATGTATGTGTTTCTTCGCACAGTGATGTGTGCGCCGGTTAGCGCAAGCAAGATCGCAAACGCTCTGAAATTGCCGCGCGTGACAGTGGTGAGGCGTCTGCAAGAAATGGTGAAACACGGTTATGTCGAGCGCGTCGGCAATGCCTATCGCGTCACCGACAAGGTGAATATTCCCGACCTGAAGAACAGGCTTCAGCGGCGAATAGATATGATCCTGGATACTGCAAAGAAATTATCCGAATTGAGCCCGCCGGCCTGACACGAGCGGCCTTGCAGACTGGAATTTTCGCCGGGCTGAGTGTGGTACGTGGCTCCGGGAGGCGGTCTATAGTTTTGATGTCAGCGCACCGACCCAGCCGATCATGATCAATGCGACAATCGGCACCCAATTTTGAAATGTTAATCCCAATACGGTGGATTCGTCGGTGAGGAAATGCAGGTACGCACTCATACCGGAAAACTGTACGCGCTCTCCCGAGTAAAAATCTCATATTTTATTGCCGTTATTTCAGAAGAAATTCGATTCAGCCGCGGGCGTAAATATCTTGCTCTGGTGTTGCTACGACCTGACGGGTTCTTCTATTGTGGGAGAACGGAGGGTCGCTTGCTCAAGGGCATCTCACCGTGGTTCGAGGCGGCGCGGTTCGCACGCGACATCCAGGTCGTTATGGCTTTGCGCGTGATGCGGTTGGCAGCGGGCGGGCCGCTGGCTTCGGTAGAAGCCTGGCGGATGATGTCCGAAAAATTCGTGACCCTTGGTGAGGCCAATTGGGCTGTTCTGACCACGTTGGCGAGCGGCGGCACCGTTCGGGCGGCCGCCGGTAAAAATTACGCACTGTATCGCCGCCGCGTGCGCGCGAACCGGCGCAGAATGGGCGCCTAGGAGCCTATTTGGCGGCTGCGGCTTTGAGGATGGGCGTCAGCCGCGCCACTTCGCTCTTCACCAGGGCGGCCAACGCTTTTGGTCCGCGGCGATTTGGTTCCGCAATTTCGGCGCCGAGATCGGCCAGCCGCTTCTGCACCGCCTCCTCGTTGAGGCCCTTGTTGAGGGCGTCAGCGAGCTTGTCGATGATCGGCTTCGGCGTGCCCTTCGGCGCGAACAGCGCATAGAACGGTGCACAGTCGAACTCGGGCAGCCCCTGCTCAAAGGATGTGGGCACATCCGGCAACAGCGGACTTCGCTTTTTGGAAGCGATGGCAAGCGCCTTGACGGTGCCCGCCTGCACATGCGGCAGTGGTCCGAGCACCGGATCACAGTCGTAGTCGACCTGTCCCCCGAGAATCGCATTCATCACCGGTGCCGTGCCGGTAAATGGGACCATCGTCGGCTTGATGCCAATGGCCGAGTTGAGAAGAAGACACCCAACATAAGATACGGAGCCGACGCCCGCGTGCCCCATATTGAGCTTGCTCTCGTTAGCTTTGGCGTAGGCAATGAACTCTTTGAGGTTGTTCGCCGGAAAATCCTTGCGGACTGCAAGCAGTTCTGGCTGCTCGGCGATCAGGCCGATTGGCTCGAAATCCTTCTCCGGGTCATAGCCCAGATTGGGATAGAACATCGGCGC
>Ga0187785_10000611_pt1 | contig 12974 bp, 12 predicted proteins | sample 0815_BV2_4_20_MG_FD_132466 | JGI IMG/M metagenome (GOLD analysis project Ga0187785, IMG submission 132466) | Tropical peat soil microbial communities from peatlands in Department of Meta, Colombia - 0815_BV2_4_20_MG | ecosystem: Environmental > Terrestrial > Soil > Wetlands > Peat | place...
CAAACCGCCGCAGGCGATCATAGGTGGCCGCAAGACCGAGCCAGGCCTCGGCGTCACGTGGATGCTTCTCGACGGCGCGGCGGAAATGCTTTTCGGCAAGGCCAAAGTCGTTGGCACGATAGTACTTCTTGCCGAGACTCAGCTCATCATTCGGATCGCTGCCGAGAAGGCCCGACCCCGGTACCGTGCTCACGCCCAGCGGCGGCGGTACTGTTCCAGTGGTCTCGTCGCCGGACGATTCCGGCTCGGACGCGGTGGCAGCCGCCTGCGCCACTGCCGCGTCAGCGGATGGCGCTTTCGATCCGAACAGGTCGGAGAGGTCATTGGATGTCGAGCAACCCGCCAGCCACAGGCCGGCAGCAGCGACGGTCAAGCCTCGGGCAATTCCAGTAAGCATGCCAACGCCTTGCGGAGTCGCCCGGTAACGGGACGCCGTCAGGCTATGGGAGGATAGTTAAGAAAATCTTCACCGTATGGGCACCCTGGTATGGGTGCCGAGACGCAGCGCTGTCGAGAAAGTGCCCAAACGGCACCCGCCGTCAGAAATAACCGCCCATATGCAAGCGCACGACGACGGGTAACAGGATGACGACAAACAGGACCGGAAAGATGCACACCATCATCGGTACCGCCAGCTTGGCAGGCAGAGCGTAGGCTTTTTCCTCGGCGCGCGAGAGCCGCTTGTGGCGCATATCATCGCTGTACACACGCATTGCGTCGGTAATGCTCGACCCCAGATCGATCGACTGGTTTATCAAGGTCGCGAATGCGCGGGCCTCTTCCAGCGCGAGACGTTCGGCGAAATGCTCGAGCGCATCCTTGAGCGGACGGCCCGCGCGGATCTCGAGATTGGTCAAGTGGATATTGGCACTGAGTGAAGGGTAGCCATGACCGATCTCGCGCCCTACGCGTTCGAGCGACGCTTCCATTGACAGCCCTGAATCGGCGCATACCACAAGCAAATCCATGAAATCCGGGAAGCCGGAACGATGCTCGAGAGTTCGCGCGGAAATTCGCCTGTCGATGTACATACTCGGGCCGACATAACCGGCGAGCCCTCCCGCGACCACCATCAGCCAGAACATTGAACCGCCGGTGGACGGCCTGACGAGCGGAAGCAATATGAATAGGGCAAAGGCCAGACCGACCGCCAAAGCCGTGCGACCGATAAAGAAGAAAGCGACGCCTCGTGAATCGTAAATACCGGCCTGTACGAGCCGGCGGCGCAGGACCTTCATGTTTTCTTCGTTGGATGCTGAGTAGTGCTTGGTGGTGTAGTCGATGAGTTTGGTCATCGCTCTCGCACTCGAATACTGAAGTGAGCGGCTGTGATTCGCCCGCTCCTCGTCATTCATGATGCGCGAGGTACGCTTCTTTACGGCGCCGCGCACACGCACGGCAGCCATGACCGAGAACGCCAACGTGCCGGCCGCGAGGAATATCAGCAACGCCATGAACATGGTGTTGCTGTCACCAAGCACGCGCCCGAACACCTCGAGGATTATGTCCATCATCGGTCAGATCCTGAAATTGACCATGCGGTACATGATGAAATTGCCGACCCCCATCCAGCATCCTGCCAATGCAAGAGCAATTTTCGTGAGATCCTGATCCCAGACGCTGGCGTAGAAGGCCGGAACAAGAAACTGGATTATCGCGAACATGCCGATCGGCAGCGAGGACAAGATCAGGGCGGATGCACGGCCCTCTGCGGCAAGCGCGCGAATTTTGCGGCGCATCTTGAAACGTTGCCGGATCACGGACGAAAGGTTCTCGAGAATTTCGCCAAGATTGCCGCCGGTTGATCGTTGAATTGCAACCGCCGTCACGAATAGAGGCAAGTCGTCAGTGCCGATGCGAAAGTACAGATTCCGCATTGCAGTTTCGAGGTCGGAGCCGTAAGTGAGCTCATCAGAGACCATGCCGAATTCAGTGCCGATCGGATCGCGCATTTCCTTCGCAACCATTGAAATCGCGATTGGCACCGGATGTCCGGCGCGCAACGAGCGGACGATGATGTCGATGGCATCGGGAAATTGCGCGCTGAATTTCTTCTGACGGCGTGAGCGCAGAAATCTCAGTACGAGCGGCGGCAGGACAACGCCGCAAAACACCGCCGCAAGAAAAGCATAAAAGACATTGCCGTGAAAAGTCAGCACGGCAACAAACGCCACGGCCGCGCCGATCGCAATGACCAATATCAACCGGCCAAAGCCAATGGTGAGCCCCGACTGCAACAGCAGCTGGTTGAGACTGACGATTGGCAGTCGATAGTCACCGGTACTGGTCAAACCGCGCTCGCGCCGCAACTGCACGAGCACGCTTTCGCGGTCGGTCTTGTCCGACATCACCTTGAGGCGGCGATTGATCTTCTTGCGATAGGAGGCATTGTTGTAGACGAGCAGATAGATGCCTTCCGCAAACATTGCCGCGGAGAGGCCGATCAGCAAGTAGAACAGATAAATTGGATTGAAGTCGAACATAGCCGTTCAGAGCGACTGCGAGGGATCGAAATAATTGCCGGGGATCTTGATGCCCTGGTGCGCAAGCTCGGCGAGGAAGCGCGGCCGCACGCCGGTGGCCTGGAAATGTCCCTGTACGGTCCCGTCAGGTGCCGTGCCGGTGCGTACGAATTTGAAGATTTCCTGCATTTGAATGATGTCACCTTCGAGACCGGTGACTTCGGCAATCGAAGTGACTTTACGCCTGCCGTCCGACTGGCGCTGAAGCTGGACGATGAGTTGGATTGCGTTGGCAATCTGGCTGCGAATAGAAGCCACTGTCATCGGCAGGCCGGCCATGCCGATCATTTGCTCGAGGCGCGAGATCGCATCTCGCGGTGTGTTGGCGTGGATCGTCGCCATTGAGCCTTCGTGACCGGTGTTCATCGCCTGCAACATGTCGAAGGCTTCTTCGCCACGACACTCGCCAAGGATGATGCGGTCGGGCCGCATACGCAGGGCGTTCTTCACCAGTTCGCGCTGGCGAATTTCGCCCTTGCCCTCGATGTTCGGAGGACGCGTTTCCATGCGTCCGACATGCGGCTGTTGCAGCTGCAGTTCGGCGGCGTCTTCGATTGTGAGCAGGCGCTCCTTTTCGGAGATGAAGGCTGAAAGAGCATTGAGCATTGTCGTCTTGCCTGAGCCGGTTCCACCGGAAATGATCGTGGTGATGCGCGACTTGACCGCGGCCGCAAGCAGTTCGGCCATCGCGGGACGCAATGCGCCGACCTCGACAAGTTTCGTAAGATTGAAGGGCTTTTTTGAAAATTTACGGATCGAGACCAGCGGCCCGTCAACACCGATTGGACGAACTGCTACGTTGACGCGCGAACCATCCTGCAACCGGGCGTCGCAGAGCGGATGCGATTCGTCGACTCGGCGACCAACTGCCGAGACGATCTTGTTGATGATGCGCAGGAGATGTTGCTCGTCCTTGAATCGCACCGACAGCGGTTCAAGCACGCCCTTGCGTTCAACATAGACGCATTCGTGGCCGTTGATCAGGATATCGTTGATGCTTGGATCCTTGAGCAACGGCTCAAGGGGACCGAGACCCGTCATCTCGTCAAGAATTTCGGAGACGAACTCGTTGAGCTCCTGGGTATTCAGAGCGAGCCGTTCAACGACCACATATTGCGAAACCAGCTGTTGCACATGGCGGCGGATTTCTTCTTCCGGCACCTTGTCCAATGCCGAAAGATTGATCTCCTCGATCAGCCGGCGGTGCAACCGCACTTTTGCATCAAGCAACTTGTCGCTGAGCAACGGGCTTTCAGTCTGTTGGGCAGGTTGCATCGGCTCCGCCGCCGGTCCTTCCGGGGAAACCGTCCAGGACACGCCTTCGAGAGCGGACGGCGACGGCTCGTCCGCCGCCGGCAGCTCTGGCGTTGCAGCACGCCGCGCTGTGAAACGGCCGACCATCTTAGCCGCCCACCACTGAATGCTTGAGTTTTTTCATCAACGGCATGGCCTGACCATCGGCCGTCGATTTGGATGCGGCCGGATCAAGCACCAGCTTCTTGAGTTCGGCAGTGATCTTGTTGCCAGGCTTGACCTCGTCCAGCGGGACCCCGCGGTCGATCGCCTCGCGGACAAGCGCGTAATCGTTGGGAATCGCACTCAGGAAGGCGTCGCCCAGAGTGTGTGCAAGGTCGCCGCGGCGTAGACCGGAATCGAACATTCGCTGAGTGAATCGATTGACGATCACCTGCGGATTGGGCCCTTCACCCAGACGCTCCTTGATTGCTGCTACCAATTGCTTGGCGTGGCGAAGACCCGGCACGGTGGTTTCGCTGACAACGAACAGTTTATTCGAGCCCAACAGCACGCTGTCCGTCCAGGAGAACCAAGTCCGTGGCATATCGAATACGACGTATTCGAAATTGCTGGACACGAGATCAAGCAGACGTGTCACCACATCGGGATCGAACGAGCGCATTTCTGCAGGCCGATTAGGCGCGGCAACTACGGCAAGACCCGAAGCGTGATACGAAAGCATGACTTCCAGCAATTGCCGGTCCAGGCGGTCCGGGCGCGGTTCGATTTCCGCCAGATTGAGACGAGGCTCCAGATCGAGATAATCCGCGACTGAGCCATGTTGAAAGTCGAGATCCACCAGACAAGTCGACGGTTTCGTGCGCGGGCCGCCGCTGTTGAGCAAAATCATCGCACTTTGGACGGCCAGCGTGGTGACACCGGCACCACCCACCGCGGGCAGGAAGGTGTAGATCTTCGCTTCAGTCGCCCCGGTACTTCCACCGGGGCCTTTGGCAACACGGGCGCAGGCGCGAACCAGATCGATAGGCTCGACCGGCTTCACCAGAAAATCAGCGGTCCGCATCTGCAACAAAGTGCGCGCGACATTTTCGTCGAACGTCTGCGTGACCGCTACTACAGGCGGCCAAGTGCCAACGCGCGCCATCAGCCGCGCAAGCGCAGCCATCTCGTCGGCGCGGCCGGCATCAATATCGACCACCACTACAGTGGCGTCCGCGATATCGAGCGTGTCGCTTTGTTCAGCCAGGCGGCCTGAAACCAACGCGAGATCGATTGCAGACGACGCGCCAAAGGTCGTACTTACGGAATTTGCGAAACCGGCGTCGGCGGTAAGAACCACCACGCGAGTTCGATTCGTTTCAGGGGTGCGGCCGATTCGCATGATGCAATCGAATTTCCACTTATTTCACCGGAGCCGCCGGCGGCGTGGCGACGGGAGGCCCGACCGGCGAGCCGTTGTTCTGCGAATTCGCACCCGCATCCTGATACGCGCCGGACGTGCCGATGCCGCGTGGCGCTATCACTCGGTTGGTGCGATAGCGTTCCATCGCGCCTTCCATCCTCGGCCCGTTGAAGCCAATGTTGTGATCGGCGCTCTCGCGTGGCCAGGGATCGACCATCTGCGTCACGGCGTTCGTCGCGACCGCGTTGCCCGTCGACAGCGCGATGGTGTCGCGCCGATCGAGATACTCTGAATACTCTGAGCAGCCGCCAAGCACGGCGAGTAAAGCGCCAAGGACAAGGCTACGCAGGGCGTTATTGAATGGCCGCATTGGAATCCCCCTTCGGCAAATCAAGCATGTGTCCGGTCTGTGGCCGGTCGCCGGCAACAGCGAAACGAGCTGTGGCAGGCGTGAGCTGGGCCGCCTGTTGCCGCGTGACCTCGGTCTTCCCTAACAGGAAGAAATCAACGTCATTCGGGGGCAACGTGTCGTCCGTCGGCGCTCGAACCTCATCGCCCGGCCGCGTCGGACGCACCAGATGCGGCGTGACAATGATGGCGAGATCAGTTTCATTCTTTTGATAGGACTTGCTGGAGAACAGCGCGCCCAGCACTGGTATGCTGCCGATCCAGGGCAGCTGATCGATCGCGTTCTTGTTGTCACTTTGCAGCAGCCCACCGATCACGAAGCTTTGGCCGTCGCGCAATTCGACAGTGGTCGAAGCGCGTCGCACGATCAGCGCCGGCACCGAAACGCCATTGCTCACGGCAATCGTGTGGTTCGTGTCGATCTGGCTCACTTCCGGTTCGATCTTCATATTGATCAGGCTGCGGCCGAGCACGGTCGGCGTGAAGGCAAGACCGACGCCATATTTTTTGTAATCGACAGTGATCTGACCGAACGATCCGGACACCGGGATCGGGTATTCGCCACCCGCCAGGAAGCTGGCGGTATCGCCGGACAATGCGACGAGGTTCGGTTCAGCCAGGCTACGGGCAAGGCCCTTCTGCTCAAGCGCGTTAATCAGCACGTCCGTCGTGACGCCGTTCCCCAAGATACGGGCGATCATGAAGCCGAAGGGCGACGTGCCTGACAGCACGCCGGCGGCCACTTCGCCGACCGGGATATTGCCACCGCTCGCCGGTACAGTGATCGGCAGATTCTGGGCTGGCTGGAGTGAACCGATATTGGCCGTGCTGTGGCCGCCGAAGCGATTCCACTGGAAGCCAAGCTCTCGACCGGCAGTTCGCGAAATTTCGATGAAACGAACCTCCAGCATGACCTGCTGCGGTGACATCACCGACACTGTATTGATGATCTCGGGCCCGAACTGGCGCGCGATCGTCACCGCCTTGTCGAGGGAGGCCGCATCAACGACTTCACCCGACAACATGATACGGCCGTTCACTGTAGAGGCCTTGATCTGTGAACCCGGGAAGCGCCGTTGCAGCTCGTTAGTGAGACGGGTGATGTCGTACGAAACCTCGACGTCGAAAATGCCAACGAGCTTCTTGCCCTCGGCATAGACCGACACGCGGGTGGTCCCGATCTTTTTCCCGAGGAGCGACAGCGCATGATCGGTAAGAGGGTTGACGTCAGCGACCTCCGGGTCGCCAACGACCACCTCGACGAAGCTGGTGTCGGTGCGTACATCTTCTGATTTCCCAATCGGCACTGTCACCATGACGGTGCGACTATTGCTGCTGATCTGGATCGATCGCTGGGCGTGTGCCTCGCCGATCATGCCCAAGATCGATGCCGCGATGGCGATGGCCAGAGCGATCGCAAGATCGCGCAACCAATTGCCATGCCTTGTGGTCCTGTCCGCAGACCGCAAGCGAAAACCGACGCTAATCTCATTGTGTTTGTTCACGACACACTCCCCACCCCTGAAATGATCCCAAGCCTGGAGCTACCAGGCCGCTCGCCCTCGCTCCGCCGCAGCCGAGACCCCATTACTGCCCTCGACTGGAACGGTGTAATCCTGTTTTGAAGAAGCCCGCGTCACGACCACTGTCGTCGTGGCGGCCTTATCGGTGTTGACGGGTTCGTTGGTCCCCAAATCGTTGAGCGTGACTTTGCGTGTTCGCACTTCGGCGGTTTCACCGGCCTTGCGCAGCAACAGCGAGAGACTGCCGACCGACGATGCAAGCCACAATTTCTGTGCGTCCACGGTATCGACTTCGAGCGTGACCGACTTCGCTACAGTGGCCTTGGCGGCACGCTCGTCGGCAGTCTGGTCGACTGCGAGCACGCGAGTGTTCTGCAGCACGATTTGAGTCGTGGCTGAGCCCTTTTCGAGTTGACGCGTAAGCACGACGTCGACGTGATCGCCCGGCAGCACAAAGCCCCCGACGCCTTCTACGTCGTTGACGCGGATAGTCACCGCCTTCATGCCCGGCTTGACCAGCGCCGAGAGCGTCGCCCGCTGACCAGGCCCTGTGATCTTGAGCGCCAGCACCGGTTCATTCGCTTCGATCGCGGACAGCACCACGCGGCGGCCGCCTGACATGACGTCGCTGATTTTGGCGAATGCTCCGGCCGGGAGCGCATCGGAAGGCCAAGGCACTTCCTGAAGCATCGAGCCGCTGAGTTCAGTGCCGAAACGCAGCGCTTGTTTGGCAACGACGACTGTTTGGGACGCGACCTGCGGCTTGTTCGTCTCGAAATTCTTCGCCCGCATGTTGGCCTGGTTGTTGAGCCAAACCTGCGCAATGAAAACGGCGATCAAGCCGAAAACGACGGCGAACCCGATCATGACGATGGTACTGGCACGCACGGCAACAAGCCCCGTTTGACGCGACCGAACTGATCCGCGGTCTGTTCGTGCAAACACTAGAGGCGAGGCAGTATTGAATTACTAATATCACTGTCGCAATTGCGCCTATGCTGAAGGGCGCATGAACTCGTAGCGTTTAAATCTGGTAGCCGATACGCGATAAACTTTAGAGTAACCTTGCACGAAATTAAGAATACTGGTTTGAATACTTGCTGGGCTGGTAAGGAACCATTCAGTGTGATGATCGCGCGCGAAATCAAAAAGGCCAGCAAATATAGGGCTATCAACACGCCGACAGCGCCTGAGGGACGTTGGGATTTCGACAAGCCTAAGACGCGGTTACCGAACGGCAGCAGCTGGCGTTGCTCGCGCAGCAGCGTTGCGGCAACATGCCCTACCCGTCGCCAGACAAAGGACATCGCATCCTAAGCCGGAGCGCGATGACATTTTTTCCGGGAGAAACTGCAGATGTCGAAACCCCGCATTAGTTATGTCGATCCTTCTAAGATTAAGGATCCTGCGATGATCGCGGAATTCGAACGATGCGCGCGTGAAGGAACACCGCGGCCGGAAAGCCAGGCAGTCCGAGCCCACGTGCCCGCAACTTTCTGGTCATTCGCTAATACCTGGCGTGATGTGTTCAAGAACGGCGTCGCCGATCATAACATCAAGGAGCTTTGCCGTATTTACGTGTCACGCTCGGTGCTGTGTGAATTCTGCGGCAACCAGCGTTCGATCAAGGCGGCGAAATCGGGGCTCAAGGAAGATGACTATTCCGACCTGATCAATTTCGAAAGTTCGACACGTTACGACGAGAGGCAAAAGGCAGCGTTGGCCTACGCCGAGGCAATCACCTGGGATCTGCCTGCTACGGATCAATTGTGGGATCGCCTGCACAAGCACTTCAGCGAGCCGGAATTGGTCGAGATCGGTTACTTCGTTGCAATCACAATGGGCCAGCAGCGCTGGCTGCGCACGCTCAACATTGAACATCACCAAATTCTTGCTGGTACCGACGCCTCAATGGCGCCGGGCTTTGAGAATTTGGATGCGCTCGAGCGTTCAAAAATGGCCGAAGATTATTGGGCCAAGATCAACGCCAAACCTTCAAAGCAGGCTGCCGAGTGACAACCCAGACAATGGCGGCATCAGCTAGCCGTCCGGCACCTGGCTCGCCGGATGCCAAAGGCGAACCACGTATTCGCGTCCGGGGCTTGGGCAAGCACTACGGCGCGCTTGAAGTATTCCGAAACATCGATTTCGACGTCGGTGCGCGCGAGATTGTCGCAATCGTCGGCCCTTCCGGCTGCGGCAAGACAACATTGTTACGTTGTATTGATGGCCTGCTGCCACATGATTCCGGTGAAATCTGGGTGGGCGCCGAACGCGTCACCGAGCCGATCGCCGGCGTCGCCATGGTGTTCCAGCACTTCGGGTTGTTTCCCTGGAAAACTGTGTTCGAGAACGTAGCCTATGGCTTGCGCATGGCCGGCGCACCGAAGGCTGAGATCGAGCGCAAAGTGCCGGAATTCATCAAGCTGGTAGGGCTGAGCGGCTTCGAAGCTGCGTATCCGTATCAAATGTCGGGGGGCATGCAGCAGCGCTGCGGCCTTGCGCGCGCCCTTGCGGTCGAACCGAACGTCCTGCTGATGGACGAGCCGTTTGCGGCGGTCGACGCGCAGACGCGCGAGATTTTGCAATTCGAACTATTGCATATCTGGGGCCAGCGGCCGACCGCCATGATCTTCGTCACTCACTCGATTGAAGAGGCGGTGCTGCTGGGACATCGTGTGATCGTGCTCAAGGGACGGCCGTCGAGCATTCATGAGACCGTCACCATCGACCTGCCTAACCCGCGCACGCGAGAAACGTTGCGTGAGCCGCGTTTCGCCGAACTGCGCGAGCGAGTGTGGGGCACGCTGATGCGAGAAGCTCGTGAGGCTGAATTCCATCTCGAACGCTAGATAAGAAACTAGGACAACTTAAAGGGAGGATTCCATGATCCGCAGAACCATCGCGTTGATGGCGGGAGGCGTGCTGGCGGCGTTGCTGGCGGCTGGCGGCTCCGCCGCTGCGCAAGGAAAGAAGGTCGTTGTCGCAATTCCAGGCATTCCGCCGATTTATTCGGTGACGATCGCCTTCGTCGCAGAAAAACAAGGGTTCTTCAAAAAGCACGGTGCGAATGTCGAAATCCGGCCGTTTGACAATGGCACCGCGGCGGCACGGGCGGTTGTAGCCGGCGACATCGACATGGCCTGGTCGCCGACGCCGCCGGTGATTAACCAGGTCTCGAACGCCGACGTTCCACTTGTGGCAGTTTACGGGATGCCCAATCCCGATTGGGTGATTGGCACCACCGACGACGGAAAAACCTGCAAGGATCTCGTGGGGCAGGACGTTGGCGTCGATTCGATCAATGGCGCCCGTTCGATCGCATTGCGCTCGATGCTGACCGGTTGCCCCGGCGTGAAGATTGAAGACACAAAGCAGATTGCGCTGGGTTCCACGCCGGGACCCGCATTGCTCGCGGGCCAACTGCACTATGCCGTGCTGCACCTCGATGACCTCGCCGAGATCGAGCATCAGGGCAAGAAGCTGCATGTCCTGTTAGCGATGAAGAATACCAACCCGACCAGTCACTATCTGATCATGGTGGTCCGCAAGGACAATCTGGAAAAGAACCGCGACGCGATTGTGCGTACGGTCGCCGGTATGATCGAAGCCGCGCGCTTTATGCAGGACCCCAAAAATGCCGATGCAGTGGCCGATGCGGCAGCCGTCACGGGTCATAACAAGGAAGTCAATAAAGCAGCACTCAAGGCGTTTCTCGACATCAACTTCTGGGCTGCCAAGGACGACGGAATGCCGCGCGACAAGATCGAGGCGGTCGCCGCCCTGATGAAGAAGATCGGCTCCATCAACCCCGGCAAGGAGCCGGTCAGCTACGACAAATTCGTGGATGCCAGCGTCTGGAAAGACGCCAACGCGATGGTGAAATAAGACGCAACAAACTACGGTCGTCTCGGAGCAAGTACCGGCCGTGCTGACAACCTTTCTTCGCCGCCATGCGCCGTTCTGGATCAGCATATTCGCGGGCATAGCGTTGTGGGAGATCGCCGGGCGCAGCACCAGCGCGGCTTTTATGGTGCCGTTTTCGGAAACCGTAGTGCGGCTCTGGCAACTGGTGAAAGGCGGCGAATTCCTGCCGCAGCTGCTCGATTCCGGCAAGCTATTCCTGAGCGGTTTCATTCTGGCATTGGTCATCGGCATGCCGGTCGGCATGCTGCTGGCGCGTATTCGTATTTTACGCATCGGCGTCGAACCTTACATTATGACGCTCTATGCCACGCCGATGGTGGCCCTGATTCCGTTCATTCTTTCAATGATGGGCTTCGGGTTCGCACCCAAGCTGCTCGTTGTATTTCTGTTCTCGGTTTTCCCGATTCTCTACAACACGGTAGAAGGTGCGCGCAGCATCAAGCCCGAGCTGATTGAGGTCGCTAAGTCTTTCCGCTCGAGCGAATGGGCGCTGTGGCGTGAAGTGATGCTGCCCTACACCCTGCCCTACACGATGACCGGCGTTCGCCAGGCGATCGGCCGCGCGCTGGTCGGAATGATCGCGGCGGAATTCTTTCTGTCGGCCACAGGTCTTGGTCAGCTCATCATGAGCGCCTCGCAAAATTTCGACACCGGCGGGGTGTTCGCCTCGATCCTCATTATCGGGCTGCTCGGTATCGGCTTGACCCGGCTCGGTCTTGTCATCGAGCAACATTTTGCGCGCTGGAGACAGTAGCAATGGCCGAGCAAGCTCTCTCAGCGCCTGTCCCCGCGTCACACAAGCCGCAAACCGCGACGAGCCGCTGGTCCGGTTCCTTTGTGCCGCGCCTGATCACAGGGCTTGTGATCGTGTTGGTATGGGAGATTGTCGTTCGCGCGTTCGCTCCGGCTTATGTGGCAAAGCCGAGTACGGTGGTGCTCGCAATTCCGAACGTCCTAACCGATCCCGCATTTCTGCAAGCACTTGGATCCAGCCTTACGGCGGTGGCCGAAGGGCTGGCAATTACGCTTGTCATCGGGACCATCCTCGGGCTGCTCATGGGACGCAACGCCACTTTCGATCGGATGTTCGGCGTTTACATCAACGGCTTTAACGCGATGCCGATGATCATCGTGCTCCCGCTGTTTTCTCTGTGGTTCGGTTACTCGGGCGCTGCCCGCATCGCCACCATCATATTCGCTGCCATATTCGCCATCACCATGAATGTGGCCGACGGCGCGCGCTCGGTGCCGCGCGAATATCTGGAAGTTTCCCGCTCGTTCCGATCCGGTCGGCTGCGCATGCTGACCGACATCGTCTTGCCGGCGTCGATGCCCTATCTGCTCGCCGGCTTTCGGCTTGCTGCCGGCCGTGCATTGATCGGCGCGGTCGTCGCCGAGTTTTTTCTTTCGGTCGGCGGGCTCGGCTACTACATCCTCTACAATTCGCGCTCCTATCATCACAACGAAGCTTTCGTCGGCGTTCTGTTGCTTGCCGCCTTTGGCGTCAGCTTCGAGCTGCTGGTGAACTGGGCGACGCGGCGTTTCATGCCATGGTACCGGCGCGACGAAAAGCCGAGCTAGGCGCGGTCTTACGTTTCATCAAAAAGGAATGTTCGCATGTCATCCGACCCCTTGCTCAAGGCCGCGATCGCGCATTGGGGCCCGCGCCTCGTCGCCAACGGCGTGGTCCTGACGGACTTCGAGGAAGTTACTGGCTCGATCTCCTCGTACAACGGCTGGTGCGCTGCATGGTCAGCGCGCGCCGCACACCACGAGCAGCTTGGACACGACGCGCTGCAGAAAAAACGCTTGTTGACCGCGGGCGAATGCCTGCAACGAGCCGGCGTCTACTATCACTTCGCGTCGTTCCTGTTTGTGCACGACCAGGCGCAGATGAAAGCCGCACACAAGAAGCAAATCGAGTGCCGGCGGGCG
>Ga0187785_10000612_pt1 | contig 12951 bp, 11 predicted proteins | sample 0815_BV2_4_20_MG_FD_132466 | JGI IMG/M metagenome (GOLD analysis project Ga0187785, IMG submission 132466) | Tropical peat soil microbial communities from peatlands in Department of Meta, Colombia - 0815_BV2_4_20_MG | ecosystem: Environmental > Terrestrial > Soil > Wetlands > Peat | place...
AATAGACCCATTCCTCTGGACGTTCTGCTCAACTGAGCGTGTCATGCACCATTTTGTCTATCGCGACGGCGTGCTGCACGCCGAGGCGGTGAACCTCGATACGCTCGCCGCCGCGGTCGGCACGCCGTTTTACTGCTATTCAACGGCGACGCTCGTCCGGCATTACCAGGTCTTTGCCGCTGCGTTTGCCAGCGTACCCGCGCTCGTCTGCTACGCGATGAAGGCGAATTCCAATCAGGCCGTTGTCCGGACGTTGGCCAAGCTTGGCGCTGGTGCGGATGTGGTATCGGGCGGCGAACTCAAGCGCGCACGAGCAGCCGGCATTTCCGCGGACAAGATCATGTTTTCCGGAATTGGCAAGACTGCGTCCGAACTCGCTCTGGCGGTCGACGAAGGAATTCTCTGCGTCAATGTCGAATCCGAACCGGAGCTCGAATTGCTCTCGTCGATCGCAGCATCCAAGGGACGCACCGCGCATATTTCGGTCCGCGTCAATCCAGACATCGACGCTAAAACGCATCACAAGATCGCCACCGGTAAAGCCGAAAACAAATTTGGAATTCCGATCAGCCGCGCGCGTGAGGTTTACACGCATGCAGGCAAGCTCAAGGGCCTCAAGGTCGCCGGCGTCGATATGCATATCGGCAGCCAGATCACTAAGCTTGACCCATTCGGCAATGCATTCTCGCTGCTTGCCGACTTCGTGCGCATGCTGCGGGCCGACGGACACACCATTTCACATGTCGATTTAGGCGGAGGCTTGGGTATTCCGTACCGTGATGACAACGAGCCGCCGCCACATCCAGAAGCCTACGCGGAGGTGGTCAAGCAAGCCACTCGCGACCTCAATTGCCGCCTGATTTTCGAACCTGGGCGGCTGCTGGTTGGAAATGCCGGTATTTTGGTGACGCGTGTACTGCTTGTGAAGCACGGTGAGGCCAAGACCTTCATTGTGGTCGACGCCGCCATGAACGACCTCATTCGCCCGACTCTGTATGACGCGCACCATGAGATCTTGCCCGTAGCGCAACCGGCCTCGTCGGCCCGCCGCATCCGCGCCGACGTAGTTGGGCCGGTTTGTGAAAGCGGCGATTTCCTCGCTGTTAACCGTGATATGGTGGAACCTGCGAGTGGTGCATTGCTCGCCGTGATGTCGGCGGGCGCCTACGGTGCAGTACAGGCCGGCACTTACAATACGAGGGCCTTGGTGCCGGAAGTGCTGGTCAATGGCGATCGATGGGCGCTGGTACGTCCGCGCCTTGAAGTTGACCAATTAATTGCGCTCGATCGCATGCCTGATTGGCTTTGAGCGCCTGAATACACGCGTGGCCGGTTGGAACGGTGCGTGATATTCTTATGAACAGATTCTCTCCTGAGCCTGTGCGAAGGAGCGTCTTTTGGATGAAGTGAACGACCAGCTTCAGGATCGGGAGCAGCCGCAACGGCTTCTGCTCGGGCGCGCGCTCAGGCGTGCGCGCGGCAGTTTGTTGTGGGAACGGCTGTGGCCGGCTTTCGCCGCCTTGGCAACGGTCGCCGGGCTTTTTCTTGCGTTCTCTTGGGCAGGTCTATGGCTGGTCTTGCCGCCGCTTGCGCGTGCCATCGGCCTCTTCATATTCCTGATCGCCATTGCGGCAGCGGCATTGCCGATGTTTGTCTTGCGGCTGCCTACCGTTTACGACGGGTTGCGCCGGCTTGATCGCAGCACCGGTGAAGCGCATCGTCCGGCGACGACAGTTGCGGACCGCATCGCCGCCAATAGCCAGGATCCTGTGACGCAAGCGCTCTGGCGAGCGCATATCGAGCGCGCGCTGTTGTCGGCACGCAAGTTCAAAGCCGGCTGGCCCGCACCGCGGCTGTCGTTGCGCGATCCAATGGCATTCCGCGCGCTCGTGGTCATTCTTGTTGTAGCGAGTTTTTTCGCCGCTGGCGGCGAGCGCGTAAAACGCCTGGCCGCCGCCTTCGACTGGCACGGCGTGGTTGCTCCGGCGAATTTCCGTATCGACGCCTGGGTCACTCCACCGATCTACACCGGGCGGCCTCCGGTCATGCTCGCAGGACTGCGCCCGGGCGAAAGCGCGCAGGTAACACCATCCGTTGCGGTGCCTGCGGGTAGTCAATTGGTGATCCGCGCCACCGGCAAGGTACGGTTCGATATCGTCCGCCAGGGAGGCATTGAGGATGCGCCAGCCGAAGCGCGCCCCCCGCTGCCGGCGGGGACGGAAGAACGACGGCTGCTGATCAAGGGCGACGGCTCTGCCGCCGTGCATGGCGTTCTTGGTAGCGATCTGGTCTGGAATTTCACTGCGATACCTGACCGCGCGCCGAATATCGAATTGATCAAGGATCCAGAGCGCCAGGCGCGCGGTGCGTTGCGTCTTGATTACAGGATGGACGACGACTATGGCGTCGTGGAAGCGAAGGCTACTTTCTCGCTCAAGGACGGGCAGTCCGGCGAAAAATCCCGCCATTCGCTATTCACCGCGCCTGATTATGCGCTTGCTTTGCCGCAGGCGCGCACTCGCTCCGGCACAGCGCAGACCACGCATGATCTCACCGAGCATCCGTGGGCCGGGGCCGAGGTGAAAATGACGCTTACGGCACGCGACGAGGCCGGGAACGAAGGGCGCAGTGAGCCCCACGAGCTGACGTTGCCCCAACGGATATTCGTCAAGCCATTGGCGCGCTCACTGATTGAACAACGACGCATTTTGGCGCTTGATGCCGAGACGAAACCTCTGGTGCTCACGGCGCTCGACGCTCTCACCATCGCACCGGAGCGCTTTATACCGGAATCGAGCGTCTACCTCGGATTGCGCTCGATCTATTACGACCTTGAGAATGCAAAGAGCGACGACGCATTACGCGAAGTCGTGGCGCGGCTCTGGAACATGGCAGTCCAGCTCGAGGACGGAAACGTCTCACAGGCCGAGCAGGCATTACGTCAGGCACAAGAGGCGTTGCGCCAGGCGCTAGAGCGCGGCGCGAGTGATGAAGAAATCAAGAAATTGATGGATCAGCTGCGCGCAGCGATGGACAAATTCCTGCAAGCCCTCGTCGAAGAAATGCGCAAAAACCCGCAGCAGCTTTCACGGCCGCTCGATCGCAATACCCGCACACTTAGTCAGCAAGACCTCAAGAGCATGCTTGATCGGCTGGAGAATCTGGCCCGTTCGGGGAACAAGGACGCCGCGCGGCGACTGCTCGAGGAATTGCAGTCAATGCTTGAAAACCTCCAGATGGCGCGGCCTGGCGCCTCAGGGGGCGAGGATGGCGACGACGATATGATGTCGGCGCTTGACGAATTGGGCGACATGATCCGCAAACAGCAGCAATTGCGCGACAAGACTTTCCGCCAGGGTCAGGACATGCGGCGCGACCGTCAGCGCGGTCAGCCCGGGCAGGGCGGTGACCGCCAGATGGGCGATTTACGTCAGGACCAGCAGGGTCTTCGTGATCGGCTCAACAAGCTCCTTGACCAACTCCGCCAGCGCGGGCTCGGCCAGCCGGGCCAGCAAGGCGAGGGCAACGAAATGGGCCAGCTTGGGGACGCCGGTGAGGCGATGGGCCAGGCCGAAGGTCAACTCGGTGAAGGAGATGCCGACAGTGCCGTCGACAGCCAAGGCCGCGCGCTGGATGCCATGCGCAAGGGTGCCCAGGGTTTGGCGCAATCGATGCAGCAGCAGGGGATGGGCCCCGGTCCCAATGGCCGACCAGGTCGGGGTCAGGCCCGCGCTCAGCAAGATACAGATCCGCTTGGTCGGCCAATGCGTGGTCGAGACTATGGTGATGATCTTACCGTGAGAGTGCCGGGGGAGATTGACGCCCAACGTGCACGACGCATCCTGGAGGAGCTTCGCAAGCGCTTTGGCGAGAGCTTCCGCCCGCAACTTGAGCTCGACTACATTGAACGTCTGCTGAAGGATTTCTGATCCTGGATTTGCTGCGGCCTAGAGCCGCCGCACCAGCGCCTCGCGCACCGCGGACGTAATCTGATCGACAGAAAACGGCTTCGTAATCACTTCGTGCACAAGCGCGTCTAGGTCGTGCGCGCGCTCGCGCTGATCAACATGGCCGGTCATCAGCATGATTGCGGTGTCGGGATGGTATCGACCCGCCGCGAGTGCGAGTTCGATGCCGTCCATCCCAGGCATCTTTACATCACTCAGAAGCAAATCGATTCCGCCGTTGGACGCATTGAGCGCGTCAAAGGCAGTCGTGCCGTCCGCGGTTTCAATCAGATCGTGACCATCGCCACATAGAGCGCGCACGAGCAAGGCTCGAACGGCGTCGTCGTCTTCGGCAATCAGAATTCTAGCCATTCCGCTACTTCGCTCCGGGAGCGGCATCCTGCGCGCTTGCAAAGCGCACCATCACGTCGACCGCATTTTCCGGCGGCGAGACGAAACGGCTACGAAAATCCATTTTCTCGCCCGGGCCAAGGGCGCTGCGGCTCGGTAGCGTGGTCCAGGTGTAAACTTCTTGTCCGGAGGCATCGCGTGCGGAGAACCTGAGTCGTGGCACCTCTGTCGGTCTGTTCGTTATGCTGACAATGGTCCCTTCGATGATGAGGGACGATAGGCCTTCCTGCGCTTCCTTTGAAATCCGCATATTTTCGAATTTCAAATTGCGCAAATTGACCGGCAGCCCGACCGCGGAGAATAGCGAGGCCGTCTGCGGGAAAAAACGTACGACCTCGCTGCGTGCACCGATCAGCGCAACGTTGAAAGCGAACAATACAAGAATAAGCGCCGTCCAACGGGACGAGCGACGCGCCTTGCTGCGCCGTGCCTGCAATCGTTTGCGGCGAGCTGTGAAGTTCTCGATTTCGTCCGAGTCCAACCCGGCGCTGGCATCGGCAGACGGCGGCTCCATCGAAGGTACCATCGATGGTGCGTCGGTAATGGCGACTGGATCCGCTGCAGCAGTCCCTGAGGGTGGGGGCATAGGATCGCTCCGGACCGCGGCGGCCATCGGTCGCGCCGCTTCGGCGGCTTCTTGCGCCGGCTCCGCATCGCTATCGGCGCGGGCCGTTTTGTGATCGGGCCGGAGTACACCAACGGGCTCCTCGGAACTCTGGAGCGAGCCTTCGACTGCAGCTGTCATTTCGGGAGCGCTATCGGCAGGACTCGCGAACCATGTTGTCTTGCAGCGCGCACAACGGACGGTACGTCCTTCCGCCCCGAGGGAGGCCGGTTTGACCGCGTACGATGTTGAGCAGTTAGGACAGGCAATCAGCATGGGATCGATGATATTTTGGGTGTCAACGTACCAGCCGTCCGTTAATGGATCGGAAACCATGGTAACCCTTGGCCGTATTGGAGGAATTGGCGACTTCTGCCCCGGCCGCTATGGTGGCTGCGCCATAATCCTGTAAAAAGCGCAAGTTCCGGACGGGTGTGCGGCTAGGGGCGGCTTTTCTATACGCGTCCGTGGACCACGGCCGGACAGTGATTCGGTGGGTGGTACCGGAAACTTGCCGGAGATGGCTGGGTGGTCCGATTCGAGAATGTGGGCTTGCGCTATGGGCTAGGGCCTGAGGTCTTGCGTGACCTCACCTTCCGCATCGACCCGCATTCATTTCAATTCCTCACTGGACCTTCCGGCGCCGGCAAGACCTCATTGTTACGGTTGCTGTTCCTGTCGATGAGACCGACACGGGGACTGATCACCCAATTTGGTCATGACGTCGCAACGCTGTCGCGCGATGCCGTGGCAATATTGCGCCGCCGCATAGGTATCGTATTTCAAGATTTCCGGTTGCTCGACCATATGACGACCTACGAGAACGTCGCGCTGCCATTGCGTGTGATGGGCCGCCCGGAAGAAAGCTATCGTGATGAAGTGATCGAGTTGCTCAATTGGGTCGGGCTTGGCGAGCGGATGTGGGCGCTGCCGCCGGTACTCTCGGGCGGCGAAAAGCAACGCACGGCGATAGCGCGCGCGGTGATTGCGCGGCCGCAATTGCTGCTTGCCGATGAGCCCACCGGGAATGTCGACCCGACTCTGGCCCAACGGCTACTGCGGCTGTTCATTGAGCTCAACAAGTCAGGCACGTCAGTCGTCATAGCAACACACGACATCGCGCTGATGGATCAGTACGATGCCCGCCGGTTGGTCTTACATGACGGCCGGCTGCATATCTACGATTGAGGGATAGCGATGACGGAAACCGGCATGGGCAGGTTGACTGCGCCACTTCGCGAGTCGGGAGATTCCATGCTGCCGCGCTTCGATACTCCACTGGTGCCGCGCAATTCGATTTCCGGCCGCGCACTCGTTGCGGTCGTCGCTATCATGACCTTTCTTGCGTCGCTGACCACGGGGGCGGCCGTATTGATCAGCAATGCCGCAAGTGAATGGCAGTCAGATATTGCGCGCGAAGTAACCATCCAAATCGTTCCGGCGCCTGGCCGCGATCTCGATGCCGCTGTCGACAAGGCGGCCTCTGCCGCTCGCGCATTCCCCGGGATCGCAGATGTTCGACCTTATTCAAAAGAGGAATCTTCCAAGCTGCTCGAGCCTTGGCTCGGGAGCGGGCTGTCCCTCACTGAGTTACCCATACCGCGCCTGATCGTGGTCAAGCTTGCATCGGGCGCGGCACCCGACCTCGCACAATTCAGGCGCGTCTTGGCCGATCAAGCGCCAGGTGCTGTACTTGATGACCACCGCGGCTGGATCGATCGCATGCGCGCGATGGCTGGCACCGCCGTCGTTCTGGGTATCTGCATTTTAGTTTTGATGTTCGCCGCAACCATGTTGTCGGTTACCTTTGCAACCCGTGGTGCGATGGCGACAAACAAACCCGTAATTGAAGTTTTGCATTTTGTCGGCGCAAAAAATGCATTCATCGCCCGGCACTTTCAGCATCATTTCTTGGTCCTCGGCTTGCAAGGGGGTGCGATCGGCGGTGGTGCCGCGATCATACTGTTTGCGTTTGCCAGCGCGATGAGCCGATGGTTTGCTGGCACCGCGGGTGCGGACCAGACCTCCGCTCTTTTCGGGTCGTTCTCGATCGGCTTGGCTGGCTATGCCGCAGTTTTCGGGCAAGTCATACTGATTGCAGCGGTGACCGCTTTTACCTCGCGGCAAACCGTCAACAACACGCTTGAAATGATCGACTGACATGTTCGCCGGTGTTGCTCGCTGGATCGGGTTCCTCACGATGGCGGCCGGTGTCACCGGGCTCATATTGCTTGCAGGTGGATTCATCTGGTTTGTTTCGAAAATTGCGAGCGATGAGGTGTCGCTCGACACCAAAGCCGACGGCATTGTAGCCCTCACTGGAGCTGCCGCTCGCATACCCGATGCAATCGAATTGTTGGCGACCGAGCGCGGCAAGCGGCTGTTGATCACGGGTGTGCACCGCGCAACCAGTTCACGCGAAATCGCGCGAATTACGCCGCTTTATTCCAAATATTTCACCTGTTGCATTGATCTCGATCGTTCGGCACTCAACACATTCGGCAACGCGCTTGAGACCAGGCGCTGGGCACGCGAGCACAATTTCGATTCGCTGATAGTTGTAACCTCGAACTGGCACATGCCGCGCGCGATGGCCGAACTTTCCCACCAGCTGCCTGACGTGACTCTAATTGCTTATCCGGTGATCTCCGAAAAGGTAAAGAGCGAGCCGTGGTGGTCTAGTACCGATACTGCGCGTCTGCTATTGGCCGAATATCTGAAGTACCTTTTTGCGCTTATGCGTATGCGCATTGATCCCGACGGCATAACATAAGGGAGCGCCGTCAGTGGGCATTATCGTTCGCTCTATTGCCTTTAACGTGTTGTTCTATCTGAACACGTTCGCCCATCTCATTGCCGGCCTGCCGACTTTCTTCATGCCATATCGCGCCATTATTGCAGTCGCCAAATCATGGGGTCGCGTCAATCTCGTATTGCTTCGAACGGTCGCCAAGATCGATTGTGAAATTCGAGGCCGAGACAAGATCCCCAAGGGACCGATCATTGTCGCGGCCAAACATCAGTCGGCATGGGAAACATTCGCGCTGCTGCCGCTGCTTGACAGCCCGGTGTTCATTCTCAAGCGTGAGCTGCAATGGATTCCAATTTTCGGCTGGCTCACCATCAAGGGCCGGATGGTCCCAGTTGACCGCGGTGGCGGCTCACAGGCCCTCACGGATATGATCGAGCGCGCACGCGCCGAACTTGCAGACAATCGGCAGCTCATCATATTTCCCGAGGGTACGCGAAGACCGGCCGGCGCCGAACCGCGCTACAAAGTTGGTGTGGCGCATCTTTATGCGGCTGGTGGCGTGCCCTGCGTTCCAGTTGCGCTCAACTCAGGCCTGTTCTGGCCGCGCCGGTCGCTACGCCGCTTCCCAGGAACCGTCGTGGCGGAGGTCCTTGATCCGATTCCGCCGGGACTTGGCAGGGATGAGTTTTTTGAACGACTGCAAAAAGTGATTGAGAGTGCAACAGCGCGCCTCGTCGCGGAGGGTCGCACGAAAATCGAAGGTTAGTTTCACGATTTGGATGCACGATGGCTGCCTTTGAGCCGCTCTGCCAACATGCGCAGATCGACATCGCGAATTCCGAGCGTTCGCAGTTCTTTCACCGTCGCCAGGACGTAGTCGCGGCAAGCACCGGACCGGCCATAACCCTGTCGCGCAAAATGCAACTGTCTCGCGAGGCTCAGCCGCCCCCCATATTGGCAATGCCCCCGATCGACGACATAACAGAGCGCATGCACACTTTGTTGCGGATCGTCGTCGAGCCAGACCCTACGCCATGCTTCCAGGTAGACACGGGTTACTTGTTCGCGGGCGCGAAGGTATTCGATCGTGGCCAGACGTTTTGCCGGTGCAACCCGGTATGCGATGCCGAGACAATTGCCGCCGCGGTCAAGCCCGAATACGAGGCCTGGTTTCTGCGGAGTTCCGCGGTGCACAAATGAGTACACACAAAGGGCGCGGTGGGCGCCTACCAAGCGAGCGCTGCGCCGCTCCAGAAAGTCGAAACCGGGCCGCCACATCAGCGACCCATAACCGAAGACCCAGAGGTCCACGTTGCTTTGATCGGATCGTGAGTTCATCGTGGCAGGAATTGGATTACGGCATTTGAGGTCCGGCTTGCGTTCGCCTAACAGGACGGCAATCTCCATGCAACCCGGACCAGGGCGCATAAACGCCGCATTCGGCAGGCTTTTGAAGCAACATGATGCGTGATCCAACAAGCAGTCTACAATCGCGCCGCCGGACCGGACGCCGCTACGCGATTCTGCTTTTTGTGGTATTCGCGTTGATCGCGGGATGGACCGGCTTCTGGAAATATTCTGCGGGCAAAGCTCAGGAGACGATCGACGGCTGGCGGGCGCGAGAGGCTAGGTCGGGCCGGATCTACAACTGCGCCTCCCAAACTGTTGGGGGGTTCCCGTTCCGTATCGAAGTGAATTGCGAAGACGCCTCAGCCCAGTTTCGCAGCAACCAACCGCCGCTTGAGCTCAAGACCAATAGCTTGGTGGTGGTCGCGCAGGTCTATCAGCCCGGGCTGCTTATCAGCGAATTTCATGGTCCTCTCAGGATTGGTGAGCCTGGTAAGGCACCGGACATCATCGTCGACTGGAAACTTGCGCAGTCAAGCGTACGCGGTACGCCGGCGACGCCCAGTCGCGCATCACTTGTGTTCGATAAGCCGACAGTCGATCGGATGAACGGCGGCAACCAGCAGAGTTTGTTGCGTGCCAAGCATATTGAGATTCACGGCCGGATTGCCGAGGGCTCCGTCACCAACAAACCAGTGATGGAGATCGCTCTCCAAGCTGAGCAGGTTTCGGCGGAGGGACTGCATCCGGCCGCCGCGCAGCCGATCGATGCCAATATCATCGGTCTTCTTCGTGGATTGAATGATTTTTCGCCCAAGCCCTGGTCTGTCCGTTTTCGCGAAATGCAAGCCGCGGGTGGCCGCATCGACATCACACAAGCACGCGTCCAACAGGGCGAAATTCTTGCGGTCGCAGGCGGAAGTTTGTCGCTTAACGGGAATGGAAAGCTCGACGGTCAATTGCGCGTCACCATGGCGGGACTCGAACAGTTCCTGGCCGAAATTGGCGTACAACAACGCGTGCAAACCTCCCCAAACATGGACAAGTTGGTGGGGGCGCTCGATCGGCTAGCGCCGGGTCTTGGAGACATGGCGCGTCAGCAGGCCGGCGCCAATATCTCGCTCGGCATCAACTTGCTTGGCGAGCAAACCACGCTCGAAGGCAAGCGAGCGGTGACACTTCCATTGCGGTTTGACGATGGTTCCGTATTTCTCGGACCCATCCCGATCGGAAATACGCCCGCGTTGTTCTAGTTCTTTTCCGAAGCGTAAGGCTTGGGCAGCGGCTCGTGCGGGAGATCCGGATGTGGCCGGCCGAAGTCCGGTGTCGGTGAATCCTGCCCGATCTCCACAATGCCTTTGCGGATAGCGCGCGTGCGCTCGAAGTGTTCGAACAGCGCGGTGCCGTCGCCTTTGCGGATCGCTTTCGTCAAAGCCGAGACGTCCTCGTTGAAGCGGCCGAGCATCTCCAACACGGCATCCTTGTTCGCGAGAAATACGTCGCGCCACATGGTCGGATCGGATGCAGCGATGCGGGTGAAGTCGCGGAAACCACCGGCGGAGAATTTCAGCACTTCCGAACGTGTCACCGTCTGGAGTTCGTCTGCGGTCCCAACGATAGTGTAGGCAATCAGATGCGGTAGATGACTGGTGATGGCGAGCACCAAATCGTGGTGATCCGGGGCCATGGTGTCCACGTTCGCGCCGAGCAGCCGCCAGAACGCCGCAAGTTTCTCAACCGCCTTCGGATCAACACCGGCTGGCGGGGTCAGGATGCACCAGCGGTTGACGAACAGTTCGGCAAAGCCCGCGTCGGGGCCGGAGTGCTCGGTTCCCGCGACGGGATGAGCCGGCACGAAATGGACCGTTTTCGGCAGATGAGGGGCCATGTCGCGCACGACTGCACCCTTTACCGAGCCGACATCCGAGACAATTGCGCCCGATGCGAGATGCGGGCCGATCTCTTTTGCGACCGTGCCATAAGCGCCGACAGGGATGCATACGATGACCAGGTCGGCGCCTTCGACGGCGGCGGCATTGGTTTCCACCACCTGGTCCGCGAGACCGAGTTCGGCGACACGCCGACGCGTTTGCGGAGACCGTGCGGTCGCGACAATCGTGCGCGCGGCGCCCTGCGCGCGTGCCGCACGCGCGATCGAAGAGCCGATCAGGCCGACGCCGATCAGAGCCAGACGATTAAACATGGGACCCGGTTTATTCATGCCGGTCTTCCCATGAATTCCTTGAGGGCTTGCACGACGAGCCGATTGGCTTCCTCGGTGCCGACGCTCATTCGCAAAGCGTCTGGCAGCTTGTAGGTGCCGACCTGGCGTAGGATAAGCCCGCGTTTGGTGAGGAAAGCATCCGCATCCTTGGCAGTCCGGCCTTTGGTTTCAGGAAAATGGATGAGCACGAAGTTGGCTGCACTCGGCGTCACCGGGAGACCAAGTTTCCCGATTTCATCAGTGAGCCATGCAAGCCAACGCGTGTTGTGTTGGCGCGCGCGTTCGACATGTGCGGTATCACGGATTGCTGCAATCCCCGCAGCGATTGCAGGACCGTTGACGTTGAACGGCCCGCGGATCCGGTTGACCGCATCAACAACATGCGCAGGTCCGTACATCCAACCGAGGCGCAGTGCAGCTAACCCGTAGATCTTTGAGAAGGTACGGGTCATCACTACGTTGTCCGTGGTTGCGACGAGTTCGATGCCGGATTCATAATCGTTACGTTGCACGTATTCCGCATAGGCGGCATCGAGCACGAGCAACACGTTTGATGGCAGGCCCTTGTGCAGCCGTTTGACCTCATCGAACGGAATATAGGTTCCGGTCGGATTGTTCGGGTTGGCCAAGAAGACGACCTTTGTTTTTGGCGTCACGGCTTTGAGGATTGCATCCACGTTTGCCGTAAAGTTCTTTTCCGACGCGGCAATTGCCTTCGCTCCGGTGCCCATGGCGGCTATCGGGTAAACCAGAAATCCGTGCGTCGTGTATATCGCCTCGTCGCCATCCTTGAGAAAGGCGCGCGCCAGCAGATTGAGCAGATCGTCGGAGCCAGCACCGCAGACGATGCGTTCGGGATCGAGCCCAAAGGCAGCGCCGATGGCGTCACGCAAGGCCGAAGCCGAGCCGTCCGGGTAGTCCTCCAGATGCTCGCCGGCCATACGATAGGCGGCGACAGCGTTTGCGCTCGGCCCCAACGGGGTCTCGTTGGAGGAGAGTTTGAACACCTTGGCAACGCCGGGCGCGCCGCTATTACCCGGGACGTACGGGGCAATGTCGAGCACGCCGGGGCGCGGTTGCGGGCGGTTCGCAGTCATAGCGGTTTTCCGAACGGTCAGGCCTTATCGGCGGCAACCGTATAGCGGGTTGCGTGGCTCCCGACGAGGGCCGCCGAACGCACAGTAGCGCCAGCCTTAACCAAGGCCGAATTGATCGACTCAAGGCTGGCGTCTTTGGGCAAAGTCACCAGTAAGGCGGCGCCGTCAAATGCGCGGTCCGGCACGGCAATAAATTCAGCAAGGTCGGACAGCGCCTTTGCGGCCGCTGCACCCCAGCCCGAGACACGCACACTCCACACGGCCGCTTCCGTTGCCATGGCGTCGGCCGCGACCCGGGAAAGCACAAATACCGGCAAGGCGGCCGGGTGGTCGGGGCGCTCGACGAACGGGAGGCGCGCGATAATCTTGGGGGCGGCGTCGAATTCAAGTGCGCTCCACCACGCGCCCGCCGAAGCCACGTCAAAGGCAGGAACGAGACCGAGATCTCCTTTGGAGGATGACACCGCGGCAACCACTCCGGCGGCTCCCATGTGCGGGATGAATGGTACGGTAAAGCCGAAATGAAAGCGGGCCGAATCGCGCATGAGTGCGTCGCCCGCCGACAGGTC
>Ga0187785_10000613_pt1 | contig 12950 bp, 15 predicted proteins | sample 0815_BV2_4_20_MG_FD_132466 | JGI IMG/M metagenome (GOLD analysis project Ga0187785, IMG submission 132466) | Tropical peat soil microbial communities from peatlands in Department of Meta, Colombia - 0815_BV2_4_20_MG | ecosystem: Environmental > Terrestrial > Soil > Wetlands > Peat | place...
CGGTCTCCAGTTCTGTATTCCTCCGACAAAAGCGTGGGAATCCCTGCCCAAAAACCAACGGACCCAGCGGGAATCGAACCCGCGTCCTTGGGTTCGAAGCCCAAGAGGATATCCTCTACCCCATGGATCCTTCTCTTCTTCTTTACATCAAAAGATATTAAGTATTTTCTACCGATTATCTACTGAATGATTTTATCAGCCCCAGAAATTGTCCGTCGGCTCAGCTGCGAAGAACCCAGCGAAAAAATGGTCATCCGTCCCTATAGCAGTGACTGCCAGCAGCCGGCCTCCTATGATCTTCGATCAGCGGAAGAAACCTGCCTTCCCCAAGGTGTGTGCACGCTGCTTCCCACTCTCGAATGGGTTGAATTTCCACGGGATCTCGCAGGGACCCTGCGCCTCCGGTCCTCGTTCGGGAGACGGGGGCTCCTGCTGGGTGGAGGATTTGTTGATCCCGGATTCCGGGGACAGCTCACGCTGTGTATCACAAATATGGGTCCGGAGGCTGTTATCGTGCAAAAAAATGATCGTGTAGTTCAGATGATTCTGCATGAAGTGCGGAATGGTGATCGTATGTATTCGGGAAGGTACCAGGATAGTACCGGCAGAGTAGAGGCTAAGTGATTATGATACGGACTGAACGAAAATATGTGGAAATATTGAGGATACTCAAGGAACATCAGGAGCCGGTAGGAGCAAAACGGTTATCCGAGCTGATGGCAGAACGGGGATTTATTCTGAGTGACCGGGCAGTCCAGTATTATCTGAGCTACCTGGACACCATGGGGTTCACTGAAAAGATCGGAAACCAGGGAAGAATACTGACAATGGAGGGAAAACAGGAGACGGATAACGCTCTCGTTGACGACCGTATCGGGTTCATTATATCGAAGCTCGAACGCCTTGCTTACCGGAGCACGTTCAATCCGGCGACCAGTACGGGCGACGTCGCATACAATCTTTCCGTTGTTCCTTCCGAATCGTTTGAACAGGCGAAGGCAGCATTCGATGAAGTAATAACATCCGGTTGTGGCTTTTTCAGTTCGTACAGGGTGATTGACAAGGATCCACGGGTACCGCCAGGTTTCGTGGGTTTTATCTCGATATGCAGTATTACCATGGACGGAGTTTTCCAGCGCAACGGGATTCCCGTGAAAATGGCATTTGGCGGGCGGCTTGCAATCGAGAACGGCATCCCGAAACAATTCAATGATCTGATAGGTTACCGGGGAACTACAATCGACCCTCTCGAATTATTCATATCTGCCGGCCTGACCTCAATCGGAGCGTATTCCAAATCCGGAAACGGCGTTGCATTGGCAAATATTCGTGAGGTCCCCGTTGCAGCAAAAAAGCAGGTCGAAGAAACCATCCGTCAGATGAACCAGTGTGGTTTTGTATTTCCGGTTACCATGGGGAACCAGGTGTTCAATCTCCCCGGTAACCCGTTCCGGCTTTCTATCGTTGCCTATAGTGGTCTGAATTTCATTGGAAACGCAGTAGAACGCGGGATTGATATAAAAACGGAAATCGGTGCAGGAAATATTCCGTTCTCAAAAATAACTCATGGAAACTGATAAAATTCAGGAATCTTCCTTCTTTTTTCTCTGAGGCTTTTCCTGGTTTTTTTGCAATGGTTGAGATTCCGGACTGACCATGGCCTGAGTGGTCTCATTTTTTGTTTTCGGGTGAAGATCCGTATGAAGGAGCATTGAATCACGTACCGGTGGTAAAGGCGAGCGGTGGACACCCTTTCCTTCGAAAACGGCATCTTTTGCGCGGAAGGTCTGATTGCGGATCCCTATGGTCATTCCATCATCAGATCCTGACCGGCTATTACCGGGTGAATCAGGAATTGTTGTTTCCGTTGTTTCATCTTCGAAGATCTTGTTATCATCATTTTCCTGCAGATCTTCATGGCCCTTTATCTGACTCCTTTTACTTCTGATAATGGTTTTTTTCCCGCCGGTATCCATGCCATACTCTGAGGGAGAATGCCGGGCACTGCCATTGCTTCGGTTTTCTTCGGAAAAGGTGCGCTGCTGCGACTCATCGGACGCCTGAGGGTTATGAATTGTCGCTCGGGGTTTCTTTGCTTCAGGCCCGGATATCGCAACCATTCGTTGTCGGAGGAGCTCCCGCTCAATTCTTTGTCGTTCGGTTTCTCGCGATCGTGAGGTGATATCCGGATGCAGATTTTTTTGTGTGTGTTCCGGAAACACATTCTTTTCAACGCCGGGTCTTTTGTTACCGTCCTGACCTTGTCTTGCCTGTGTGAGATGTGGTGAACGTGCAGGGGCGTGACTCTCCTGTTCACGGGCTACCAGAACTCTTCGCCGTGAGGGTAATTGGGTTTCCTCTTTAATCGGGTATGTATCCTCTTTGGAAGATATTCTCAACTGGTCCGGTTGGTGCGCCTCAGGCAGAGGTTGGGTGGTATTAATCGGTTCCGGTTGAAGAGAACCCTCCACAAGCGGCGTTCTTACGGTAACTTTTTCCTCTGCGGAAAGACCCTGCTGATCATTCAGCTGAGGATTCATTCTGCTCTGGGAGAGAGGACTTCCCGAATGTGAATGTCCGTTTTCAGGAACCTGTGTTTTTCGCGCTGGCAGTACGATCATCTCATCCCTGGGGGTTGCCAGACGATGAGAGGGTTCGCCCTCTCGATCAGCATCGGTTGCCGCTGACGGAAGAAATTCAGAAAATTCCATCTCCCGCGGGGTGGACTGGGATCGTATTTCTTTAAGTTCAGTAATTCTGGGAATATTTTCCAGACCGGAGAGCATAATGATAATGGCCACATTTTTTGTATTCATGACCGGGTAATCTCCGGATCGCGTTTCAAGCCCCGCTATGCTGCGATCAATCCATTTGCGCACCGTCATAAACCCCTTCATTGAAAGTTCATGAGAAGGGCCCGCCACCAGAACCAGCGCTTTGTGGGCACTCGTCATGTCGCAGGGGGTTGAAATTTCGTGATAAATAGCCTGTTTTGCAAGCTCCACAATCCGTGAAGCTTTTTTCTTCTGGTCATCATCAAAGAGACCGACAGGTTTCCATCGTGAGAGGAACCCAAGGGGGTCGTGAGGAAGTCGTTCAACTGCATATCCGATCGTGATGAATCCCATGCCTTTCATGGTATTCAGAACTTCGCCGGAATCCAGCACAACTTCGGCAAGATCAATACCTCCGTCTGCTTTAAATTCGCCCGCTCTGAGAATAAGGCTGATCCTCCGGACGATCGCTTCGTTCAACCGGGTGTAGATTTCCTGGGATGGAGAACGAATTTTTTCTTTTTTCCTTATGCCAATCTTTTCAGCGAGCCCTTTCTCTCTGGTCTGGAGTCGGGCTTTTTCGGATCTGATTTTTTTATGCCAGGTTTCATTGTCAAAAAGAATAATACCGTCGAGAAGCGGTGAAAGTGTTTCAATGTCATCGGCCGCCTTTCCGCTTATCCGTTCTCCTTCGGCAAGGCAGGGCAGAGTAACAAGGCCGAATATCGGCTCCACGACGGTTGAGCGGAGCCCGGATATGATATAGGGGGCAACATCCACGAGGCTTCCCCCCAGCCCGCAACAGAGGACGATCGCATCCGTTTCTCCGTATTCAAAATTCTGTACTCTCGAAACAATTTCACCGATGTCAATGGTCGCTGTTGGCGAAAGCTGACCTGAAGGTTCGGGAATCCCAGGATCCAGAGCAGAATAGCACAACCTGGCATTATCGGGCAGAGCCACAAGCTGGTTCATCGTTTCCTCGTCGACATCGATTGCAAGTGCCTGGACGCATGCGACTTTACTACTCCGTCGATCTGTAGCATAAAGGCTGTCAGCAATTCTGCAGCCCGCCCCGCCTAACCCAATTGCAATTATCCGCATATGGTAAACCTGAAAGCCTGCCAGACGTCCGGCCAGAGTACTCTTTCTTCTATATTATTCATCGATCTTCAATATCTTATAGGATAATTGTCTCCGAATGAAAAAAAATGATGCTTCTGGACACGCATGCCTTTTCAGAGTGGATGAATGGAAGCCAAATGGAACCATGAATCCGTAGATTCACCTGCGTTAACCCCCGCTTCCTGTCCTGAAAGTCTGATTTCTTGCATGAATTCGCCTCAGATTTTCGTTTTAAAAAGATTCCCCTCAATTGCATCAACGTAAAATGATAATTTATTTAAATGCGTGTACGGTAATACTCAATGAGGTGAACAAGCCTTGACATATGGAATTGAATTCGTACCAGGAAATGTCAATGTGAAGCAAGTTGTCAACTTCTGTAAACTTGCAGAATCCAAAGACATAGATTTCGCATGGATCACAAACCACTACAACAACCGCCACTGCTACCCCACCCTTGCCGCCATTGCGCAGGCGACCACAACCCTCAAGATGGGTCCGGGTATCATGAATGCATTCACCGACACCCCGGCAGCTATGGCCTCATTTGCATGCACGCTTAACGAAATTTCCGATGGTCGTGCAGTACTGGGAATCGGTCCCGGCGACCTCTCGACCCTCCCCAAGCTTGCAATTACCCCCGACAAGCCCGTTGGGCGTCTCGAGGAAGCCATTGTCCAGATCAGGAAGCTCTGCGCCGGAGAAGAAGTCAAAAAGGCAGGGATGAAATTCTTCGATTATGACGGTGCTAAGCTCACTGGTGTAACCCTTCCCGGAAAAAAGGGAATTCCGGTCTATGTAGGCGCCCAGGGCCCCAAGGTTCTTGAGCTCGCCGGAAAGATCGGTGATGGTGCCCTGATCAATGCATCCAACCCCAAGGACTTCCAGATCGCTATTCCGATCATCAAGAAGGCTTCCGATGCAGCAGGCAAGAAAGGTTTCGACGTAGGTGCATACACTGCAATGTCGATTGACAGGGATCAGAAAAAGGCACGCAATGCAGCCAAGATCGTGGCAGCATTCATTGCGGCCGGCTCCCCGCCGGACCTCCTGACCCGTCACGGACTTGACCTCAACAACGTTGCCAAGATCAAGGCAGCACTCGGTAAGTTCGACTTCAAGACAGTTGGAGAGCTTGTCGGGGATAAGGAGATTGATGCATTCACCATTGCCGGCACTCCTGAAATGGTCAAGCAGAAATGTGAAGACCTCACAAAGGCCGGCGTCACCCAGATCATCTTCGGGTCTCCGCTGGGCCCCGATATGACGACATCCATCCGGCTCCTCGGCAAGTACGTCGTATAGAGGCGGAACCGATACCTGCCGGACCTGCCAAAAGGCAGCATGCCCGGCAGATCTTTTCTTTTTTTTCCCGTGGTTTAAATCAAATATTCCAAAACGACTATCTAATCCCGACTGAAATACTACCATGACTGTGATGTTCTCTGTCAGAGAAGTATCCACAATAACTGGTGTTCTGCAATATCGCGAAGAATATTATACAGGCCTGCGGTGCAGGATAAGTACGGATCGCCTGAAAAGACAGATTGATCAATCCGTCTATACCCCCCCGGATCCGGCTGGTTGTCCTTTCTGTCCCGAATCTGTTTTTTCAGTCACTCCGGTATTTCCTGACGGGAACCGAATCATCAGGGGGGAAAGCGTGACGTTTCCGAACCTCTATCCCTTTGGCGAAGGTCATATCGTAACCGTTCTTACCCGGGCACATTTTGCTGAAAGGTTCACCAGGCAGCAGGTCCTCAACGGCTTCCTGAGTCAGATCGATGCACTCAGTCGTTTTAAGGGATATCCCAGTATCAATTGGAATTTTCTGCCTTCTTCCGGCGCAAGTCTTGTCCATCCCCATATGCAGGGCCTGTCGGACACTCACCCTTCAAGGATTGTTGGACAGTATCTTTTTGCAGGCCGGGAACATATGAGGCGGAAAAAGCGGAATTACTGGGCAGCGTTGAAAGAAAAGGAACAGGCTTCTGATCGTTACTTATTTGGGGATGAAATTGTATGGTTTGCCCATGCTGTTCCGGTAGGTGAACGCGAAATCCGCGGTGTTCTTCCGGTATCCAGCCTTGATGAAATGGAGAGTTACGCCGATCAACTGGCCAGGGATGTCCTTGAGATTCTTGAGTTGTACCGGAAATTCGGTACCTCTGCCTTCAATCTCTCAATATTTTTTGACAAAGCCGGAAGCAATGCCGGGTTTTCTGCATTTTGTTCAATCATCTCAAGAATAAATCCCAACCCCTCATCAACGAGTGATTCGGCTTTCATGGAACGACTGCATCTTGAACCGGTAATAATGACGCTCCCGGAAGATCTGGGAAAATTCTACAAAAAAAAGAAAAAATAATTTTTTCACTCAAACTTTGCAACAAGCTTGTTCTTGGCGACAAGCATACCGTCTTTCTTGTGGGGCTTGCGCAGAATGCTGTCGCCAGCCTTCTCGATCTCACGGGCCTCGTCGCAGAGCATTGCTGCGGTTCTCATCATTTCGTGAGCACTTGCAACGATCGGGATGTATTTCTCCCACTCCTTGGTCATGAAGCAGCCCTTGACGTTCTGTCCTGCAACTGCCATGGCGATCTCGTGGGCAGCGCGTGCCTTTGCAAGCGCGTAGTTGTTGGTGAATTCCCCATCGACGGCCTTGTCGGTGGTCATGATGATCTTGGGGAGTTCGATGTCTGCACCCTTCTTCCCTGCCTTCACCTGGTCGATTACTTTGTCAACTGCAAGTTGCAGCTTGCGGAATGCACCAGTGACTGCGAGGACTTTGACGAGGTTTCCGTTGAAGTCAGCCATCTCAATGGGATCAAGGAATTCGCGCCGGGCGCCGATCATTGAGTCGGCCTTCATGATGATGTAACCGAACTTGCTCGCCTTGACCTCTTCCCATTCCTTCTTGGTGGTCACGTCATCGGTGATAATGATTACCGGGATGCCGGCTTTTGCGAGTTCTTCGCGGGCTCCGGTCGGTCCGGGGAGTACACCGTTGGGGGAAACGACAATACAGAAGTCAGGTTTCCAGGCCTTCATGTTGGAAACGACACGTTCGATGTCTTCCGGCTGGAGTTTGGTACCGCTCGTTGCCATGAAAGTCTGCATGTCCTCACGGTCCGCTCTCTCATCGAGAAGCAGTTCGGCCATAACACCGCTAGCAATGTTGCCGAGCTTGGCAACTCCTACTTTAACAACCATCTGATATCACCTAAATTTTTTTTATAGCACGTTATTATGACCCGGTGTTCATATAAACATTTTGAAATGTCTTCACCGCCGGTAAATGAAGAAAATACCTCTTCTGAATCGCGAATCCCGGCCCGCTCTGCATGATCAGAGTTAACGAAAAGTGTTTAAGTTCTTATTGAAGATTTGATAGTATGAAGGATGGGTTGCTGACTGACCGTCAGATGGAGGTTCTCAGGTATCGCAAGCAGGGCCTGACACAACAGCAGATCGCTGATATCATTTCCACATCGAAGGCCAATGTGTGCACCATCGAAAAGAGTGCCATGGAGAATATCCGGCGGGCAAAAGAAACCCTTGAATTTCTCTATACCCTTGATGCAACGCACCTCTGCACAATCCCTTCAGGGACTGATCTTTTTGAAGTGCCAGCCATTATTTTCAGCGAAGCAGAAAAGATTAATATCAAGGTCAAATATGACACGATCTCTCTCATCAACAGGCTGCGGGAATCCCGGCCTCAGTGCTGCAAAGCACGATGCATGTGCGAGGACGTCCTCGTTTATATCACTGATGTCGGGGAACTCTATTTCGGCTGACTTCCACCTGTCATATTCCTGAACGGGTACGTTATGGGAAAACCGGGCAGGATACGTTTATATTCTTTTTCATTCAATTATACAGGAAGCCGATATGAGGTTATCCTTTGCAGGTGGCATTAGTTCTGCTTTTCTAAAAGCAGGATTTACCACACGCATACGGCGGAACCAGGCCTCCGGACACAGGGATGGTGGTTCTGCCGTGGGTGTTCCTCGATTGGTGAACTCCCTTAGGGGAGGATACCGAGAAGGAGTTGTGATTCGTCACAACAGGCTGACAGAGTGGGTCTGATCTGGCCGCATGGGTCGACGTTCGTGCAACGAGCCCGTTCCGTAAGTCACTCAGGGGTGATAAACGGATGCGCCTTTCGTCAGGATCTTCTTTCGCGAGACAGGAATACCGGTGCACACCGGTACAACGATGCAGTTTTCCTGCATCGCCTATCACGGGCAGACATATCAGGATCGTTATCTGATCCGCGACCGGTTTCACCAGGCGCGGACCGAGGTGATGGATTGATATTTTGTCCGTGTCGCGTGTTGGTTTCTGGAGCAACCAGTTGTTCCAAAAGTCTCGGATTAATCGCAGATACGTGTCGCAATCAGAATAATCTACACGCAAAAGAGGATTGATTTACACATGCCAAAAATTAACAGACCACGCCGTGGCTCTCTTGCATTCAGCCCGAGAAAGCGTGCAAAGAGCCCGATCCCGAAATATCAGTCGTGGCCCCTCTCTGAGGGAGCACCGGTCCTCCAGGGATTTGCCGGATACAAAGTGGGCATGACGCATGTTATCATGGTTGATGATCATAAGAACAGCCCGACCGAAGGGAAAGAGATCATGGTGCCCGTCACGGTTATTGAAGTTCCCTCGATGAAGGTTGCTGCTGTCCGCGCGTACTCCAAAGATACGTACGGAAAACACGCCCTGACTGAGATCTGGGCAGACCAGCTCGACAGCATTCTTGGACGTCGTATAACCATGCCCAAAGACTACAACAAGGACGCCGCCCTGAAAAAATTTTCAGATGCGATGGCAGCCGGCCTTGTTACGGAAATCTATGCAGTAACCTACACGCAGCCTGCAACCCTTTCCGGCGTTCCGAAAAAAGTTCCCGATCTCATGGAGATCAAGGTGGGTGGTTCGGACCTCAAGAAACAGTTCGAGTTTGCATCCGCTCTTTTAGGAAAAGAAGTCTCCCTGAATAATGTAATTCAGACCGGTGCTTATGCGGACATCACTGCAATAACGACCGGAAAAGGCACCAATGGGGCTGTAAAACGCTGGGGCATTGCCTTACGCAAGCGCAAGCATTCAGTCGGAGGAAAAGAGCGCCATCTCGGCACTCTCGGGCCGTGGAACCCACACCACATCCGCTGGCAGGTCCCCCAGATCGGACAGCTGGGATTCCAGCAGCGTACCGAGTTCAACAAGCGGATCCTGAAATTCAGCGACAAGGCGAGTGAGATCACTCCCGCCGGCGGGTTCATGCATTACGGTGTCCTCAAGAACCCGTACGTACTGATCAAGGGCTCGATACCCGGTCCCGTCAAGCGGTTGATCCGCATTCGTCCGGCCATTCGTCAGGGTGAACATGTTGTCAGGATGCCGACTATTCAGTTCGTGAGCGTCCAGAGCAAGCAGGGATGATCAGAGATGAAAACACAGGTTAAAACACTGGAAGGCGGAATTACCCGAGACATCGATTTACCGGCAATATTTACCGAAGAGTACCGCCCTGATCTGATCAAGAAGGCTGTTATGGCACTCCAGAGCACAAGGCGGCAGCCCCACGGAACAGACCCGTTTGCCGGTATTCGTTCATCTGCCGTTGGATGGGGAAGTGGCCGCGGATCGTCCCACGTACCCCGTATCAAGAACGGTTCACGCGCAGCAAAGGTCCCTCAGGCCAAGGGAGGGCGCGAAGCCCACCCACCGAAAGTCGCCAAGGTACTGATAAAGGAAATCAACCAGAAAGAGAAGCAGAAGGCATTCAGATCGGCTGTCGCAGCAAGTATCTCTCCTGATCTAATCCGCGGAAGGGGCCACACATTCGATGGAGAAGTCCCGGTCATTCTTGAGGATAAGTTCGAGACCCTCGGCCGTACGCAGGACGTTATTTCCGCACTCACAAAAGTGGGAGTCTATTCCGATATTGAACGGGCGAAAGACAGCCGGAAAGTCCGTGCGGGAAGGGGAAAGATGCGTGGCCGCAGGTTCAAGCAGAGAAAGAGCCTCCTTATCGTCACTGCAGACAGGCCGCTCGTTGCAGCCCGCAACCTTTCCGGTGTCGATGCAGTAACTGTCGATCAGTTAAATGTCGAACACCTTGCCCCGGGAATGCTGGCCGGACGCCTGACCGTCTGGACAGAAAGTGCACTGACGCGCCTGGAGGGAAGATAAATGGCACTTAAATATCCGTTTGTCACGGAAAAGGCGATGATGCTCCTTGAAAACCAGAGCAAACTCCAGTTCCTTGTCAGCCGTGAATCTTCAAAAGATGAAATCAAGAGAGACATCGAGAAGATGTTCGGCCAGAACGTGAAACATGTTCGGACCCTCATGAACATGCACGGTGAGAAAAAAGCCATCGTAAGCTTCGAAAACGAAAAAGCAGCCGAGGAGATCCTCAGTCGGCTGGGTATAATGTAGGTGGGGAAGATGGGACATCGAATCACTACTCAGAGCCGGGGGAAGGGAGGGCCGACATACCGTGCACCATCCCACCGGTACAAAGCAGAACTGAAACACATCGGTGACGATACGCAGAAGATATCCGGGAGTGTCATTGATATCGAGCACGACCCGGCACGCAACTCACCTATCGCTCTCGTAAAACTCGATGACGGAACCAAAGTCTACATGCTGGTAACAGAAGGTCTTGGTATCGGCGAAAACGTTACCTGGGGATCGAATGTTGAAGTGAAGAACGGTAACACGGGGACGCTCAAGAATATCCCCACGGGTACTTACATCTGCAACATCGAAGCCCGCCCGAATGACGGAGGCAAATTTGTCCGCTCTTCCGGAGTGCAGGCCGTAGTTGTCGATAAAATTGAGGATCGTGTCGGCGTCCGGATGCCCAGTGGCAAGACCAAGTGGTTCAATGCCCGGTGCCGGGCAACCATTGGCATTGTTGCCGGTGGCGGCCGTGTCGAGAAACCGTTTGTGAAAGCAGGGAACAAGTACCACAAGATGCAGAACACCGCATCCAACTGGCCACGCGTGCGTGGCGTTGCGATGAACGTGATCGATCACCCCTTCGGTGGCGGTGGTCACCAGCACCCCGGGCGTCCGAAGACGATTGCACGGGGTACATCGCCGGGAAGGACAGTCGGGCACGTGGCAGCACGCAGGACAGGGAAGAGCAGGAAGTGATGGGTTATGGCAGCACCTAAAAAGACTCAGAAGAGAATGCCAAGAAGGCGTGAGGAGTTCACCTATCGCGGCTACAAGATCGACGAGCTGAAAGCGATGGGGATGAGTGAACTCCTTCCCCTTATGCCGGCCCGTCCCCGCCGCAAGATTGTACGCGGTTTCTCCCGTGGAGAAGAGACATTACTCGCAAGGGTTCGCGAAGGAGACGAGAAGATCCGGACTCACCTGCGCGAGATGGTTGTTATGCCCGAGATGATCGGCAAGACCATCGAGATTTACAACGGCAAGGAGTTCGTCAAGGTCGAATTCCAGCCGGAGTCCGTTTTCCACTATCTCGGCGAATTCGCACTGACTCGAAAGAGGGTTTCTCATGGCAGTGCCGGTATCGGTGCGACCAGAGGCAGCAAGTACGTTCCGCTGAAGTGATGACCATGGCAAGAACAGCATACTCCCAAAATATCAAAGGCGACACTATCGCGAAAGCAAAAGCCAACGAGCTGAACATGTCGCCCAAACATTCAATCGAAATTGCCGGGTTCATCCGGAACAAACGTGTGAACGACGCGATTGCCTACCTGAATGAGGTAGTTAAGCTCAGGAAAGCGATCCCGTTCCGGCGCTTCAACAGGAATGTGGCACACAAACGCGGCCTTCCCGATAACTGGGATGCCGGCAGGTATCCAATCAAGGCTTCCAGAGAATATATCCGGATCCTTGAATCCGTGAAGAAAAATGCCGAATACCTTGGTCTCGATGCAGAGAACCTTGAGATCATCCATGCATCGGCAAACCGTGGCCGGGCCCAGAAAGCATTCTTCCCCCGTGCCATGGGACGTGCAACACCAAAGGTCCGGGAATCCGTCAATATCGAAGTCGTTGTCCGCGAGGTGGCCTGAAATGGCAGTCGAGCGAAAATTCATTGCTGAGGGCGTCAGGAAAGCCCGGGTTGAAAAATACCTTTCAAAAGAACTGAAGCGTGCCGGCTATGGCGGGATGGATATTGCCCGGACTCCGCTGGGAACCCAGGTTACCATATTCGCTGAAAAACCCGGAATTGTCATCGGGAAGGGCGGTAAGCTGGTACACCAGCTGACCCAGGACCTTGCCCAGAACTACGGTGTGGAATCGCCGCAGATAGAAGTCCAGCAGGTAACAAACCCGAGTTTCAATGCGCAGATCATGGCAGAACGGCTTGCCAACGCGCTTGAGCGCGGCTGGTACTTCCGCAAGGCAGGTACCAGTATCCTGCGGAGGGTCATGGATTCGGGTGCTCTCGGCTGTGAAGTTGTCATTGCAGGAAAGCTGACCGGAGCCCGTGCACGAACCCAGAAGTTCACCGACGGGTACATCAAACACTGCGGAGAACCGAGCAATACGATCGTTGAGAAAGGTTACGCTGTCGCGATCAAAAAGCTCGGCGTTATCGGTGTCCAGGTAAAACTGGTTCCTGCAGGAGCGAAACTGCCGGACCATTTCACCGTCGTCGAACAGGAGAAAAAGCGCCCCGTAACGGTTTCCAGTGTCACCACTATCGGCGATCTGGAAACCGAAGAGCCGGCCCTTCCTGATGAGAAACTGGGGGAGGACCAGTAATGGCAATATTCAGGGCCAAGGATGTCCGGCAGCTCTCCGATGTAGAACTGCAGGAACAGATGGGGAAACTCCGGATGGAGCTTGTCCAGCACAACGGGAAAGTAAGTGCTGGCGGAGCCACCGAGAACCCAGGCCACATCGGTGAACTGCGGCGAACGATTGCCCGTATGATGACCGAGCAGAACCGCAGGAGAACTGTATGATCACTCCCCAGAACGTCCTCCGTCACGAATTGATCGGCCTGGACGTTCTGGTATCTGGAGCCACAAACCCTTC
>Ga0187785_10000614_pt1 | contig 12938 bp, 7 predicted proteins | sample 0815_BV2_4_20_MG_FD_132466 | JGI IMG/M metagenome (GOLD analysis project Ga0187785, IMG submission 132466) | Tropical peat soil microbial communities from peatlands in Department of Meta, Colombia - 0815_BV2_4_20_MG | ecosystem: Environmental > Terrestrial > Soil > Wetlands > Peat | place...
GATGACTCCCCGCAGTTCCTCCAGGCCATCCAGCTCTGATAGCAGCTGATTGACGATCCGCTCTGTCACCCTGGGCTCTCCCGCGCCGCCGCCACGTATCGGGGCCAGCGCATCAAGCTCGTCCAGGAAGACCACCGCCGGCGCCACTTGCCTCGCTTTCTTGAACACCTCGCTGATATGCTTCTCCGACTCCCCATACCACTTGGAGAGGAGGTCGCTGCCCTTGGCGGTGATGAAGTTTGCCTGGCTCTCATTGGCGATCGCCTTGGCGAGAAGGGTCTTGCCCGTTCCGGGAGGGCCGTACAGCAGCACCCCCTTCGGCGCTTCCACCCCAATACGCCGGAACGAGTCTGCATACCGCAAAGGCCATTCGACCGCTTCCCGAAGCAACATCTTCACGCTCTCCAGGCCGCCGATGTCCTCCCAGGTGACGTTAGGCACCTCGATCATGATCTCCCGGAGCGCTGAAGGCTGGACGATCCGCAAGGCCTCCTCGAAGTCCTGACGGGTGACTCTCAGCTTATCATACAAATGCGGGGGCAACGACTGATCCTTCATATCGATGCTGGGAAGCACCCGACGCAGCACGTTCATGGCCGACTCCTTACATAACGCGGCGATGTCAGCCCCGACAAAGCCGTAGGTACGGTCCGAGAGCTCGTCTATATCAACGTCCTGGGTGAGCGGCATGCTCCTCGTATGGATCTGGAAGATCTCCTTGCGCCCAGCCTTGTCCGGCACCCGGAGCTCGATCTCCCGGTCAAATCTGCCCGGCCGTCGCAACGCGTTGTCAATCGCCTCAGGACGGTTGGTGGCCCCGATCACGATCACGTTCTTCCTAGACTTCAGGCCGTCCATGAGCGAGAGAAGCTGCGCTACCACTCGGCGCTCCACCTCCCCAGTGACCTCCGCCCGTTTGGTGGCAATTGAGTCCAACTCGTCTATGAATATGATCGCAGGCGTATTATTCTCGGCTTCCTTAAACACATCCCTCAGGTGCTGCTCCGACTCTCCATAATACTTGGACATGATCTCCGGGCCGTTGATCGATGTGAAATAGGCGTCGGATTCGTTGGCTACTGCCTTGGCGAGAAGGGTCTTGCCTGTTCCGGGAGGGCCCAAGATCAGCACTCCTTTGGGCGGGTCGATTCCCAACCGGTTGAACAACTCGGGGTACTTCAATGGAAGCTCGATCATTTCACGGATTTTCTGTATGGCGTCACGAATTCCTCCCAGGTCCTCATACGTCACCTCTGGCACCTCGTCCCTGGAGATCTCCGTCGCCTCTGGCATCAACTGAATTTCGGTCACCTCGGTTATCTTCACTATCCCTGCCGGGACCGTCGATGCGACGGCCAGCTTCACCTCGCCCAGACCCAACGACGGGTTCGAGAAAAAGTCACGGAAGAACTCCTCGAACATGAGGTTGGAGTTAAACGACTGGCTGGGCGGGTTATACGTGGACGTCGAAACGATGTCTCCCTGTGATACGGGCCTGTTCAAAAAGGACGCCTGAAGGCTGTCAGGCGAGGCGTAGATGCGGATGCCCTTCTGTACCGGGGTCAGCACCACCTTCTTGGCCTCGCTCCATCGAGCCTTGGCGATTTCCACGTGATCGCCCAGCGTAGTACCTGCGTTGTGGCGTACGATACCGTCGATCCTGATGATATCCAGATGCATGTCGGAGGGAAATGCGCTGCCCACGACGGCCGAAGTGGTCCGGCGCCCCGTGATCTGGATGATGTCGCCATAGGCTACGCCGATGTCTTTAATGTGGCGCTCATTGATCCTGGCGATGCCGCGCCCCACCTCTCGCTTATCGGCCTCTGCCACCTTCAGCCGCAGCTTGGCTCTCTCCTCCTTCTGCACCGTCATCGTCAAACCTCAACAGAATAATAAATATAATATAATATTATAAATGTGAGTTTTGGTTATAACGGCACCGGACGAAAAATTTGGCCGACACCAAACAAAACTATGCTTAAAATCGCTAAAAACCACCCCACAACCCACAGCCCAACCACAAGTACAACGCACACCATAATTTTACGATCAATCCGAGTGGAGAGCAAGCGAAAACCCACGATTAAAACCGCGGGATGAAACGAGTCCCCCACCATCCTAATAGCCCATATATCCTTGTACGACATGTCGTAGTTGTGTAACCCTTGTCGTATCGGCTGAAAGTGCTATGCGTGCCGGTTAGACTCTGTCATTTGAACTTGACCTGGCTGGTTGCTACGGGAATGTCCGTAGCGTAAAATTGAACGTGACGGGGAGACCAACAATGGTCGCATTGGGGCGGCAATACATTGGTGAAAGCATAGAAACCCACGATTAAAATCGTGGGAGCCGTCACCCTCTATCTATCCAGCGTTTCCGCGCTTGTTGTATAGCGACTTATTCACGTTTAATAGCCGCGCATTAGTGCTATTATGGAGTTGACCGTCTCTTTGAGTTCGTAGTTTAACCGTGAGCTTAGGGCAGTCCGAGTCATTAGTGATTCAACCTATCAGGAACATGCTCCCCTATACGCCACTATGGCGAACACTAACCCAGCGATCCATGTCGCCTAATACGCATCCTATTTTAGGCTTGCATCGTTCTGCCTTTCGCTTGGTCGCGATGTTTTTCTTTACTATATCACGCCCTATTTTATGTTACCAAAAGGTTTAAGCGAAATCCCACGAATGTATAGCCATCAGGGGATAAATCAATGGATGGTGCAGGTACAACAATTTTCGACAGGATAGAGCAGAAGCTCACTGCGGCCGGCGCCGTGATCGACATCACAAATCTCAAAGAGGCCATCGGCCAATACGACGCAAAGATCGCAGAAAACCCGAACGATCTGGACAGCAAACTCATAGGACTCGAACTCAAGCTGGTACTGCTCGCCCGACTGCTGAACACGGCGGTTGATATGCTACCTCAGAACAGCATTTCACAAGCCACTGATCACACAGGCAAACCAACATCCGCGACTACAGCACAGGCCCCGAGGCCAAAGAAGAAAAGACTCAGGCAGAACCCGGACACCGGCGTCATCGAAGAGACCGACGACACCGACACCGGCGAAGTAATAATCGTCGCAGACGGACGAGGCAACTTCAAGGGCAGAGTATCCGGCGGCAACAAGACCGACAAGAAATGCGTCTTCATCGCCGCAACAGACGACGAGCCCGTAAGAACCTCGGAAAAGAAGAGATGAACCAGCCCTAAAGGATAGGACTCCCGCTTCACAGCCGACAGTCCGCAACAACATCTCTGCTGAGTGTATCGACTATCTGCTCGACAGGCAAACCGGCATACACCACGCCCCTTCTAACCAGAGTTTCATACCAGCACTCAAAATATTCAGTGCCGCGTTGAAATTATCCAGTTGAGCGTTACAGTATACCGTATGGACAGTTGTGTATTCTATCCTTTAAGTCTTTCTTGAATATGTCTCCGCGGACAGAACATTCCTGGGTGGTATTCCCGGGGATCCATAATGAGAAAAGTAGCCGGAGATTCCTGCATTAGCAGGATAGCTGGTAGCGGTCTCGTCAATAGGCCACGAAGAATAAGGCTCGCATATGAGCAAACTTCTCACAAGCCAACGACTAAAGTCGTTGGTGATTGACCTGCTCTCTGCTGATAAACGAGGCCCGGGTTTTTCTGTAGATCGACTGGTTACAGTTATTGGGTGGGAGCGCATAATCGGGGAGCTTATCATAGCTCATCCCCTTCATTGCCCATGGAAATCTTCGCCTTTCTCCAGGAGGTGAATGTTCTCTTCTTCGTAGCGGTTCCTATCAAGGCATTATACTGCGCTTGGCCGATTTTCTCCGGCTCTTCCACGCCCTCCCTGAGTAGCTTCGCCTCGGCTGCAGTTGCGTTCAGCCGTTCAATACGAGCGATCTCGTGTATGGCATCCAGGTTCCTCACGGTACGATCCAGGTATCCTAAAATATCACCTTCGAAGGCGCTCAGGTTATAATCGGCCGATATAGATCTGACGATTGCGCGAGGGTCCTTGTCTTGCAGCCGGTATTCGATGATCTTTTTACTGAATTTACGCTCCGGGCAGCCGCAGAATGGGCTGTCTTCGCAGGTGCAGTCTAGGAAGTCCGTGCTGAATTCTAGGAATTGGTCTCTCATCCCATGGTCCATTTTTGCAATGGCATCACCTGAGAAGGCGATGTCCAGGCTGGAGGGGCTGAAAACCCTGGATGGTACGCTGACGCCTATGATCTTTGATAGCCGGTCAGCGCCCCGGAAATATACGGAGTCGAACGATTCGAGTTCGACGGCGATGTCGATTGGGGGTGTCTTTTTGTGGAGACGGCTTCTGATTAGGAGGGCGTTCTCCACGCTGAGGAAGTGGGTTACGATGGCGCGGCCAATTTGGGTCTGCCGGATCACGCCTTTCTCTCGGATCAACAGGCCGTCGGAGATGCACTTACGGATCAGCTCTGAAGTTGGCGAAACAATTCCTAGCATTCGGTCGTTGATCTTCTTCAGCGTCTTCTCATCGGCAGTGACGCTTGTATTGGCTAAGCATTCTTCTATCTGCTCCGGCTCGTCGTAGCAGACATTCACGTGCTCGGCGCTGCCGCCGAGAAGTCGGAAGGATACCTCCTCCTCGCTCTCTCCTTCTATGGAGGCGTCTGGATCGGCGAGCACGACTATTTTACCGAGATCGTGGTAGTCTGGCCGTCCTGCCCGACCCTGCATTTGTTGGAAAGCGCTGACTGATAGCCAATCTTTGCCCATAGCCAGCGATTCGAAGATCACTTGCGAGGCGGGGAAATCCACTCCCGCGGCCAGCGCTGCGGTGGTGACAACCACTTTGATCTCGCCTTTTGCAAAGCGATCTTCCACGCTCTTTCGTTGGGGGTAGGTCAGTCCGGCATGGTACGGAGCGGAGTTAATGCGCAGAGCTTGGCTGATGGAGTGGCATTTTTTCCTAGAGTTAGTAAATACGATGGTCTGGCCGTGGAAGCCCTTCGTAGACGTCTTCGAGTGTTCTTTCGAGGCGTATTCGTCAATCAGCCGGTTTTTCTCATGGCCCATCGCGAAGATCAGGTGCCGCTCCAGCGGCACGGGACGGTGCTCGTACTCGATCAGCGTCGCGCCGAGGTGTTTCGCCACATCGCCCGGGTTTCCGATGGTGGCGGATAAAAAAACAAACTGTGCATCCGGCGCACAGGATCTCAGCCTGGCTATCAGCCCGTCCAGCCGGTGGCCTCGTTCCGGATCCTCCAGCATGTGCACCTCGTCGATCACCACAGTACCAATCTTTTTTAAAGGATCCTGCCCGGTACGCAACAGGAAATCCAGGCCCTCATACGTGCCCACAACGATATCCGAATCCGTCGAGGTGTTCAGCTTCACCGTATTAAGCGAGATCCTAGAGGTGCCGACCCTAATGGCAGTTTTCAGACCCAGCGGAGAGTATCTCTTCCTGAACTGTTCGTACTTCTGGTTGGCCAGCGCCACCAGCGGCACCAGGAAGAGCATCTTCCCCTTCTCATTTAGAATGTTATTGACGCCGGCCAACTCTCCGATCAGGGTCTTGCCAGTAGCGGTAGCCGATACCACCAGTTGGCTCCCGCCGTCGAGCAGTCCGGAGCTCACTGATCTAGACTGCACCGGGAGCAACGTTTCTACCTTCCCCAGCAGCGCCTGCTTCAATCGTCCATCGATCTTAAGGTCGCTCACCCTGACCGGTCTAACCCGGGATTCCGCCGCGGGAATCAGGTCAAACCTTGTAAGCTCCGGCGGCAGGTTGGAAGGGCTCAGGATCGTCAACACACGGTTCAAATCTCTCGTCCTCTCCAGAATAGACTCCAACCGTTCGACGCCCTTCGCAGTCATCCTGCCCCTGAAGCCCACCTCACGACGCAGCTCTTTTTTCGCGCAGTCGAGGCAAATCAACTCGTTTTTGAACCGGACCATGTCGGGCTTCCTGAACGTGAGGCGATCCTCCATCAGGCAGAACCGGCACAGCCCAATCCTACGCGCGGAAAGCTGATAGGCTTTGAGCATCTCGCTGAGGACCTTCTCCTGAGAGTCATCCGCCATGGCGATGAATATACAATCCGCAGCCTTAAGAAGATCCATGAACGTCGACACCGGAAGGTACTCATCCGCCTTTTCCTTGATCACACGGAGCTTCAGCGGCCTGATACCGCGCGATGTCCCCTGTATAGTGAGAACGCCGGAAAACACGGGAACACCCTCACCCTTCACCGGATAAACCCGGTACTCGTCCTTCCTGTAAGGCACGAAAACGACGCATATCGCCATGAGATATGTGGAGATAGAACTGCTAATATAAATCGTTATTCGAAGGGGGGGCGGACTATAAGGCAGACTATAAGCATGATGAACGCGTAGACGTTAATCATGGACCTCGGCCGGCCTCAATTCCCATCCGATCTTATTGATCGAATGAAAAAAGAGTTTCCGCTCTCCTGCTTCGGCTGCGAACATCTACGGGAGTTGCCCGACCGCACCATGCTATGCGCTTACGGCGGCAGCCCTAGAAAGGTCAATATGATCGATCCTCTGGTCTCGAATCGAGATTGCATACATCTCAAATAAACGATTTCAGCAGACTTCGAGCGCCGAGATCAGGCTATCAAATAAACCCACGCTGGGCGCTTCTGATCAGACTTTCCTTTGGATCCGGACTTTGAGAGTGGTTCCGCACTATTTGTGACTATAGTCATCGGTCGATAGGTCAGGGATCGGATCCAATACTAGTCATCCGACCCAATCGACTATCATATATGTAATGCTGTTCTGGTCAGTTTGCCGATCCATCCGCCGATCACCCAGCCCGCGATTCCCAGCGCCGGGGTCAGACCGCAACAGACGAGACCAATGCTACCGCCGGGATAAAAGATGGCAGATACAAAGGTATAGGTGACAACGGCAATCATTAACGTGATGGCCAAGGCGATCGAGCCTACGATCCCCGCCTCGCTATCGCTGGCGACGGAATTCCGTCGCTCGATGACTGCGAAAAAGGGTGGAACGGAAACCGCTGCAGCGATCAGTATCGATATGCTCGCCAGATTTCCTTTCACCCCGGGGGTAACGCTCATAAAGACGAACCCCGCCGCGACGATCATACCAAAGGCAAGCCCGACAATCACCGAATGAAACAAGTTTTCCATTGAGAAGACCGCGCTATACTCGAAACGTGCGGAATCCCGAGGCGCCTCGTACCCTTGCCAGTTGACCTGGCTTGGCCGCCACTGAGTATGGGCATAGTTCCGGCCCGCCCTCTTTTGTGTGCGAGCATAGCTCTGATAATCCTCAGGCCAAGGCGTACCGGGCCGGTGCTGCATAAGCGTCGAGTCATACCGCGCCTTCTCCTCAGGGTCGGACAACGTCTGGTAAGCCTCATTAATCCTGCGCATTTTTTCTGCAGCATCCGCCGACTTGTTCTTGTCCGGGTGATATTGCATCGCCAGCTGATGGTAGGCTTTTTTGATCTCCTCCGGGCCGCTCTCCAGCGGCAGGCCGAGAACCTCATAGTAATTTCGCATCTGAGAGCTCCGGTTTATCGGGCAGCTACCAGCACTTCTAGACATAAAGAGTTAAATATTTGCTCTCCACACCCGTAGCAATTAAGCACGCAAAACGGAGATGTATGCAGCGGTAGGTTGATACGTCATAGTTCCGCGTCCAAGAGTAGCAATTAAGCACGCAAAACGGAGATGTATGCAGAGAGCGGTGACAAATAGGGATTTTCCCATGCTAGCAGACATACTGAGGAGGCTGTTCGGAATCGAGCTCGACTATGATCCGACGATATTCCCCGACAGTTTGTATTTTGACCCGCTCAAATCGAGGATTCCGAAGCCAAGAAACACTATCCGGTCTTTAGCGTCTTCAGCGCGTCGTGGTTACATGGTGTTTCGCTCGCTCAGCCAGCTTGTACGCTCGATCTCAGACGCCGACCCTAATCGGGTTAGGATTATTTTCGTCGAGGACGTCGAAGATCTGTCGTTCGGCATAGCACCCCACACCAACATCATCGGGTTCAACATGTCCAAATATAAGATGGCCTTTGTGGGAGTACCTCCGAGACTGGACCCGATCTCGCGGAACTGCGCATACGTACCGGAAACCATGGACGGCTACCTGATTGCCGTGACGCTGCACGAGCTTTACGAGAACCTGACCGGGAATACCCGCCATTGCCGCAACCCCGGCGTCTGCATCAATTCTGTGTGCCGGTTATATGAGAATGGCACCTGCTGCGCCTGCATGGGCGGGTTGATCGAGAAAAAGTACCCTGATCTGCGCCTTGAAGACCTCTACTGCGAGGAGAACCTGGCCAAACTCAGAAGAACTCTCGGGCGTTCGAGTTGAATGATTCGAGTTGAATGTGAACAGCCGCGCGCCATGTTGGCTACCCTATTTTATCCGGTGGTATTCACGACTTTATAGCCGGCTCCTGATGACTCGAGCTTCTGGATCGCCTGAGGCGCCATGTCTTCGGACAGTATTAGCGTTGCTTTTACGCCCTTGATCGCCGCCTCTATCGCCGCCTCTATCGGGCCGAAGCGCACGTCCGGAACGATCCCGGCCTTCTTCAGAGAGGCCAGCGCCTCTACTCCCGAGGCGCATACAAGGCCTTTTGTGGCCTGCTTTAACGATCCCGCGTCGATCGCGCGCGAGCCGCCGTTGGCTATGGCCGGGATACGGATAAGTGTGACGGTCTCCTGATTGAGCGGAATGAGGCCCTGCAATCCTGAGATGCCAACATCTTCGCCCGGCGCCGCATCGTTGATCGCTATGCCGCTGGCGCCCCCATCGTCTTTGTCCGCGTATAATATTCCATCATCCATAGTGACGTTGACCTTATCGTCCTTGTTGATGGGCTTTCGAGCGATGGCGGCCCACACCGAGACCTGACCGATCACGTTGTTCAAAACGTAATCCGAGTAGTCTTTCAACTCTCGGGCGCCGGCGATGATCCTTTCGACGCCCAGCGGGGTCACTGTATACTGGCCCCGACCGCCGGAGCTGATCATGCCCTCCGCAACAAGGTCTTTGATGTACTCGGATACCGCCTGCGGGGTGATCCCCAGAGAATCCGCGATCTGGCTCTGCTTGATCTGGGGCTGGCTAGCGGCGACCTCGACCAAGATCTGGAACCGTGTGACCTCCCGCTTCTTTTCCAGTACTGTCATGGCCGTTCCCTGACGATCTCCAGTCGCTGGCCTTTGACTGCAATACGTCCGGACCGCTTCGCGATCGCCTTTAAATACGTCGGACTTTTATCAAAGACACGCGCCAGGTTAATCAACGAGGCATTACCCTTCTCAACCTCGGCTTCAACATCCTCGGCCAACTGGCGCAGGCTCTCATCCATAGAGAACGCGATCATAATAATATCGCTCATTTCCTTCATCGTACACTGAAAGCTCGCCCGCACATCACTGTAAGATGTCCGGTACTCCGGCACCGGGGACTGTCCCGGCTCAGGCATCCGCCACCTGCTCTCTATAAGCCCTCCCTGCCGCAGCGCGTCCAGGCTCTTGGAAGTATCCTTGCCGGTGATCTGATCTAGTTCCTCTTTGGTCTTCCATCCAACAGTAACCTCATCGAACACCTGAGAATGCAGTCGCGAGTTGAATACCTGCAATAGCGGCACCATGTCAGCGGCATCGTTGATGATTTTTGTCCTCTTAACGATAGGCTCCATCTTTTTAGGGCTCCAATAAAACGTGAGTATAGAAAAATATATCACAAATTGGCAATAAACCTTTTGAAGCATTATATCATATAGAGCTACTTCTATGAAAAATGCGAGGATCACGATCAGAGGGATAGTGCAAGGAGTCGGATTCCGCCCGTTCGTGCACCGAACCGCAAACGAGACGGGTGTTTCCGGGTCGGTCCGCAACTTGGGCACCAGCGTCTTGATTGAGGCGGAGGGCGACGACCGGTCCGTAGATGTTTTCATCACAAAACTCAGGGAGTCCGGCCCCCCGCAGTCCAGGATCGATTCCGTCGAGATCGAGTACGCTCCCTCGGAGGGCAAATACCGGGGTTTTACCATCGAGAAGAGCGGGCTGTCCGGGTTCGGAGGTTTTATCCCCCCCGACACCGGGATCTGCAACTCCTGCGTAGAGGACATGAAACGCACGGATCACTACAAGGACTATTGGGCCGCCTCCTGCGTGGATTGCGGCCCACGATACGCGATCATGGACACGCTGCCCTACGACAGGGAAAACACCTCTATGACAGATTTTCCCATGTGCCCGGACTGTCTCAGGGAATACAAGGACCCGAACGACCGAAGGTACCATGCTCAGACCGTCTCCTGCCCGAAGTGCGGGCCTACATTAAGCTTCTTCGACTCCAATCGCAAGGAACAGTCACCGCCGCTCGATCAGACGATACGCGCCCTAAACGAGGGGAAGATCGTCGCTATCAAAGGTGTGGGAGGCTTCCACCTGTGCTGCCGGATGGATGTCACGCCTCGGCTGCGCCAGCGCAGAAACCGGCCTGAGCAGCCCTTCGCGCTCATGGCACCCCTATCTATGATCGGAGAGTACGCCTATATCTCCACCGGAGAGCAGGCATTGCTCGACACTCTCCACCGGCCAATCATGCTGCTGAAACGCAGGGATCGGGTGCCTGACTCCATCTCCCCAGGTCTGCATACCGTGGGCTTCATGACGCCATATACCGGCTTCCACCATCTGCTCTTTAAGGATATTGACGAGCCGCTCATCATGACCAGCGCTAACCTGCCTAGCGAGCCCATGGTCAGAGATAATGATGAGGCGTTTAGACGTCTGGGCGGCATAACGGACTGTTTTCTCTTACACAACCGTCGGATCCTAAACCGGTGTGACGACTCAGTGCTCCGATGGAACAACGGCCGCGCCTTTTTCACCCGAATGGCCAGAGGTTACGCTCCAACCTCTTTCGTCATGAAAGAGAAAGCCTCAAAGGCCATTCTAGCCATGGGCCCGGAGTTAAACTCGTCCATCTCAATATACCAAGACCATATATGCTATGTGTCCCACCATCTGGGTAATATCACTAACCCTATGGCGCTTGACAACCTGAAGGAGACAGCGGACCGCATGCTAAAGATGACCCAATCAACCCCTGAGATCATCGCCACCGATCTGCACCCCTCGTTCCTATCGACCCGCCTAGGGAAAGAGCTCGCCGCGAGGTTCGGCGCCCGGATCGTGCCGATCCAACATCACCGGGCCCATATCGGCTCATTGATTATCGACGGTGCAGAGCTGGAAGATACAGTAGGCGTGGCCATGGATGGCGTGGGCTATGGTGAGGACGGTACCGTGTGGGGCGGAGAGATCTTCGCCGGCAAAAACCACCCCGCAGGGCTTCTGCCAGCGCTCATGCCCGGCGGCGACCTGGCCACAAAGTTTCCGCTCCGCATGGCCGCCGGCCTGCTGCATGACGTTGTCGACGACACCCTCATCAAAAAAATCCTGGGATCCGGAGGCATGAACGACGTAGAAACCGGAGTGATACTCCGCCAACTCGAAACAGGCACCAACGTGGCATACACATCCAGCGCTGGCAGAGTGCTGGACGCCATAGCAGCAGTGCTCGGCATCTGCTACCGGAGAACCTACGAAGGGGAGCCCGCCATGAAACTGGAAAGCTACGCGTATACCGGCAACCCCGACAAGATAAAACTCAGATGCGACCTGACAAATAAAAGCGGTATGCGCTACGTTGATTCCGGCTCGCTCCTCCGATCCGTAGTGGAGGCGCTCGACGAAGGTCGGAATAGACATGATATTGCCGCAGCCGCTCAGGACGTACTAGCCCGAGTCTTTGCCGATCAAGCCTGCGACGAAGCAAAGCACTCCAACCGAACCACCGTCGGCTTCAGCGGTGGCGTAGCGGTCAACGCGGCCATCAGCGCCGCGATCGAAAAAACAGTTGGAGATAACGGATTACAATTCGTTACCAACCACAGGCTACCATGCGGCGACGGCGGGGTGTCCTTCGGACAGGCCATACTGGCAAATCGAGAAATTAATTGAAAGGAGATCTACCCAGCGTCATTTAATGTAGTTTGGTATACGATGAGGTTTCCATGTATGCTTCTTCTGCGAGTCCTTCTATCATCGGTCAATTTGATTATAGTTACTTTTCATTCAATCCCTCCTTTAAAACTTGTAGGCTCGAATCGTATTTCGCGCTACATGTTATTTATCCGCCCCCATCTGGGAATTGGTGGTGTTCATTCTCATGCGAGCGGCGATGTTCGGATCGACTATCCTGATCTCATACTGGTCATTTTCCAACGCCTTCAGTGTTGGCGATTTGATCTCCGAGGCTGGTATGCCGAAGTACGTCTGGCCTCTGGCTTTCCGAGCGCCTTTGTCCAGGTTGGTGTCCATCATAGGCGGGATCAGCTCGAACACTCTTACGTTGGTACCTTTGAGTTGCTGCCTCAGGGACGTCGAGAGTGAGTGGACCGCGACTTTAGTCGCCACATAGATCGGCAGTTCCGGGATGGGGTTTGGCATGAAAGCGAGCCCGGATGACACATTGATGATGGCTGCCTCCTGCCTCTCCATTAGGTGAGGCGTAAACAGGGCGGTGAGGTAGACTACAGCCCGAAAGTTGACCTCGATCTCGTCCTCGCCGTCAGTTTCCCTATGCAGCAGCAGATCCGCGGTCCCTTTTTTGAAATCTATCATACGCTGGATCCCTGCATTGTTGACTAGGACGTTAAGCCCTGGGAACGTCGAAGTAGCCCAGCCGAACAGCTCGATACGTTCCTGCTCCCTCGACACGTCGTATTTTTTAACGTGAAGGCGGGGTAGCTTTGCCTTTGCTTGTCTGAGATTATTCTCGGTGCGGGCGCAGACGATAACCTCGTTGTCCGCCTCCAGGAACGCCTCGGCCAGGGCCAGGCCGATCCC
>Ga0187785_10000615_pt1 | contig 12913 bp, 15 predicted proteins | sample 0815_BV2_4_20_MG_FD_132466 | JGI IMG/M metagenome (GOLD analysis project Ga0187785, IMG submission 132466) | Tropical peat soil microbial communities from peatlands in Department of Meta, Colombia - 0815_BV2_4_20_MG | ecosystem: Environmental > Terrestrial > Soil > Wetlands > Peat | place...
CCAGCTCGCGCGCCCGCTCGGCGCTGGCGACGACCAGCGCGGCCGCGCCGTCGTTGATGCCGCTCGAGTTGCCCGCGGTGACGCTGCCGCCCTCGCGGAACGCGGCCCGCAGCGAGGCCAGCTTCGCCTCGTCCGTGTCCGGCCGGGGATGTTCGTCGGCCGTCACGTCACCGACGGCGACCAGCTCGTCGGCGAACCTGCCCGCCGCCTGCGCCTCGGCCCAGCGCCGCTGGGAGCGCAGCGCGAACGCGTCCTGCTCCTCGCGCGAGATGCCGTAGCGGTCCACGAGGTTCTCGGCGGTCTCGCCCATCACGAGCCCGCAGAGCGGATCGAGGAGCCCGTCGCGGTACATCGCGTCGACCGCTTCGGCGTTGCCGAGACGTTGGCCCATCCGCATCTCCGGCAGGAGGTACGGCACGCGGGTCATGTTCTCCATGCCGCCGGCCAACACGACCTCGGCGTCGCCCAACGCGATCTGCTGGGCTGCGAGCTGGACGGCCTTCATGCCTGAGCCGCACGCGATGTTGACGTTGTAGGCCGAGACCTCCACCGGCACGCCGGCCCGAACGCTGACCTGGCGGCCGGTGTTCGGGCCGTTGCCCGCCTGGCGCGCGTGCCCGTAGATCGTCTGGTCGACCTGATCCGGCTGGACGCCGGCACGCCGCATCGCCTCGACCGCAGCGGCCGTGCCGAGCTCGACCGCGCTGGTGTCGGCGAACGATCCGAGGAACCGCCCGATCGGCGTCCGCGCGCCCTCGAGGATCACGGCCGTCTCCACGGGCCAAGTCTACCGGCGGCCCCGCGGGCCCCCGGTTCCACGGTCCTCGCGGGCGTCCGGGCGCCGAACCGACTCGAGGATCCGTGCGAGCGCCGCGCCGCCGTCCACGGGCTCCGACGGCGCAACCGCGCAACGCTCGATCCGGACGGGGTGGCGGCGGATCCACCCGCGGACCGCCGCGAGCTCGTCGGCGCGCTCGCGCGGCACCGGCCGCGCGAGCGGAACCGGCGCGGGTTCGTCCGGCCGCACGACCGCCCCGCGGTCGAGCTCGATCCGCTCGCCGTCGGGACCGCGCAGGACGAGCCGGCCGGCCAGCAGCCAGGCGTCCGTGCGGGCCTGCGCCAGCGCGACGGCCACGGCGCGGAGGCGGTCGCGCGCCAGCGCCGCCTCCTCGAACCGCTCCTGATCGGCCAGCGCGATCATCCGCGTCTCGAGCGCACGCAGGAGCCCCTCCGGCGCCGCGATCCGCCCGACGAGGGCGCGGGCGACCGCGGCGTAGGCCTCGGGCGTCGTGCGCCCGTCGCACGGCGCCGCGCAGCGGCCCATGTCCGCCAGGGCGCACGGCGCGAAGCGGGTGCGCGTGCCCATCGACGCGGTGCAGCGGCGGATCGTCGTGACGTGCTCGAGGGCCTCCTTCGCCAGCCGCGCCCGGGCCGTCGATCCGAACGGGCCGAGCACCACGACCTCCGGCTCGGCCGCCGCGGTGCGCACGACCTTGATCCGCGGCCAGGCCTCGCGCAGGTCGAGCTTCAGGTAGGCGTAGCGGCGCCAGCGCTTGCCGTGGGCGTTGAAGCGCGGCTCGTGCCGGGCGATCAGCCGCGCCTCCAGGGCCAGCGCCTCGAGCTCGCCGCCGGTGCGCACGCCCCGCACGGCGACGACCGCCTCCAGCAGATCCTGCACCTTCTTGCGCTCGTCGCCGTAGAAGTAGGACTTCACGCGGGCCCGCAGGTCCTTCGCCTTGCCGACGTAGAGCACGCGCCCGCCGCGATCCTCGAACAGGTAGACGCCGGGCGCCCGGGGGAGCGAGGCGGCCAGTGCGATCTTGCCGTAGTTCGGCCGGCCCCGCGCCGAGCATGCCTCGTGCAGCTCGCCGAGCGAGCGGATCCCGAGGCGTTCGGCGGCCTCGAGCAACCCGGTGAGGACCTCCCCGGTGGCCTCGGCGTCGGCGAGGGCCCGGTGCACCGGGGTGGTCCGGGTGCGGAAGTACCGAGCGAGCGTCGCCAGGCGCACGTTCGGCACGTCGGGCCACACCACGCGGCGCGCGAGCTTCGCGGTGCACACCGGGGGCCCGGTCAGGAGCGGGTACTCGAGCCGGGCGAGGCTCGCGTTCAGGAACCCGAAGTCGAACGAAGCGTTGTGCGCCACGAAGACCGCGCCCCGCAGGAACTCCAGCAGGCTCGGGAGCACCTCCCGCAGGGCGGGGGCGCCGGCGACGGTGGCGTCGGAGATGCCCGTGAGGTGGGCGACGTACGGGGGGATCGGCCGGCGGGGATCGACGAGGGTTCCGAAGGACCCGAGGCGTTCCCCGCCCCGGTACGTCACGGCGCCGATCTCCGTGATCGCGTCGTCGATGGCCGAGCCGCCGGTGGTCTCGAGGTCGACGACCGCGAACGTGACCTCGGACAGGGGGATGCCGTCCTCGATCGTGGTTTGGAGCGGCTCGAGCAGCATCGGCGGTCCTCCGTCCCGGGCCGTCGACCGTATCGAACAGACGTTCGAGAGGCAAGGACCCGGCCGGCATCCTCGCCGGGAGGACCGACACGGAGGGGCGGTCTCAGATCGGGTCGGGGTAGAGGTCGCGCTCGACGAGCAGCGCCAGGAGCTGCTCGATCGCGAGGTGGCATTCCTGGATGTGGGCGGTGACCGTCGAGGGGACGCGGATCGCGACGTCGGCGAGGGGCGCGAGGGCGCCGCCGGAGGCGCCGGTGAGGGCCACGACCCGCAGCTCGAGCTCGCGGGCCCGCTCGGCGGCCCGCAGGATGTTCGCGGAGTTGCCGCTGGTGGAGATCGCCAGCAAGACATCGCCCGGGCGGCCGATCGCCTCGACCTGCCGGGCGAAGACGCCCTCGACGCCGAAGTCGTTCGCCACGGCGGTCAGCAACGAGGTGTCGGTGGTCAGTGCGAGCGCGCGGATCGGCGGCCGGGGATGGTCGATCGTCAGCGTGCTCACGAACTCGGTCGCCAGGTGCTGGGCGTCGGCGGCGCTCCCGCCGTTGCCGCAGATCAGCAGGGCGCCGTCGGAGCGGAACGCCTCGAGCAGCGTGCCCGTGGCCGCCACGATGTCGGCCTCGCACGTCTGCGCCACGCGCGTCATCAGATCGCCGGCCTCTCGGAGGTAGTCGCGCGCGCTGGCGCCGGCCGCCTCACGATCCACGCGCCACCTCCTCGGCTCCGTCGCCCACGAGCCCCGCGATGATATCCACGGCCGCCGGCAGGTCGGGCGCCACGTGGTCGGCGTCGCGCCGAGCCGAGGACAGCTCCTGGGCGCCGTGGCCGGTCAGCACGAACAGGGTCGTGGCCCCGATCGCGCGCCCGAGCCCCATGTCCCCGGCGTGATCGCCGATCACGAAGGCGCGCGCGGGGTCGAACCCGAGCTCCGCGGCGGCTCGGAGCGCGAGACCGGGGGCCGGTTTGCGGCAGTCGCAGCCGTCCTCCGGCACGTGCGGGCACACGTACAGCCCGTCGAGCGTCGCGCCCTCGACGGCCAGCAGCGATCGCACGCGTTCGTGGATCGCCGACAGACGCTCGGGCGTGAGCAGGCCGCGGCCGATCTGCGCCTGGTTCGTGACCACCGCGACCCCGAGGCCGAGCGCGCGCAGGCGCGCGATCGCCGCGGCCGCGCCGGGGATCAGCTCGACCTGTTCGGGATCGTCGAGGTGATGACGCTCCTGGATGATCGTCCCGTCGCGGTCCAGGAGCGCGAAGCGCCGGCTCATGCGACCGGCGCCCACCGGTCCGCTCCGCGGGTCGCGCGGACGCCCTCGGCGCGGAACGCGAACGGCGCGAACTGCCCGCCCGCGGCCTCGAGCGCGGTACGGACGGCCGGCTGGGCCGCCAGATCGGCCGCGATCAGCAGGTAGCCGCCGCCGCCGGCGCCGCAGATCTTGCCACCGCTCGCGCCGGCGTCGTGCGCCGCCGCCAGCATCGACTCGATCGGGGTTCCGTCGGTGATGTGCGGGTTCATCTGCTTCTTCGCGAGGAACGCCTCGTGCAGCATCTCGCCGAGCGCCTCGACGTCGCCGCGCTCGATCGCCTCGCGCATCGCTGAGGCCATCGACTGGAGCCGCTTCATCCCGAGCAGCGTCTCCTCCCGGCCCTCGCGGTGCATCGCGATCTGCCGGTCGATCAACCCGACGTCGCGCCGGACGTGGCCCGTGTAGCACAGCAGGAGGTGACGCGAGAGCGCCTCGAGCCGCCCGGGCTCCAGGCGGACCGGCTCGACCGTCACGCCCCGCGCCGTGAAGTCCAGCAGGTTGAAGCCGCCGAACGCCGACGCGTACTGGTCCTGCCAACCGCCGGCGATGCCGAGATCTTCGCGCTCGATCCGGTACGCGAGGCGGGCGACCTCCTCGGCGGTCATCCGCCGTTCGCCGAGGAACGCGAGGGCCGCGACGACGGCCGTAACGAGCGCGGAGGAGCCGCCGAGCCCGCTGCCCGGCGGGGCGTCGCTGCGGATCTCGAGGTCGACCCCGGTCGGCACTCCGATCCGCTCGATCGCGGCGGCGGCCAGGTCGGTGGCCCCCGTTCCGTCGGGTCCGTCGTCGAGGTGGTATTCGACGAGGTGCCCGAGGTCGAGCGAGCGCACGCGGACCCGGCGATCGGCCCGGGGGGTGAGCCGCACGCGCACGACGTGGTCGATCGTCGCCGACAGCACGGCGCCGCCGTGCTCCTCGTACCAGTGCGGGAAGTCCGTTCCGCCGCCGACGAAGCTGATCCGCAGCGGCGCGACGGCCTCGATCGGGTCGAGCGGCATCGCCCCAGTCTAGGGGCGTCGGATCACGCGACGTGGCGCTGGAGCCGCCGGCGTTGCTGCTCGGTCGTGCCGCCCCACACGCCGTAGCGCTCGCCGTTCTTGAGCGCCCACGACAGGCATTCGGTCCGGATGCGGCACACGCCGCAGAACGCGAGGGCCGGTCCGGCCTCCTCTTCGGAGATCGGGAAGAAGACGTCGGGGTCGACACCGAAGCACGATGCCCGTTCCTGCCAGAAGTCCGGCGGCGACGGATCCATCGGCAGCGTGCCCAGGTCAACGTCGGGGAACCGCTCGATCCTCACCCACACACCCCCCTCGGCTCCCGGCCGCGGGCAGGCCGGAGCCGATTCATACCAAAGGGGGTGGCTCCGACGGAAGGGGGCGGAAGCACGTGTTGCGGCCTCACCCCTGCGGCGGACCCGAAATGACCCGAACGGGCTAGTCACCAACCCCAACGAGGGGACACGGGGCGTGTCCAGGCGAGCGCCTCTGGGAGGATGTCGGCGGCATGGACGTTCCGACGACGCTGCTCGTGACGAACGATTTCCCGCCGAGGGTCGGTGGCATCCAGCGCACGCTCGAGGCGCTGGTGCGCGAGCTGCCGGTGGATAACGTCGGCGTGTTCTGCCCCTCTTGGGAGGATGCAGCGGCCTACGACGAGCGGGCACCCTTCCGGATCTTCCGGCAACCCGAACGGTTCCTGTGGCCGACGCCGGCCGTCGGGGAACGGGTCGCGGCGGCCGCTCGCGAGCTCGGTGCCGAGGTCGTGCTGTTCGGGGCGACGTACCCGCTCGCGCTGCTCGGTCCGCGCCTGGCGGCGGCCGGAACGCCGTACCTCGCGGCGGCGCACGGCTTCGAGTACTGGCTGTCGATCGCGCCGGGGACGCACGCGCTGCTGCGCCGGGCGACCTCGCGCGCCGCGCGGGTCCCCGTGATGTGCTCGGCGTTCGTCGCGCGCACGGTGCGCACGGCGGTGCCGCGCGACGTGCCGGTGTCGGTGCTCTACCCGGGAGCCGACGTCGAGCGGTTCCGGCCGGACCTGCCGACCGACGATCTGTGCGCTTCGTTGGGCCTGGGAGGCCCGGTCGTGGTGTGCGTGAGCCGGCTCGTGCGGCGCAAGGGCCAGGACGTGCTGATCCGGGGGATGGCGCGGATCCGCGAGCGGGTCCCAGGCGCGACGCTGGTGATCGTGGGCGGAGGACCCGACGAAGCCCGCCTGCGAGCGCTGGCCGAGGCGGCGCCCCGCGGCGCCGTGCGGTTCGTCGGGCAGGTCCCCGAGGAGGACCTCCCGCGCTACTACGCGATGGGGGACGTGTTCGCGATGCCGTGCCGCACGCGGCTGGGAGGCCTCGAGGTCGAAGGCTGGGGCAACGTGTTCATCGAGGCTGCGGCCTGCGGGCGTCCGGTCGTCGTCGGCGACTCCGGCGGGGCGCGCGAGTCCCTGGTGGATGGGGAGACCGGTCTGCTCGTGGACGGCGGCGACGAGGACGCCGTCGCGACGGCGGTGGGGGACCTGCTGGCCGATCCCGCGTGGGCGCGGCGCATGGGCGATGCCGGCCGTGCACGGGTGCTGCGCGACCACACCTGGCCGCGGATCGCCCAGCGCCTGGCAGGCTGGCTCCGTGAGGCCGTCGGGCAGACCGGCTGAGGGTCGTTCCGGAGGCCAACCACCCGCGTTAGCCTGCGCGCGTGTCCGACGCCGAACGCCGATGTCCGTCGTGCGGAGCGCTCGTGAGCGCGAGCGCCACCTGGTGCGGCCAGTGCTTCGCGACCCTCGAGGAGCCGAAGGGGCGCGCCGTGGGGACCATGACCGCGGAGGTGCAGGCGGCGACGGAGCGGCGGCCTCCGTTCTGGCCCTGCCCGGTCTGCGGCGAGGAGAACGCGATCGCGCTCGACGCCTGCGCGGTGTGCGGCACGCCGTTCGCCGCCGCGATGCGGGCCGACGCGGAGCGTCCGCACGTGCCCCCGCGCGACGCGGCGATGCGTTCGCTGGTGTTCCCGGGCCTCGGCCACGCACTCGTCGGGCGGGGAGCCGACGGTCTGGCGCGGGGGGTGCTGTTCGCGGTCACGGCCGGGATCGCGATCCTGCTGGGCCTGGCCACCGCCGGTTCTGGGGCGCTGACGGCGTCGTTCCTGCTGTTCGTGCTGGCGGCCGTGGCCGTCTACGCGATGTCGGCGTTCGAGGCCTACCAGCTGGCGGCCGGCGGCGATCTGCTGATCGCGACCCCGACGCTCGTGTGGATCGTGCTCGGGGTCGTGTTCGCGGGGATCGGGCTGCTCGCGTACGGCGTGATCACCGCGACCCGCAGGTAGCATCTGCTCCGATGGAGCACGCCGAGGGCTCGATCCTGATCGAGGCGCCGATCGAGGATGTCGTCGAGGTGATCGAGGACTACGAGGCCTATCCGGAGTGGGCCGATGTGCGGTCGGTCGAGGTCCGGGAGCGCGGCGAGGGTGGCCGGCCCACCGAGGTCGCCTTCGAGGTCGACGTGCCGGTCCTCGGCAAGGCCTCGTACACGCTCCGCTACCGCTACGCCTCGGGCGACACCGCGATCTCGTGGACCTCGCTCGAGGCGCACGGCGCGGTCCGCGACGTCCAGGGCGAGTACCTGCTCGACGAGCTCGATCCGGACTCGACGAAGGTCACGTATCGGCTCGCCGTCGAGCTCGGCGCCCTGGTGCCCGGGTTCATCCGGACCGAAGGCGCCAAGCGGGTGATCGAGAACGCCCTCGAGCGCCTGAAGCGCCGCGTCGAGATGGGCTGAGGCCGTGGCGCAGCCGCCCGCACCGATGCCGGCGGTCCACGGCGCCCCGCCGGCGGTGCCTCCTCGGCCCGACGGTCCCCCCGCATGGCCACTCGCGGACTGGGGGCTCGACGAGCTGCTCCCGATGCTGCTGGTGCCGTTCGGCATCGTGTTGCTGGCGCAGGAGCTCGTCGTGGGGTTCTTCGGCTGGACCTCTGACGGCGCGCGCGTGCTGCTGTCGCTCGTGCAGCAGCTGGCCTTGCTGCTGCCGCTGGTCGTGTGGGTGCGGCGCACGCGGGGCTCGCTCGCTCCGCTCGGGCTGCGCCGGGGCTGGACCGGCCGCGACGTGGCGGCGGGCGTGGGCGGCGGCCTGGTCGCGATCGTGGCCGGGGTGATCGTGATCGGGCTGACGCTCTCGGTCGTGGAAGGGCTCACCGGCCATCGGCCGGACGTCACGAGCGGCCTGCGGTCGGTGGCCGGACCGTGGGTGTTCGCCGAGGCGCTCCTGGCGGTGGTGTTCGCACCGCTCTGCGAGGAGACCTTCTTCCGAGGATTCCTGTTCGGCGGGCTCCGGCGCCGGTGGCGGCTCGTGCCGGCCGCGCTGGTCTCGGGCGCCTTCTTCGGCTTCGCGCACGTGGAGCCGATCCGGTTCGTGGGGCTCGCGACGATGGGCGCGATCCTCGCGGTGATCTTCGAGCGGCGCCGGACGCTCACCGCCTCGATCGCGGCGCACGCCACGATCAACGTGCTGGCCGTCCTCGCCCTCCTGCTCGCGCGCTGAGCGTCCCGCCGCCCCGCGTCACGTCCCGCGGCGCTAGGCTGGCGCGATGCGCGTGATCCTGTTCACCGGTAAGGGCGGCGTCGGCAAGACGACCGTCGCGGCCGCCACGGCGGTCCGGGCGGCGGATGCGGGTCAGCGAACCCTGGTGATGTCCACCGATCCGGCGCACTCGCTGTCGGACTCCTTCGAGATCGCGATGGGCAACGAGCCGGGCGCGATCGCTCCGAACCTGTGGGCCCAACAGATCGACGCGCAGGAGCGCCTGGAGGACAACTGGCGCGAGATCCAGGACTACATGGTCCAGCTGATGAACTGGGCCGGCACGGAGACGATCCAGGCGGAGGAGCTCACGGTGATCCCGGGGCTCGACGAGATCTTCGCGTTGATCGACGTGAAGACCCACGTGGAGTCCGGGCGCTACGACTGCCTCGTGGTCGACTGCGCGCCGACCGCCGAGACGCTCCGGCTCCTGTCGCTGCCGGAGATCATGAACTGGTACATCGAGCGGATCTTCCCGGTCGAGCGCAAGGTCGTGAAGGTCGTGCGGCCGCTGGTGTCGCGGGTGACCTCGCTGCCGATCGCCGGGGAGCAGGTGTTCGACGCGGTCGAGCGGCTGCACCGCAACCTCGACGCGGTCAAGTCGATCCTCACAGACGAGGCCGTGTCGTCGGTGCGCCTGGTGCTGAACCCGGAGAAGATGGTGATCAGCGAGGCGCGCCGGACGTACACGTACCTCGGGCTGTTCGGCTACCGGGTGGATGCCGTCGTGGTGAACCGTGTGCTGCCGCCCGACGTGACCGACCCGTACTTCGGCAAGTGGAAGGATATCCAGGCCGAGCACCTCGCCACCGTGCACGAGTCGTTCGAGCCGGTGCCGATCCTGACCGCGCGGCTGTTCGACCGTGAGATGGTCGGGATCCCGCTGCTCGGGGAGATGGGCGACGAGGTCTACGGCGAACGCGACGCGGCCTCGGTCCTGTACGTCGACGATCCGATCCGGATCCGGAAAGCGGACGTGGGCTACGTCCTGCGGATGCGGCTGCCGTTCGTCTCGCGCGAGGACCTGGACATCCATCGTCGCGGTGAGGAGCTCTACGTCCGGGTGGGCTCGTACAAGCGGAACCTGATCCTGCCCCAGACCCTCAAGCGCATGGTGGTGGCCGAGGCGAATTTCGCCGGCGATCACCTCGAGATCACGTTCGCCCGCGAGGAACCGGCGACGCCTCACGGCGACGCCGGCGCCGGGCCCAGCGAAGGGAGTTGACCGTGGCGGAGGCGGCGAAGGATGTGCGGGCCGACGAGGACGGCGGCGAGGAGGCCGCGCACGCCGGCTGCCCGGTCGCGTGGTGCCCGATCTGCATGACCGTGACGGCGGTCCAGCCGCTGAAGCCCGACGTGGTCGAGCATCTGCTGAAGGCGGGCACGGAGCTGTTGATGGCGTTCCGGGGCGTGATCGACGCCCGCGCCGAGGAGATGCAGCCGAGCGAGACGCCCGGTCCGACGCGGCTCGAGAAGATCGACATCGGATGACGCCGGATCCGGCGCGGGCGCTCGGCGTCGACGTCGGCGGTACGAAGATCAACGCGGTCCGGACCGACGCGGGCGGGAGGATCGAGGCCCGCGAGGTCCTCGAGACGCCGGCGGAGGACACCGACGCCACACTCGAGGCGCTGCTCGCGGCCCTGGCGGCGGTGCGGGACGGCTCGGTCCGATCGGTGGGGATCGGCGCGGCGGGGCTCGTGGAGACCGGCAGCGGCATCCTGCGCTACGCCCCGAACCTCGTGTGGCGCGACGTGCCCATCGCGAAGGTCGTCGAGGCGGCGCTGGATCTCCCGGTCGTGGTCGAGAACGACTGCAGCGCGGCGGCGTACGGTGAGTTCCGGCTCGGGGCGGCGCGCGGGCACCGGCACGTGCTCTACGTCGGGGTCGGCACCGGGATCGGTGGCGGGATCGTGGTCGACGGGCGACTCGACCGGGGCGCGCACGGGTTCGCCGGCGAGATCGGCCACGTGATCGTGGAGCCGGGGGGTCCGCGGTGCGGCTGCGGGAACGACGGGTGCTGGGAGACGGTCGCGAGCGGGCGCGCGCTCGCCCGCGAGGGCCGGGAGGCCGCCCGGACCGACCCCGCGCTCGCCGCGCGCGCGGGCGGCGATCCCGCGGACGTGCGAGGGGAGGACGTCACCGAGGCAGCGCGGGCGGGCGATCCCGCGGCGTCGGAGATCGTGGAGCGGGTCGGGCGTCGACTGGGGGAGGGGATCGCCGGGCTGATCAACGTGCTGGACCCCGACATCGTCGTGCTCGGAGGCGGCGTGGTGCGGGCGGCCGACCTCCTGCTGCCGGCGGCGCGGGCCGCGGCGGCGGCGGCCGTCGAAGGCGGCGTTCACCGCCCGGAGGTCCCGATCGTTCCCGCGGCACTCGGCGTCGACGCGGCGGCCGTCGGGGCCGCGTTGCTGGCCCTGGAGGAGCGCCCGTGAAGCTGGGCCTGTCCCTGACGGTGTTCACGGCCGATCCGGCGCGGCCGATGGCCGCCGCCGACCGAGCCGCCGCGAACGGCTACGACGCCGTCTTCGCCTCCGACCATCTGTTCCCGCCCGGCTCGCCGGAACGGCCCTCCCTGGAGACGTACACGCTCCTGTCGGCGATCGCCGCCGCCCATCCGGGACTGGGGGTCGGCGTCCTGGTGACCCGAGCCGGCTTCCGGCCGCCGGGGATCCTGGCGAAGCAGGCCGCCGCGCTCGATCAGTTGAGCGGCGGCCGCTCGATCCTGGGCCTCGGCCTGGGCGACGCCTCGGGCAGAGCCGAGCACCGTGCGCTCGGGCTCCCGTACCCGCCGGTCGCCGAGCGCGGCGAGGCCCTCGAAGAGACCGCCGCCGCGCTGCGTGCCCTCTTCCGCGGCGACACCTGGCCGGGCGGCGCTCACGTTCCACCGCTGACCGGACCCCTCCTCCCACCCGGCGCGCCCCAGGTGTGGGTCGGCGGCGTCAGCGATCGCGTGTTGGGGATCGCCGCACGGGCCGCCGACGCATGGAACGCGTGGGGCCTGGAGATCGAGCCGTTCGTCGCGCGCGCGGAGGCGCTGGCCGGCCTCGCGCGAGCGGCCGGGCGCGATCCAGCGGAGGTGCCGCCCACGTGGGCCGGCATCGCGTTGGTCGCGGAGGACGCCGCCGCGCTCGATCGGCTCGCGAGCGAGCGCGGCGAGAAGGGGCTGACGATGGACATCTGGCGCGGGACGGTCGACGACCTGCGCCGCCTGCGGGACGCGGTGGCGGCCGCGGGCGCGGGCGGGACGTGGCTCGTGGTGGTGGCCGCGGGTCCCGCGGACCGAGCCGAGCTGATCGCCGCCACGCTGCGCGCCGGATGAGGTCGCATGAGCTGAAGCGCGCCAAGCGCGACGTCCGGGACGTGGTGCTCGCACGACGCGATGCGATCCCCCCGGCCGTCCGCGAGGCGGCCTCCGCCGCGATCGCGGACCGCTTCCTGCGCTTGCCCGATCTGGATGGCACCCACACCGCGATGGCGTTCTGGTCGTTCGGCTCCGAAGTGTCCACCGCGCCGATCCTCGAAGGCCTCCGCGCGCGCGGTATCCGCACCGCGCTCCCGGCGATCGTCGAGGGCGGGCTCGAGGTGCGCGTCTACGCACCGGGCGATCCGGTGACGACCACCTCGTTCGGCGCGATGGAGCCGGCCGACGGCGAGGTGCTCGATCCGGCCGCCGTCGACGTGGTCCTCACCCCCGGCGTCGCGTTCGACCGACGCGGAAGGCGCGTCGGGTACGGGGGCGGCTTCTACGACGCGTTCTTCCCGGCCACTCGCTCCGCCCTTCGGATCGCGGTCGCCTTCGCGATGCAGGTCGTGGACGAGGACCTGCCGGCCGGGAACATGGACCTCCCGGTGCACACGATCGTGACCGAACGCGAGACGATCCGGTGCGCGGACGGATGAACGACCTGCCAGCACCGCCGCCGCGCCCCCGGCGTCGCACGCCGTGGGCGGAGGCCGCGTACGCGGCGCTGGACTTCGAGACCACCGGTCTGGACTACGCGACCGACGAGGTGGTCTCGTACGGGGTCGTTCCGATCCAGGGGGGGCATGTGCGGCTCGGGGACGCCGTGCACCAGCTGGTGCGTCCAGACACGCCGCCGTCGCCCTCGTCCCAGACCGTGCACCTGTTGCGCCCGGCCGACCTCGCCGAGGCGCCCCCGATCGCCGAGTCGCGCGAGCGGCTCCGGAACCTCCTGGCCGGGCGGTACCTCGTGGTGTGGTTCGCCGACGTGGAGGTGCACTTCCTCGCGCGGACGTTCGGCGGGAGCCTGCGGGCGTGGCGGCGCCGGACGATCGACGTTCGGAACCTCGCGATCGCCGTGGCGGGTGAGCCGGCGGAGGTCCGTCGCCGACAGGGGTTCGCCCTCCACACGGTCGCCCGCCGGTACGGCGTGCCGGTCGTGTCGCCGCACGAGGCCTTGGACGACGCGCTCGTCACCGCCCAGCTGCTGCTCGTGCTGGCTCCGAAGCTCCCCGGGGTCCCACGACCGAGCGTGCGCGACCTGGTGCGGATCGCTCGCTGAGGAGCTCGCGCGCCCGTGGCGGGTTGAACCGTGGTTCAGCCATGCGGTACAACGTCGGCCCATGGCGAGGGA
>Ga0187785_10000616_pt1 | contig 12909 bp, 12 predicted proteins | sample 0815_BV2_4_20_MG_FD_132466 | JGI IMG/M metagenome (GOLD analysis project Ga0187785, IMG submission 132466) | Tropical peat soil microbial communities from peatlands in Department of Meta, Colombia - 0815_BV2_4_20_MG | ecosystem: Environmental > Terrestrial > Soil > Wetlands > Peat | place...
AAAAGAGAAGGTATGAAGCTCTGGTTAGAAGGCATGGAACATGCCGGTTCGCCTGCAGAGCAGATAGTCAATACAATCAGCGAAGCCGCTTGCAAACTGTCAGCCACGAAACAGGAAGCCCCGTCCATTAGGGCGGGGCAGTTCACAATTCGTTACTTTTAAGGCGGCATGTGGTAAGCCTGTAGCAATATCAATAATGAATAATCGTTGGCGTACAATTCCGTAACACGCCCTGTTTGGATGTGTTTCGTAGTTGATCTGTTTCGAATCAGATCAACTTATTTGAAGTTGTCAGGTGGGCGATCCTAAACTCTATCTATTTGATACCCTCGTCAAATTCTATCAGATTATTAAATTTGAGGATCCAAAAATTTGTTGTATCTATTAGTTTATTCACATTAAATTTGCTATGATCAGTCGATCTGATAATTCCCGGTGTTCTTGATCAGACGGCATTGATAATTTCGAAACATTCCTACGCTATAGTGCGACCGCCCTCGAAGAACGCTCGTTAATACTTGCGAGCGCTCCTCGCGGTGTGCTATCAGTTGTATTTGAACTCTCGGGTGTAGTGGAGCGTGTGGTCTTGTCGGGGTGGATTCCGTTGTTCCTGTTGTGGTTTGTCCGCGGGTTTGGGTTTGTTTTCTTGGTCCTGTGTTCTGTTCTATCTTGCCGTATCTTCGAGGTTAATGCTTTGGCTATCATTGATATGCGTGTCCGGGTTATCATTCGTAATATCAATACACGGCAGAGTCAGTCCGGATGACGATCCTGTGGCGGTGTTCACTGATAAAGTGCCATTATGTAATATCGGGTTAATATTGTCGCCTTTGTCCGAGTCCAGTCTGGCCTTACTCAGGTTGATGCTGGTGTTTCCAATAGAATTTCCCTTGATGGTTACTTCGGCGAGTAAAACGTTATCTGCTCCTGTCTTGACTTTGTCGTGCAGATCAACTGCGCTGATCCTTGTCTTGCCGGGGGAGAGTTTTGTCGCAGATTTCATTGACTCAGCCCAGGCGGGGAAGGATACTCTGGTAATGCTTGCCACGCTTGAGTTACCCAGTGATAAGATCAAATCATATCCGGACAAACCGTCCGGTAGGGAGTTCACGACGAGTCTGACGGTTTTCGTCTCGCCCTTTCTCATCGGAACTGAGCTGGGCGTAACCGATAGGTTGGAGGATGGGTGTGATGGGGGTGTGTTTTGTGGTGATCCTATCGCGTAGATGTTACCGTCGCTGCTTCCTGCGTAGACGGTGCCGTTAGCTACCGCGGGTGCAGATATCACTCCTCCGGCATGGTACTTCCATCGTAATAACCCTGTACTATCGTTCAGTGAGTACACAAAACCGTCGTTGCTTCCTGCGTAGACGGTGCCGTTAGCTACCGAGGGGGACATCTTTGTTTCGTTGACTGGGAAGAACCACAGTAGAGCGCCCGTGTTACCGTCCAGCGCATACACGTTACCATCGTCGCAGCTTGTGTAGACGACGCTCCCGGCCACCGCAGGCGAATCTGACGTCGATCCTTCAGTCACTTCACTACGAAATTTATTATCGCCTGTAGTAGCGTTCAGTCCGTTAAAAATGCTGAAGACGTCGAAAAAGTAAATCGTACCGTTGCCAACAACGGGCGTGGACTGCATTAAGAACGTGAACTCACCCGGGGCATCAAATATCGTTTCGCCGGTTGACGCATTCAGCGCTTTGACAGAATTGAAGATAAAACCGCTCTCAGCGCCAGCTTGCCCCGCTCCGTAGGCTACGTAGACGATGTTACCAGCCACAATTGGCGAGGAGAACACAGTACCTTCCGATGAGTATTTCCATTTTAGCGCTCCGGTACTGGCATCGAGCGCGGAAATATTATCGCCTGTTATGTAGACAGTGTTATTCGCCACGGCAGGGGAGGACGACCCGCCTCCGGTGGTGTAGTTCCATTTTAATTTGCCGGAGGCAGCATTCAACGCATAGAGCTTACCGTCGCCACTTTCCGCGAAGACGGTACCGTTGACCGCGGCGGGAGAAGTTACTGGACCGCCGGTGGTGTAGTTCCAGTTTAATTTGCCGGAGGTGGCGTTGATCGCGTAAACATTCCCATCATCGCTCCCGGAAAACACGACATCGGCCGCGATGGCTGGCGAAGACTCTACCGCGCCTCCTGTCTTGAATACCCATTTCGTGGCGTTCGTCGGGAGAATTCCACCATCATCGTAGACACCGGTGTGCGCCGGATCGCTGCGGAACATGATGCCGGGTGACGAGAGCGGCACAGGAGTCGAATTAGGAATCGGCGACGTGCCTGTTTGTCCCAATGCATACAGGGTAGTACCGCTTGCCACATAGACGATGCCGTCAGCCACCGCAGGCGCGGTAGCACCGACAGTCTCGATCGGATGCACCCATAACAGACCGCCCGTGCCAGCATCCAGCACAAAGACCAGCTTTCCGCCGACAATACACACTGTACCATTCGCCACAACAGGCGCAGACACCCCAACGCCAGCATCAAAACTCCACTTTAAAACGCCCGTACAGGCATTCAGCGCATAAGCACTACTCCCATTACAGTAGAAGACGCTACCATTCATCACAACAGGAACAGACGCCCCGCTCCCCGCTGAATGGCTCCACCGTTCCACACCAGTGACAGCATTCAACGCCAGAATCTTACCATTACTGTTGACATATACAAAGCCATTCGCCACAACAGGCGTGGACACCCCACTGCCGATCGGATGGCTCCACTTTTTAACGCCCGTAACGGCATTCAGCGCGACGAGCATGCCATCGCTCTCGATATAGACAAAGCCATTCGCAACAACTGGCGTGGACACTCCATCGCCGATTGGATAGCTCCACTTTTTCACGCCGGTAACCGCATCGAGAGCGTAGAGATGATCGCCGACAGTGAAGACGGTACCATTATCCACGACGATCGAAGAAGGCCTGTCCCCGGTCGTAAAATTCCATTTTGGAACGCCAGTAATAGAATTCAACGCCTGAAGTTCACCGTTACCACTCCCCAGGAACAAGGTGTCATTAACCACCACAGGCGAAGAAGACGCGGAACCTACCATTAAACCACTCGTATCGTAGCTTCCTTTTAAAACGCCAGTTTCCGCATCATAAACATGCATGGTCCCAGCAGTTAGCACATATACAGTCCCATTGACCACGCTAAACTGAGGAAGATTGCCCGGAGAACTGCTCCATTTTACAGCCCCCGATTTCGCGTCAATCGCAACTAAACCCAGTTGCAGGTCCATTATATGGCCGTTCGAATGCATCTCATACACAGTGCCATTCACCACCACAGGATCATGATATAGATAGTGTAAAAACGAGGCGGTAGTCCCGAACCTGTAAGTCCATATGATAGAACTATTCATAGTGTTCCCATCATACTGATAAGCGGCAGCATGCACATGGCTGTCACAGGAAACACTACCCAACGAATCGCCTGAAGAAGCGATCGACGGAACTGGCAATACAGCGAATACGCTTATAACCAACCCAATAAAAATGACCAGGCCTACACAACGGATCTTCATAGTTTCAAACTCCTGAACACGCCGGGGGATCAGCGAATATGCCCCTATACAGGTACATACGATTGTATACCAATACCCATATCATTAAACTATTAATAATCAATCATATATAATGATTCCTGGTATCCGTTAGCACACAACATATCAACATATCAACAGTCCTCCCCAGGCCCATACTTACCCAGCAAGTCCTCATATCCTAACCAGCCGACATCTTCTAATTTTTGACTGAGAGCACGAAGTTCCAAATGAACTGAAAAAGTACCAGAGTATCCTGCAATCGTGCACCTATCCTCATGAAATCTTAGTGTTAGCAAGGCCGCCGAACACCAATGACTGCACAGATGGAACGACGAAGGCGAGAAGGCCTCCCCAGATACGAGGTATACAGACCCAGTAAATTGAATGAAGAGCAATCCCATTGACCGATCGTCCAATCGAAACGAAGAATGATTGAACACTCCAAGAGACCCGGAACCCATAACCCAATCGTTCAACATGGACTATCCGAAGAGCAGACTTCAAGACGCGTTGAAGAGAGTAAGACTACAGCATGCGAAACCTTTATCGAATGATCTTCCCAGACCACTAAACACTGAACACATTTAAAAAAACGTCGACCACACTCTCACCGACGACAGCATAACCATCGGTTTCGCGGATGAATACGAGAGCCAATCCCGCAACACGATAGTATAAAGATTGGCCAAACCAAGGGCGAACAAAAACACAACTCGAATCAAACTGAACACCCTCGAACTTTATGCGTTAGACAGCCAAAGCACAGCGAATTCAAAAAAGACAACAAGAAAGATAATCCCGCCAGCTCCTCTACGATACCAAAAGAAAAAACTCGACGGACCTCTCACCATCACCTGGACCATTACAGAACACATAAGACAACTAGTACGAGAAACCGCGAAACCACTCGGGATCACCACAGTCCACTCGCCACCACACAGCCCGAACTCGAATCCCACAGAATTCGCATGGAAACCTGAACTAGTCCTGTCACCAACCCCCATCATACGAAAAAAGAAGTTAAGCGCATCATCCTGAACACATTTTACCAGCCGTCCAGCTACATCAATTACACCGACAGATAAATAGAAAAAAAATTCCTATCAACCCCAATACATAGTCAAGAACCAAATTGTTTATACTTTCAGCGTTAAAAGCAATAGCATATGACCGATTTTCACTATGATACCGTATAAAATGTTCAGACCCTAACTATAAAACCTTACAGGAATGACTATAATAACCTCTTTTTAAGTTCATTTCACCCAACCATAGGTTCTTCTACAAGCATCATTAACCTAAACAGACATCACAGTAACTGTCTAATAATAAAAAACCAAAATGGCACCGAAGCACATCGAAACAAACTATGCAAAAATCTCTAACTACCATATATTTATATGCTTATAGCCCTTTTTAGGATGACTATGTACCACTAACGATAGTAATTGGAGGAGACTATTCTATGGGAAAGAGACGACCTCTAACCGTTGAGGAAAAGGCTAAAAGTTATTCCAAGTATTACTATTACGAAATGGAAAAACCCAACCCTAAAATCATAGATAAGATAAAGCAGATTGATCCAAAAGACGCACTTTTATTTAAAGATAGAAACGATCTTTTGAAACCGGGGTATTTGAAGTCAGAATACGGGTATTGTAAGATGCCAAATGGAGATGGTTACGTGTCTAATCTTACCAAAATGCCGGGTGTAACTGAAGAAATGATCAACTGGTGGTTTGCCTGGCACGGCCTCGATCCGTTGCGTTACAAAATATGGGATCCTGAAGATCATTTTGATTTGCAAGTTAAAGAAGAAGATCGGAAAAGACTTCTTGATCCCACTATCCCCACGCGAGAAAGAGTTTGGGGTGTAACCCACCATATCAATGAAGATATTGGGATACCATGGCATTTGAACTTGATACTGAGGCTAATGAGAAAAGATCCCTACGAATTGGTTGTGAACTTCGCGTCTCCATCTGAGTTCGGTTTTGATACAACTCAGTTCAAGGAACCGAATGTTGCTACAGCAATATGTGGAAAAACCGGTGACAATCACGGCGCGTGCCAATTCTTCCGCACAATTGAAGGAGGACTCGAACTAAGGACTCGTTTTTGGCTTCCTGCCGAGCAAAAGATACCACTATCTATTATTAAAGGATTAAATTTCCACGTCATCAAAGAATATACCAATTTGGCCAAAATATTGCCGAAAGTCTATACTGAGGAGAGTAACAAACCTTCTTGACATATAATATGTTGAATTTGTTTTAGTACGATACTGGTATGCAACCACATCAGCTTTGTTTAGGTACTATAACTTTCTCATTTAACTCGCACCAAAGATCTAGAATGTGAAGTCAGCCGATGAAAACCAGCAAATCTATGCTTCAAAAGCAAGTTGCCTCATAAAACCGGTTATAAGGTCAATATAATCATACGAGATTGAGGAGGACAAGTAGATGAGCAATTACGAAATCTGCTTTACCATGAATGGCAAAGCAGTTACACAAGAGCAAATTCATGAAGTAGAACTAAAAAGATGCAAATTTGTGTTACATGATATGATTAAATTAGGTGTAACACCGACTTATAAAGGCGTTACAGTAAAAGATGAGGAAATAGAAAAAATGGAAATAGAGAAAGCAAAAGAAACATTAAGCGAAACAAAAGCCAAACTTGGAGCTGATGGCATTCGCTCTGTTTATAGAGATAGAATAATATCTAGTAATCAGATGTGGCGAGAAATTTCTCAGAATTCACCGGCTTACCAAGATCTGCAGCCATCGATTACTGAGGTTGAAGTTAAAGGGATCACGATGCAAGAATTTGCACAATTTAATCTCTATATGGAAAAAAAGGGAACCCTACTATTTGCACATCCCGATCACTTTACATTTCAAAGTATAGAAGGCGGTCAAATCATAATGGAAACCATGGGAATGTATGGAGAACCAACCTACTGCAAGTTAATTATCACAAACGAAGGATATAAACCAATAACCCCCGATCCTGACACAAAGATGGTAATGTTTGCCGCAGGTTACTTGATGTCAGACGGAACAGATATGAAAGTGGTTGGAATGCACCAATTCAAGCCTACACCTGATGGCCTGAAAATTAAGATGGGAATTTTCTTCCCTAAAACAACACCAAAGGAAATTATAGAAGGACACAAGATGCATTTGGCCATTGAATTTAATAATGTATTACACTTTATTGGCGATACTGATCTTAATAAATAGTCTTCTCTTCAAATCTAGTAAACACACTATCGCGAGGTAATCGATTAAGGCCGATAATCTTCATTTTATAGGGATCACGCCCAAGAACACGGAGAAGCTCATGAATACCAGGAATCCCCAACAACCGAGAGTGTAACTAATTTTGCTGAAACTTCAAACGGATATAAGGACTTTTTGCTATTAATCCCATGGGGGGTCTTGAAAAACGTGTGAGGATCTGGCCAGTTAGCTCTCCAGCTCTTCACAGTGTAAAAATAACTGGCTTTCCACCGGCTCCTCAACCTGTCCAGGGTGGCCAGCCCCGCCCCCTCATTTTTAGAAAATTTTAATACTTGAGAATGCGGAGAGTCACGCATACCCACCCTGAAGGGTGGGTGAACCCCCCCTTGTGATAGAGGCTAAGCCACAATATTTGTGTCTATCGTCTTTTCAAATTCGATTGGTGATCGGTAGCCTATGGGGAGCGGAGTCGTTTCCGATTGCAGACTTCTTCGATGAAAGGCTCGACGTTCTCCACGGCGTCCCTGCAGGTCTCGTACTCGTATGAGTACCTCCTCGTATTTCAGGGTCTCCATGAAACTCTCAACAAACGCATTATCATACCTACGTTCCCCCCTTTTTTTAGAGAACGTCCACCTCGTGTTCCATATCAGCTTTAACCAGTAGCATGCGAACCTTCCATATACTCGGCACGGCCCGCAAACTCCTGGAGAATCCTGCCCACCAATCCCCAGGCGGCCGGTAACACACTAATAGCACGAACACCCCCGCTCAATAGCCAAATTTTACCTATGCTCGGTACCATCCCTGCTCATACGCTTATGATGCAATGGAGTATCTGAAGTTTCAGTAAAAAATGTTACACTCTAACCGAGGATGACTTGAACCGACTGGTTATCGCAAAACTTCGCTTTGGAAGGCGTTAATAAAATGGGTTGTGCTGCAGCACCTGGTATGAAAATGATCTTATTTACATTTGACGATTTCCGAGATATCACTGTATTGGAGAGCATTATAGGAAAGCTATTTAGACACTGCTGTATATGTGCATTTGAACGGAGCAAGATCCCTGTGGCCGGCTGCCAAGCATCTTCACAAATCACTACAAAACAAGGTAATAGACATGTTTGAGTTTATGACAAAAAAGAAATGGCTGACCGTTTTAGCCATTATCTTAATCATAACGGTACTCCGTACGATGATCCAGCCATTAATCCCGGATGACGGAAGCAATCCATTACCCAAGAGCTGGTTTGTGAGTTCCGGACTGATGCCGATAGCATTCATAATCTATGGCCTAGTCATGCTGGGCCTATTAGCTCTCGTATTCGTCGCGATCCAAAGCCTATTACCCGGAAAGAAACTAAGAAAAGGCGCCACGTTCGGCATTGCCTTCGGAGGACTGTGGTTTGTCTATCTGCTGGAACTGCTCCCGCACGCTCCATGGCAATTACCATCGAGCTTATTTTATCCGATCGTGGATGGCATCACGATCGCCTTATTAGGATTATTACTCGGAAGGTTTGTAGCCGCAGACTCAGAAAGTCACAATGCAGTAGCTAATCGCTTGAGCATCGCACTCACCGCAATCCCTGCCATGTTCCTGATCGGGAGGCTTATCAATTACAATATCTTCCACATCTATTCTCTTTATTCCACAAGACCGATCGAAACCTTGCTATGGGTAGTTATTATGGGGACTTGGATCAGTATCATGTATACTCTTCTGCAACCAAGCACAAGTAGTAAGTCCCTTCTCGCTAAGGCTATCTTCTTCGGACTGATCGTCTTCGGGATCAACATCTTCCTCAACGATATGTTCATGCCAATACCCTTCACCCTCAATATCTGGGGGATAGGGGCATTCTCGTACGAGGACATGATCCTGAGAACAGGAGTAGATATCCTATCAGTAACGGCAGGAGTTTGCGTATATGAAATACTGTATAACATGGCCAGCAGCCCCCCGTCGACCAAAGGAAGTAATATAAAAACATGATTTTTTTTGCGGTAAACAACTTGAGAATTGTACGTTGAGCGCGAGCATCAAACATAGGACACATTTGAAGCAGCATATTTTCTGCTTATCGTTCGTTTTGTTCGGTTTTGATCAGGTTCTTGTGTGTTCTGTGGAGGGGTCGATTCTTCTGTTATGAATCTGTGTTATGGCGTTTTTTGCATTTAGGTAACTGTAGATGTAGAGGGAAGTCAGTGCGGCTTGGCAAACTAGTGAGATCGTTACGCCTTGGAGTGTCATGAGGCCTGATAGGATGCCGAGGATGTTGTTCAGGGATGATCCGACGATTGGGAATAGGGTGATGAGCAGTATATCTTTTCTTTCGAGCGGTTTTCGATCGGCCCATAGTAGTAAGGCGGTCCATCCGATCATTAGTCCGGCTCCTTCCCATAGTGCCGCGTTGAGTTCCGGGCTGTTCAGGTGGGTGGTAAAGGCGTTGAAGTAGGCCCAGAAATTGGGGGAGATTAGTTCGATGGCTACGAAGGCATCGAGGATGGCGCCTATCCAGAAGCTTGCTCTCAGTAAGGTCACGGGGTCGTTTATTTTCATTTGGATATATCTCCGCGTGGTTGGTTTGAGGTGCCAACCACAAGGTTAGTTAGCATATGCTAACTATATAAATATTTCGCATATGCTAACTATTTACCACCAACAATATAATGGAAGATCAGCATACGCTAGCCGCGATGAACACAGAAGAGGAGCGCGCACGAAAGGCGATTGGCCTGATCCACGGCGCGATCAGCGAGACACTGGGGCTGCAGAAAGGCCGGAAGGCGGAACTATCCCCCATAGCCATGGCCATCCTCTACCAGGCCTGCGCCCGAACGACCCAGATGAACGAAGTCGCGAAAGCATGCAGCATCCAGAAGAGCACAGCATCGCGCTACGTGGATAGCCTGGAGAAGAAAGGACTGGCCCGAAGAGAACGGGACCAAACCGACCGCCGAATCATCTACGTCATCCCTACGACGAAAGGAATAGCCCTGATCGCCAAGAACGAGCGACAGCTGGCACAATATGTGGAAAAAGGCATGGCCAGACTAACACCGGCCGAGCAGGAAAAACTCGTCAAACTCCTAATCAAGTTCACCGGCGCAGATTTCACAGACACATAAAGCGATTACACCACATCATACTATCCAGGGTCGACATCTCGATTCCTAATAATATATTAATGCCTGTGGATTCCCGGTTATCATGTGGTCGTGGATGGCTGGAGAGATAAGGATACCAGAGTATTGCTACGTGAACCCTGAATGCCCAGAATATGGTAAGAAAGAGGGGGGTAGCAATATCTTTCTGAAGGAAAGGTACGCTCGAAGGAACACGCGCTTTTCCAATGTATAGTAAAACGACCATTTTAGTACGTTCCAATACATGTAGGCCTCCATACCCAGATAATTTAAGGGTACTACATTCTCGTTTCACCCAGTGTCCTTTAATGCGGGGTATATTGGTGGGTGAGGAGCTTCCAGGTCCAGGCTGCTTTTCTGCGAGCAAGCTTACCCGGCTCCCTCCGCGGTCAAAAGATAGATTTCGGGGCCGTCACCGCTTCCTGTTACGACAGGCGAAGAAGAAGTGATAAGGGGGTAGGTTCTTAAACAATTTCCTGGTGTGGACTGGTACTCCATCATGAATGCCTCGGGGCCGCAGGATCTAGCTCCGCTAACAATATCGATCAGGTGTAGAGGGGGCCGTTTAAAAAAATGATGAGTTTCTTATTCTATTCTATTTTTAATGTATGTAAATAGTTATATTATTTGTGTATTATTTAATATATTTTGCAAGAAACAGGAGTGTTATTATGTCATCAAAAAAGAAGATCCCTATCAAAGGCAGCGAACGAGCCCCTATTCACGGGGCCCGCGCAGTTGGCCCCTCCGACCCCGGCGAACAAATTGATGTAACCCTAATATTGCGCCACAGACAGGGTTCGGATCTGAGTTCCAAAATCAAGGAGATACAATCTCAAAAGCCTCACGAACGCAAATACCTAAGCAGGGACGAGCTTGCTGCCGCCCGCGGAGCTGACGAGGCGGACATCCAAAAGATCAAGGATTTTGCCCGCGAATACCACCTGGATGTCTCGGAAGTCAACGCAGCCCAGCGCCGCGTGGTACTATCTGGGACAGCCACTAACATGAGTGAAGCATTCAGTGTTGATCTCCAGAAGTTCGAATACTCGAAAGGGTCTTATCGGGGACGTACAGGGTCTGTGCAGATACCCGAAGATATAGCCCCGATCGTAGAAGGCGTATTCGGCCTCGATAACCGACCGCAAGCCCGACCCCATCTACGCGTCCACACCAAAGGCGGCAAACCAATACATCCACGTGCAGCCGGAGGATCTTTTACCGCATCCCAGATCGCGAAGTTATACGGTTTTCCAACCGGTTCGGGCAACGGCCAGTGCATCGGAATACTCGAATTCGGCGGCGGCTATAGCGAAACCGATCTCACAGCCTATTTTGCCAAATTGGAAATCCCGAAGCCTAAAGTCACAAGCGTATCAGTAGGTAGAAGCGCCAACAAGCCGTCAGGTAACCCAAATTGCATAAATGACCGAGAATGCGCGGATACTGAAGTACTACTTGATATTGAGGTTGCAGGATCCGTCGCGCCGGGAGCTGACATTGCCGTATATTTTGCACGCAATACGGAGAAGGGTTTTATCGACGCAATAAATGCCGCAGTAACCGATAAAATCAATAAACCCACAGTGATTTCGATCAGTTGGGGAGGCCCGGAAAACGCCTGGACACCCCAAGCCCGTCAAGCGATGGACCAAGCGTTCCAGGATGCAGCCGCGCTCGGCATAACCATCTGTTGCGCGGCAGGAGATGACGGATCGATTGACGGCGTCACCGACGGCAGACTCCATGTCGACTACCCCGGCTCCAGCCCTGACGTGCTATGCTGCGGCGGCACAAGACTGAAAGGTTCCGGAACCACAATTACATCCGAATCAGTTTGGAACGATGGCATGGACGGAGGCTCCACAGGCGGCGGAATCAGCGACGTATATGACTTGCCCGACTGGCAGACACACATGAACGTCCCCCCGTCGGTCAATCCAGGAAAACACATCGGCAGAGGAGTGCCCGATGTAGCAGGCGACGCCGACCCCGCAACAGGTTACCAAGTCCTGGTAGTCGGCCAGTGGGGAGTCATCGGCGGAACCAGCGCCGCCGCCCCACTCTGGGCCGGCCTAATAGCAATCCTAAACGAAGAACTGGGCACCCCCGTCGGATTCTTGAACCCGATCCTATACCAGATAGCAGTTTCGACAAGCGCTTTCCAAGAGATCACCAACGGCGACAACGATATCACAGGACAACACGGCCCTTACCAAGCATGCGCCGGCTGGAACCCATGCACCGGGCTAGGAAGCCCTAATGCAGAAGCCCTACTCAAAGCCCTCGGCAAACCACCAACCCCCGCTCGTAGTATAGAAGCGCAGATATGACGAATTCAACGCACCAGCGCATTGATATATCCATTTTTTAGTCTCGCCTTTAAGAAGCGATGGTACTTCTGACTCGAACATGGATTGCGCACCCTCGACCAGTGAGCAACGAACAGCGCTTCCACGAATTCTTCATTGGTCATACCCCGACGACTCAGAAGAGTCTTCGGTAAGGCTACATGAGCTATCAGTTAGGTCTTTTCCTGTTCATCCCAGTTTTAGGAAAGTATTTAGCGGCCAAGGTCTTGATCGAAAATGTGGAACAGTTGGATAAAACGGTTGGAACAAATGCTAAAAAGGGTAAAGTGGTCGTGGCAAAAAACGGCCCGTACATTGTGTCCGGTAATCTGCCGCTCGTCAAGGAGATCATCGTTATCGACGGGGTTGAGGGTTGTCCTGGCGACTGGTCCGTCGGGGAGAGTTACCCGAGTCGGGAGACGTATGCGCTCTGCCGGTGCGGTAAGTCAAAGACTAAGCCGTACTGCGACGGTTCCCACGTGAAGGCCGGCTTTGACGGGACGGAGACGGCGAGCAAAGAAAAATTCATCGACCAGGCGGAGGCTATCGGCGGCCGGGATATCGTCCTTCTCGACGTTCCGAC